>ENA-OQIO01000207-OQIO01000207.1-human-gut-metagenome-genome-assembly--contig:-NODE-207-length-30407-cov-9.988375_pt1 | contig 30407 bp, 37 predicted proteins | sample MGYA00242573_ERZ504737 | MGnify/ENA primary metagenome ERZ504737 (study PRJEB26092, sample SAMD00036203) | human gut metagenome | host: Homo sapiens | study: EMG produced TPA metagenomics assembly of...
GCAAGGATTGTCCTCTTAGAAACAAATGTACAAAGAGTAAGAACATGACAAAAGTTATCGAACGTCACCTATGGGAAGAGTTTAGAGAATATGCCGATGAGATCCGTCATACTATGGAATGGAAAGAGATTTATCCACAGAGAAAAGAAACCATTGAACGAGTATTTGCGGACTGTAAAGAAAACAATGGACTACGTTTCACAAGGTTAAAAGGCTTGAAGAAAAACCAACAGAATGCTTGGTTGATTTTTGCGTGCCATAATCTAAAGAAAATGTCCCTTTGGAGAGGAAAATATAGAAGAAAGCCATCAAAAAATTCAATACATCCTTCAAAATATACAAAAAAAGACAATTTCATTTCGAAAATTGCCTATATACAATAAAAAGCCTATGTTCTTACGAAAAGGTATAGGCTTTTGTCAACAATCTGAAGGAAATCTTAGGATTTCCTTATTTTCATATTGTGTTAAATTTGTTTTAGTTGTATCTTTGTCTTGTACGCAGAAAAGGAGATTCGAGATGCAGGAATTAAAACCAATTAAAGAAGGAAAAGTACGTGAGATTTACGACAATGGGGACAACCTTATTATGGTTGCGACTGATCGTATCAGTTGTTTTGATGTAATTCTAAACAATGAGGTTACAAAAAAAGGAACTGTTTTAACACAGATGTCAAAATTCTGGTTTGACTACACAAGAGATATCTTACCTAATCACATGATTAGTGTGGATACAAAAGATATGCCAGAATATTTCCAACAAGAAAAATTTGAAGGAAAATCAATGTTATGCCGTAAATTGAATATGCTTCCAATCGAATGTATTGTTCGTGGTTACATCACAGGTAGTGGATGGGCTAGCTACAAAGAAACAGGAAAGGTTTGTGGTATTGAACTTCCAGAAGGGTTACAAGAATCACAACAACTTCCAGAACCAATTTATACACCTAGTACAAAGGCTGAAATTGGTGATCACGATGAAAACATTTCTTTTGAACAAAGTATTGCGCACTTAGAAAAATACTTCCCAGGACATGGTGAAGAATATGCGACTAAGATCAAAGATTGCACAATCGCTTTATATAAAAAATGTGCTGAGTATGCTTTAAGCAAAGGAATTATTATTGCGGATACAAAATTTGAATTTGGTTTAGACGAAAATGGTAATATCGTTATTGGCGATGAAATGTTAACTCCTGATAGTTCTCGTTTCTGGCCTGCAGATGGATATGAAGCTGGTCATTCGCAACCATCATTTGACAAACAATTTGCGCGTGACTGGCTAAAGGCAAATCCAGGTAATGACTGGACACTTCCTCAAGATATTGTGGATAAGACAATTGAAAAATATCTTCAAGCTTACACAATGTTGACGGGAAAAACATTATAATCTATTGATACCCATAAGTTGAGTGCTTATGGGTATTTTTTTGAAAACTGTATTTTTTGATGCCTGAATATATTTGAAAACCGTAAAATATGATGTTAATAATCACTTGAAAACCGAAGAACGCTATGTTTAAATGAGGAATAGATATTAGAAAATAATAATTATTGAATATATATGGTGAGGAAAAAATATGAAACAAGGTGTATTTATAACATTTGAAGGAAATGATGGATCAGGAAAAACAACCGTATGTAAAGCGGTACAAGAAGAATTGATTAAAATGGGATACGACTGCATTTATACTCGTGAGCCAGGCGGAAGCAAAATTGCAGAATCCATTCGTAATATATTACTAGATGTAAACAATACAGAAATGGATGATCGTACAGAAGCATTATTATATGCGGCAAGTCGTAGACAACATTTAAAAGAAGTTGTTCTTCCAGCATTGGAAAATAAGAAGATCGTATTGTGTGATCGCTTCATTGATTCAAGTTTGGCATACCAAGGAATTGCACGAGGCATAGGTTTAAAAGAAGTATGGGATATCAATCAGTTTGCGATTGATGGATGTATGCCTGAAAAGACTCTATTTTTATCCGTTAGTGTAGAAACGGGTAAAAAACGTATGAATCTTCGTGGCGACTTGAATCGTTTGGACCAAGAAGAAAGTTCATTCCATAAAGCTGTGCGTCAAGGCTATGAAACATTAGTATCCATGTATCCAGAGCGTATTGAAGTGATTGATGCCGAGCCTTGTAAGGAAGAGGTTTTAAAAAGTGCTATGGAATGTGTCTTAAAGGTAATCAAAGAATATGAATAAAGAGTATCTAAAAAAAGCACAGCCAATCGTTTATCAGACATTGTCAAATGCTCTAAAAAATAAAAGAGTTGCGAATGCTTATTTATTTCACGGACCAAAAGGTTCAAGTAAATTAGAAACAGCCATCTTATTTGCACAAAGTATTGTGTGCGAACATACAGATTTTGATGGTTTTGCGTGTCAAGAATGCGAAAGTTGTAAGCGGATAGAGAATGAAGACTCTTTAGATTACATGATTGTATCGAATGATCGTATTAAAAAGAAAGATATAGTGGATTTACAGGCATTTTTTGAATCAACGAGTGCAGGAAAACAAAATGCCAGAATCTATATTCTAGATCATTATGATAAGGCTACGCCAGATGCTTCAAATAGCTTGTTGAAGTTTTTAGAGGAGCCAAGTGAAGGGATTTATGGTATATTAATTGCGGATGAAAAATCCAATGTATTACCGACTATCCAATCTAGATGTCAGGCTATTCATTTTAAGCCGGAAAGCTGTGAGCACGTATTGCTTGAAAATACAAGTGAAGAAAACGCAAAGATGTTGGCTGAATCTGGATATACGTATGATAAGGCCATTGAATTGTTGTCTTTGCTGATTTTGAAGAGTTAAAACAAGTTGCACTTGAATATATTGAGCATGCATCTTCTTTTGCACAAATTGAAAAGATGCAGACAAGTGTATTTGTGAATAAGTCTGAACGCATGAATAAGGATTGGATACAATTGTGGATTCAATGGGTTTTATTCTATGTAAAAAATGATAGGGTAAATTTACCTTTAGAAAAAAAAGTAAAACTATATTCGATTTTGGTTGAAAATATGGATATGTTGTATCGACCAGTCGATTTAGGTTTATTTATGGATAAGCTTTATTATGATATTAGGAAGGCTGTGATTTAGTGAATACAGAAGGAAAAGTAACATATAAATATATTGTTTATATTCAGTTTGAAGAATCAAAAAAAGCCTACACTTTCGGGTCAAATGTAAAATACTATACAAATGATATCGTTGTTGTAGAAACAGTACGTGGACAAGAATTAGGAAAGGTTTGTGTCCCTACCGTTGATTTTGATGCTTCCAAAGTAAAAGGTGATATTAAGCCGTATTGCGTAAGGCAACACCCGAAGATATTAAGTGTAAAGAGGAAAATGTAGAAAGAGCTAAAGAAGCTATGAAAATTTGTCACGAGTGTGTCGCAAATTTGAAGTTGGATATGCATTTAATTAGTTCTGAATATACATTGGATCGTACCAAAGTTATTTTTACATATGTATCTGATGATCGTGTAGATTTTAGACAACTATTGAAAGATTTAGCACAACACTTACATTGTCGTATAGAATTAAGACAAGTGGGTCCAAGAAACAAAGCTAAAATTGTCGGTGGAATTGGAAACTGCGGTATGGAATGCTGCTGCTCAAGATTCATGTCAGATTTTGATACTGTATCAATCAATATGGCTAAAAACCAGTTGTTGGCATTGAATATTCAAAAGTTGAGTGGACAGTGTGGAAAACTAATGTGTTGTTTACGTTTTGAAAATGAAGAATATACAAGAATGCGTAAGGATTTGCCAAAAATCAATTCAACTGTGACATATAAAGACAAGAAGTATCGTATTTCAAGTATGAACGTTCTTCAAAAACAGGCTAAGTTAGAGAACAAAGAAGAAGTCTTGTTTGTGGATTTCAAAGAATTGTGGCCAGACAAGGAATTAAATAATGATTAGACAGAAGAGTTTTGAATCGGATGTTTCCACATTGTATTTGGTTCCTACACCTATTGGAAACTTGCAGGAAATGACACCTAGAGCTTTGGATATTTTAAAAGAAGTGAGTGTCATTGCAGCTGAAGATACGCGTAACACAAAAAAACTTTTAATGGTATATGGAATTGATACGATGTTGATGTCGCACCATGAACATAATCAACAGGTCAGTATTCCTAAAATCATTGAACGATTAGAAAATGGCGAAAATGTTGCGGTAGTATCCGATGCAGGCTACCCTTTGGTTTCAGATCCAGGACAGAAATTAGTTCAAGAAACCATTTCGCATGGATTTAATGTGGTTTCTGTTTCAGGTGCCAACGCAGCTATGAATGCATTGGTTGCGAGTGGATTGAGTTGTTATCATTATTTATTCTATGGCTTTTTAGACAATAAGAGTTCAAAAAGAAAGAAACAACTCGAAGAAATCAAAACAATTCCTTATACAACTATTTTCTATGAAGCACCCCATCGTATTGAAGACACTTTGCAAGATATGTTGGAAGTATTGGGAAATCGACAAATGTGTTTAGCTAGAGAACTCACAAAAGTGCATGAAGAATATATTCGTGGTACCATTGAAGAAGTGTTAGAAGTGGCTTCTACTTGTAAAGGTGAAATGGTTATTGTCATGGATGGCTTTAAACAAGATGACGTTGTATTTGATATGTATACAGCCATTACGAAAGTGGATGAATATATTGAATCTGGAATGCGTACAAAAGAAGCTATTGGTTTAGTTGCTAAAGAAATGGCTTGCAAAAAGAATGAATTATATGAAGCTTATCATAAAAGATAGGCTTTTTTCTTTTATATAAAGTAAATTATATTGTTTCAGAAATTAAATGAAAAAGTAATTGAAAAAGTTTCAGAAAACACTATAATAAGTTACATAAAAGAGAAGAGGAAGAATTATGAATAAGAGAAGTGTATGTGCCCTATGTATGGCATTTGTACTTGCAGGATGTTCTGCAGGTGGATCGGGTTCTGGTAAAGAACAAACATTAACAGTTGGATTGTTTACAGAAATGAATGGGGATTTTTCTCCTATGTATTATCAGACCGTTAACGATCACAATGTAGTTAACTTGGTATATCAAGGATTATTGGCATATGACAAGGATGCCAATTTAGTTCCCGAATTAGCAGAGGATTTACCTACTATTAGTGATGATGGTACAACGATGACATTTAAATTGAAGAAAGGTGTTAAATTCAGTGATGGATCTAAATTTACTTCAAAAGATGTAAAGGCAACGTTTAGCGTTATGGCTGATCCAAGCTATACAGGACGTTTTTCAAGTAATGTTGATTTCTTAAATGGATATAGCGAATATCATGATGGAGATGCCAAAGATGTCTCAGGTATTGAAACACCGGATGATTATACCGTTGTATTCCACATGTCTAAACCAAAAATCGATGCAGAATCGACTTTGGGAACACAAAAAATTTGTAGTACAAAAACATTGAAGTATAAGAAGGGAAAAACTTCGAATGTTGAAAAGAACAATAGTAATCCTATTGGAACAGGTCCTTATAAATTAAAATCATTCTCTAAAACAGAGGGAGCTTCATTGGATCGAAATGAAAATTTTGAAGCTAAGGATGGAGAATACCAAATTTCTAAGATTATGATCAAGAAAACAGAGACTTCGACTGAAATTAAGGAACTAGAAAATGGAACTGTCGATTATATTCCGGATGTAGTAGATGCGAATAAAATCAACACAGTAGCCAAAGACAAAGATAAAGGTTTGACTATGGATTCTTATCCAAGTGATCGTGAAGACTTCTTGTTTATGAATATAGCTGCAGGTGCATGTCAAGATCAAGCAGTACGTCAAGCTTTGGCTTATGGATTTGATCGTGAAGCCTATATCGCAAGCTATTATAAATTAGATGATAAAGATGCTAAATTGGCATATGTACCAGGCTTGTTTGGTAACCCAGTATCTGGCGGAAATGGTGCATATGTTCGTGGTGAAGAAAAAGTAGATGGTGCTACTTACTATGATTATGATGTAGAAAAAGCTAAACAAATCTTAGATGATGCGGGATGGACTGTTGGTAGTGATGGTATTCGTGAAAAGGATGGTCAAAAATTAAGCATTAAGTTCTTGGCTACAAAAGAAAAAGATGCGATGGATACAATGATTCCTATGTTACAAAAACAATGGGGAGAACTTGGTGTCGACTTCAAGGCAAACACAATGGAATTTAATACAGTTATTTCAACTGTAGGTGATGATTCAGCTGTTGGTGATTGGGATGTATCTTATTTAGGATATTCTTTTACAAGCCCTGAAGATACAGGTGTTGATTACTTGATTCAATCACAAGGTGTAAATAACTTTGCTCGTTTAAAAGATGATGAATTAGATTCATACTTAGCTGCAGGTGCTTATACAGCTGATAAAGAAGCTTCAGCAGCTGCTTACTTAAAGGCTTATGTTCGTCAAGCAGAACTATGTGCATACTTACCAACAGATGGTGTACAAACATATTGTTTACGTAATAAGAAAGTAAAAGGTTTGAAGACTTCTTCTACATTTATTTGGTCACAATCAATGGCTACAGCTTATATTGATGATTAATAGTAAAAGGAGCTATAACAGATAAAAACGTTTTAGTTTAAAAAAAGGACCGAATATTCAAGACTTATAAACTGGTTCAAAAGTCAAGGACAAATATCTGACAGTTCTTATTGAATGAGTGTCACAAATAGTGATGCTCATTTTTTTATGCTTGTAATTTATCTATTGCTTGCACGACGAAAGAAAGTCCTGATTTTTGGACTTTTTTCAATCTGAGATTTATGTTTTTTTAGATTTTAGTATAATGCGTCTATGTCTTTATAATAATCAAGTTGTGTATGATTTTTCCAGTTCAATGGATCTTTCAATTGTTCCTTGATTTCATCGGTTGCTTCATTGTAGTAGAAGCGCAAAGCGTCATCGATTTTTTTTAGTACATCTTTTAGCTTCGCCAATTGGTTTTCTACAAGTTCAAGCTTCTTGTCCCATTTCTTCTTTTCGGATTTTATTTTCCTCTTGTCGCGTTTTATGATTTCAAGTGGATCTGTAAATAATCGAGACTGCTGTTCATTGATCATTTGACGTTCTCTTTTCAATTCTTTTTTCTTTTCCTGCATTTCCAGTTTTGCTTCAATAATCTGTTCAAGTGACATTAGTTCTGTTGCTTCTATTCCATAATAATTATCCAATGGATATTGTCCTGTTACTTTATATGTATAGAATTCACTTGGAGAAAGGGCTGCAAGGTTTTCCTGATAACGTTCATTATTGTGCATGTTTATATATCCGTTGATCAATTGTTTTACAGTATCTAGATTTTTACATCTAGCGATAATATCGATTATTTCGGTTTTCATGCGTCCAAAAAAAGATTCCATGGGTGCATTGTCTTGGCTGTTGCCTCTTCTTGACATGGACTGGATAAAGTCATTATCATTTAATAATTGTTTGAATGTAGTTGAAAGGTACTGAGAGCCCTGATCACTATGACAATATACTTCCAAATCTTTTGGAAACTCACTTTTATGATCATCCATCATATTGTTGAATGCTTCCCGAATAAGAGCCACATCCATTTTACTTGATACAGCGTGTCCAAGTATCTCTGTTGTATAGGCATCTTTAAAAGCACACATGTAGGCAGGTGTGCGATAGTAACTATAATGAATATAAGTGATATCAGTAAGAATAACCTGTCTTACTCCTAGCTTGAAATTGCGGTTGACAAGATTTGGCTTGGCCATACATTCATGGTGATGTGTTGCCTGCCTTTATAGGCATCTTTTTTTGGAAGCTGTGCCGTGATCTGCATCTTTTTCATGATCTTTGACGTTCTGGATATACTGATTTTATAATTGAATCTTCTAAACATATGGCGACGGAACGTTCTTTTACCTGGTACAAATCCCAATCTTTTAATGATATGTTTAAAACAGCGAATCACGTAGCTTTCATCTTTTCTTTTAGCTGCTAGCTTTCCATTTCTGTCTTCTTTTCGTGCAACATAGTTATAATAACCTGTACTGCTGATACCGAACATCTTGAAAACCTTTGTGTTCGTATATCCATTTTCTTCTGCTTTTCCTCTTTTTATATAGTCATATGCCATGTAGAATTTATCATCTTTTATTTCTTGACGTTGTACGATGAGTATATCTCCTCCAATATGGATGGCATTTTTTTTTGAAATTCTACGTAATCTTCCAAATATCTGATACGAGCTTCCTGATACGCTACTTTTTCTTCAAGACTCATTTCAGGCATTTCTTCAATTGGAACACTTCCATCAAAGTTATCTGCTTTTGGTTCAAACTCGCCATTTCTAGCCTTTTGTCTTGCTCGTTTGGCTGCAGACTGTGCACAGTCTTTTCCAAGCGTTTTGGTGTCGAATCCCAATGATTCATAGGCTTCGATAGCTGTCATTCCTTTTTCTAATTGTTTATAAAGGGCAATATAAAAATCCTTTGTATAAATGAATGCGTCCATCTTTTCTGTAAGTTCTGCAACGAATTTATTGTCTGCATGCGCAATGACCGCATCACGATGTGCTAATCTTTGTGCTTCTGTCTGTTTCTTCTTTTTCTTTTTTACTTGAGCCATAATTCCAATTTCTCCTGTGTAAAGGCACCGAGCTCAACTGCTCGTTTTAATGCCTTTATTCCTGCTTTTTCCATCATCTTATCATATTTTTCCTGTTCGATTTCCATATATTCTGAATATTCACCATCCGACATTGAATCAAGATATTTTTCATAGTCTACAGGAGTCATTTTATTACGTGACCATTGAGGGCGTTCATAATTGTAGTAGTATACATATTCATCGACTATTCTCTTCACATCTTCAGGAGTGGAGCATTTAGAGAAGTCACATTCATCCTTCATATGTCCAAAGTAGGATTCCTGACTGGAATTGTCCCAGCAGTTGCCTCGACGTGACATAGATTGTTCATAGCCAAGTTCTTTTAGTTTATTTTGGAATACATCGCTAAAATAAAGTATCCCCTGGTCCGAGTGGAAAAGAGTGTTTTCAGTGGAATCAAGCAAGCTATTGTATCTGTAGCCAAACTCAAATCATTAGCGGATGAAGTGACATGATTCACGATTCTGCCTGTGACTGCATCCTTTATACATGAAAAGTATTCTGTTTTATTTGTACTGTATTTTAAATAACTCACATCCGTAAGCAGTATCTCATTAGGTCTTGCCAGACGGAATCTTCTTTTTAATAAGTTTGGTTTTCGATTATTCTTCAAATTCTCTCTATTCGTTTTCAATTCAGGACGTTCCTTGCGCACAGTACATACACAGCCATACTTTTTCATCAGTCTAAGAATCTTGGCTCTTCCAAAATGAACACCACACATTCCAGGAAGCATCATATAAATGGTACGTGAACCTTTCTTGAATCCTTTATAATCCATAACTGTCTTTATATGTTGAAAATCAATCTCATCCTGTTTGTCCTTCATGCCATAGTTGTCATTTGAAAGAATCGAATAATAGGATGACCTGGATAATCCAATCTTTTTAAGAATCGATTGAACAGAATAATCGTATCGGTCATGAGGAAGCTCCTTGATCCATTTACACAACACTTTCTTCTGTTCGAAGGTATAATGTGGAAGATTGTTTCGCAATCTGTTGAAATACATTAAAGACAGTTTCTCTAAAGCTCGCATCTTATTATATTGAACGCGAAGTTTGAAATCCGAATCAATCTCATCTAAGACACTCAAAGATTCAATATTCCATTTGTTCAATTCATTTTGTATTCTGTTACGCACACTAATAGGTAGATCAGATCCATTGATTTCAAATATGCCAAGAACCTCATCAACAGGAAGATCTTTGAATCTAGAAGCTTCATTGTAAAAACAGGATTTAAGATAAAACTGTTTAGATGTACACCTTTGAACATATGGATGATGGATATACTTATTTATAATATCTGAATCAAATTTTTCATCACGTGGATTTACACCTTCAAGAACCTTTTTTAACATGTAGATTCTTTGATAACCAACTTTTTCAGGTGTCAGGCCATAAGATTCCAGCTTAGATTCGATGGAAACTGCAGGATATTCCTTATAGACTTGATCAATAAATTCAGAAGTGAATTGAACACCTCTTCCGGATTTAATAAAAACACCTGAATCAATTAAAAATGAGTCATCGTACTTGTCTATATTTTGTGCATTAACCTTAAAAATTTTATTTTTCCCTCTAGATGTCTTCCATTACTAATAAATCTATAATGCATCTTTTTACTAAATGCACTACCTAGTAAAGAACGACTAAATCCAAATGACTCCAATATTTTTCTAAGTTCAGATAAGCCGGGATTTACAATCCACCTATCATATACTATGCACCGAAACTCATAGGTAAATGTAAGCCTGTTTTCTCGAATGTTTTTTACATAAGGTGATTTAGACAATGAATCCATTTCTTCCTTTGAAAATCTCTTATTGTTCGACATATACATTTTGAAACAACGAAAAAAAGATACCCACAAGTGAGTATCACAACTGTCACGTTGCTGTCCTCCTTATGGGTACCATTTTAAAAATGTATCAGTCCTTGGTTTTTATAAGTTTAATTAAGCGTCAATTTCAGTAACGTTACCAGCACCTACAGTGTGTCCACCTTCACGGATAGAGAACTTAGTACCAGTTTCGATAGCGATTGGAGCGATCAATTCAACGTTCATAACAACGTTGTCACCAGGCATTACCATGTCAGTTCCTTCTGGCAATGTGATTACACCTGTAACGTCAGTTGTACGGAAGTAGAATTGAGGACGGTAGTTAGAAACGAATGGAGTGTGACGTCCACCTTCTTCTTTAGTTAAAACATAAACTTGTGCTTTAAATTTAGTGTGAGGGTGTACACTTCCAGGTTTAGCTAATACTTGTCCACGTTGGATTTGGTCACGTGCAATACCACGTAACAATGCACCAATATTGTCACCTGCTTCAGCAACGTCTAATTGTTTGTGGAACATTTCCAAACCAGTTAATACTGTTTTTTGAGTGTCTTTGATACCAACGATTTCAACTTCGTCGTTTAAGTGAGCTTGACCACGTTCAACACGTCCTGTAGCTACTGTACCACGACCAGAAATTGTCATAACGTCTTCGACTGCCATCAAGAATGGTTTATCCATTTCACGAGCTGGATCTGGAATCCAAGTATCAACAGCATTCATCAATTCGTAGATTGATTCTTCGTATTTAGGATCTCCTTCAAGAGCTTTTAAAGCTGATCCACGGATAACTGGAGTTTCGTCTCCGTCGAATCCGTATTCGTTTAATAATTCACGAACTTCCATTTCTACTAAGTCGATTAATTCTTCATCATCAACCATATCGCATTTGTTTAAGTAAACAACGATATATTTAACACCTACCTGACGTGCTAACAAGATGTGTTCACGTGTTTGAGGCATAGGTCCATCAGATGCAGCAACTACTAAGATTGCTCCGTCCATCTGAGCAGCACCAGTGATCATGTTTTTTACATAATCGGCGTGGCCTGGACAGTCAACGTGTGCATAGTGACGTTTTTCTGTTTGGTATTCAACGTGTGCAGTGTTGATAGTGATTCCACGTTCTTTTTCTTCTGGAGCACCATCGATTTGTCATAAGCTTCAGCTTTAGCCATACCTTTTTTAGCTAATACTGTTGTAATAGCTGCTGTTAATGTTGTTTTACCGTGGTCAACGTGACCGATAGTACCAATATTAACGTGAGTTTTACTTCTGTCAAATTTTTCCTTAGCCATTTATAATTTCCTCCTAAATGCTAACATATTTCATACAATAAATATTGTATTTCAGAACCAAACGAAAATCAACTAGTTTTCGTTTGAATTCTCTTTAATAATTTTTTCTGCAATACTCTTTGGAACTTCTGAGTAGTGGTCGAACTTCATAGAGTAGTTTCCACGTCCCTGAGTAAAGCTACGTAAGTCTGTAACATATCCGAACATTTCTGATAATGGAACATGTGCACGAACGATAATGGCATTTCCACGTTCTTCCTGTTCAGTGATTTGTCCACGACGACTTGAAATGTCACCCATAACGCTACCTAAGTATTCACTTGGTGCAGTTACTTCTACGAACATGATTGGTTCTAGAATAGCAGGTTTACATTTCTTTCCGGCTTCTTTCAATGCCATACTAGCGGCAATCTTATAAGCCATTTCACTAGAGTCGACATCGTGGTATGATCCATCAAATAATGTAGCTTTGATATCGATTACTGGGTAACCTGCAACCATACCATTTTCCAATGCTGCTTCCAAACCTTCTTGAGTTGGTTTGATATATTCTCTAGGTACGCTACCACCAACGATAGCATCAACAAATTCAAATCCTTTTCCTTCGTTTGGTTCGAATTTGATCCATACGTGACCATATTGTCCACGACCACCTGACTGACGGATATATTTTCCTTCACAATCAGCAGCCTGACGAATTGTTTCACGGTAAGCAACTTGTGGTTGTCCAACATTTGCTTCAACTTTAAATTCACGACGTAAACGGTCAACAATGATATCCAAGTGAAGTTCACCTACACCGGCAATAATTGTTTGTCCTGTTTCTTCGTTTGTATATGTTTTGAAAGTAGGGTCTTCTTCTGCAAGTTTTGCAAGAGCCAATCCCATTTTGTCTTGGTCAGCTTTAGTTTTTGGTTCCAAAGACAATTCGATTACTGGTTCAGGGAATTCCATAGATTCAAGGATGATTGGGTGATCTTCATCACACAATGTATCACCTGTTGTAGTAACCTTTAAACCAACAGCAGCAGCGATATCACCTGAATAAACTTCAGTGATTTCTTTACGTGCATTGGCATGCATCTGAACGATACGTCCGAAACGTTCTTTTTTATCTTTTGTTGAGTTTAATACATAGCTTCCTGCTTTTGCAGTACCTGAATAAACACGGAAGAAAGATAATTTTCCAACGAATGGGTCTGTAGCGATTTTAAATGCTAATGCTGAGAATGGTTGATCATCACCAGGGTGACGAACATCTGGTTCTCCATCTAATGTAGTACCCTTAATTGAAGGTACATCTAATGGACTTGGTAAGTAATCTACTACTGCATCCAATACTAATTGAACACCTTTGTTCTTATATGCAGATCCACATAATACTGGGAAGAAGTCACCATTACATACAGCAATACGTAATACACGTTTGATTTCTTCGATTGAAGGTTCTTCACCTTCTAATACTTGCATCATGAAATCTTCATCATAATCTGCTAAATAATCTAATAATTTAGCACGGTATTCTTCCATAAGATCTACCATATCTTCTGGAACTGGGATTTCAGTGATTACACGACCATAATCTCCACTAAATTCGTAAGCTTTTCTCTTGATGATATCAATGATAGCTTCGAAGTCTGATTCAGCACCGATTGGTAACTGAATTGGACAAGATTTAGCTCCTAAACGATCGATGATTGTATTGCATGACATTAAGAAGTCAGCACCTGTAGCATCCATTTTGTTACAGAATACAATACGTGGAACGTTATATTCAGTAGCTTGACGCCAAACTGTTTCAGTTTGAGGTTCGACACCTGCTTTGGCATCTAATACTGTTACGGCACCATCTAATACACGTAACTACGTTCAACTTCTACTGTGAAGTCTACGTGGCCTGGTGTATCGATGATATTGATACGGCATTCTTTACCAGTTCCGTCTGTCTTTTTCCAGTGAGCTGTTGTAGCAGCAGAAGTGATAGTGATACCACGTTCTTGTTCTTGCTCCATCCAGTCCATTGTACTAGCTCCATCGTGTGTTTCACCAATCTTGTGGTTTACACCAGAGTAGTAAAGAATACGTTCTGTTGTTGTTGTTTTCCGGCATCGATGTGAGCCATGATACCGATGTTACGAGTTTCGTGTAAAGCATATTCTCTAGCCATATTTCTTTACTCCTTCTCTTACCAACGGTAGTGAGCATAAGCCTTGTTAGCTTCTGCCATTTTGTGAGTGTCTTCACGTTTTTTAACACTGGCACCAGTTCCATTAGAAGCATCGATAATTTCAGCTGCTAATCTCTGTTCCATTGTTTTTTCGTTACGTAAACGTGCGTAGTTTACGATCCAACGAAGTCCTAAAGTCAAACGACGTTCGTCGCTTACTTCAACTGGTACTTGGTAGTTGGCTCCACCTACACGTCTAACTTTCAATTCCAATTGAGGCATAACGTTTTCTAAAGCTTGTTCGAAAACCTCCATTGGTGCTTTTCCTGTTTTTACTTCTACGATTTCAAACGCGTTGTACAAAATAGTTTGTGCAACCCCTTTTTTACCATCAATCATGATTTTGTTGATCAAACGAGTAACCAACTTAGAGTTATAAATTGGGTCGACTAGTACGTCACGTTTCGCAATGTGTCCTTTTCTAGGCATCTAATTTCCTCCTTTCACGATTGATCTATTTCTTAGGTCTTTTTGTTCCGTATAATGAACGAGATTGTTTACGGTCATTTACACCAGCACAGTCCAAAGTTCCACGAACGATGTGGTAACGAACACCTGGTAAGTCTTTAACACGTCCACCACGAATCAATACAACACTGTGTTCCTGTAAGTTGTGTCCGATACCTGGAATGTAAGCTGTAACTTCCATACCATTACTTAAACGTACACGCGCATATTTACGAAGTGCTGAGTTTGGTTTCTTAGGTGTCATAGTACCAACACGAGTACAAACTCCACGTTTTTGTGGACTTGATTGGTTTGTTGGTTTAGACTGCAATGAGTTGTAACCACGGTTCAAAGCTGGAGACTTTGAAACGTTTTGACTGGCCTTACGACCTTTACGAATCAACTGGTTGATTGTAGGCATAAGATCCTCCTTTCAAAATTTTCAATTTCCAAGCAAACGAAGCCGGGTGGGTCTTGCCCATCCATTAAATATAGGCTCTTTTCAGAACCTATTTTCGCATGCAATACTAAGATACAGTATTCGACATGATTTGTCAATTCTTTTTTTGTTGATTTTTTTATAAAAAAATTTTATACGCATTCCTCATTCATTAAAGTATAATATAGACAAGAATAGAGGTATGTTTATGAAACACAAAATTGTATTTTTCGACATGGACGGAACACTTTACCAAACCGAAAATGACATTATTCAAGAAAGTGCATTAGACGCTATACAGACACTAAAAGATAAAGGGTATATTGTCTGTGCGGCAACTGGTCGTCCCTTAAATCAAATGAAACTTATATTACAACGCGTTCAATTTGATTATTATGTATTGATCAACGGAAGCTACATTCTAGACAAAGATTTTCAAGAAATCGGAAGCTATCCAATCTTACAAGACAATGTGAATGACTTAGTCAATTTCAGCAAAAAGCATGAAACAGGTCTAATGTTTCACTTTGGAGATGCCACATACATTTACAACAACTTTTACCCAATGTATGACTTCTGTAAATACTGTAACGTACTAGATTCACTATTCTATGACCCTAGTCAATCTTATCATTTAAGACACAAAGCCTTTAATGCTGTAGTTCTTACTAAAGATAAAAAATTAGTTGACCAATTTATGGAAGCTCATCCAAATCTAAGGAACGATTTAATTAACGTTAAAACCGATGGATTCTGCTTCGATATCTTCAATGCTGATAATGATAAATCAAAAGGCATTGAATGATTCTTGAAAAAACAGGATTCACATGGCAAGATACCATCTGTTTTGGAGATAGCACAAATGATATCCATATGTTAAAGAAAGCCGATATTGGCGTTGCGATGGGAAATGCGAGTGATTTTGTCAAAAGCTACGCAAATTTTGCCACAACATCTACATACGATAACGGTATCTATAATGCAGTCACAAAAATATTAAAAGACGAATAAACATATATAAAAGACATCATCGCAATTAGAATGATGTCTTTTTTAGTATCATTTAAGTCCATACTCATTAAATGAACAGAAAAAAAGCCTTTATCTAAGGACAAAGGCTTTAATTACTTATTAAGCTTAAATTACTTAATTTCTACAGTAGCTCCAGCAGCAACTAATTTTTCTTTAATTGATTCTGCTTCTTCTGGAGATACGTTTTCTTTAACAGCAGCTGGAACACCATCTACTAATTTCTTAGCGTCAACTAATCCTAAACCAGTGATTTCACGTACAGCTTTGATTACAGCAACTTTTGTTCCACCAACATTTGTTAATGTAACAGTTACTTCGCTAGGTCCTGCAGCTTCTTCAGCAGCAGCAGCTGGAGCAGCAATAGCAGCAGCAGCTACTACACCAAATTTTTCTTCGATTGCACTTACTAAGTCGTTTAATTCTAAAATTGTTGCTTCTTCTAAATAAGAAAGAATTTCTTCTTGAGTTAATTTAGCCATTTTATTTTCCTCCTATAATTAATTACGCAGCAGCTTCTTCTGTAGCTGGTGCTTCTTCTGTTTTTACAGATCCGTTTTCTTTAGCTTCTGCCAATGCTTTAACAGTCATAGCAAATTTGATAACTGGAGCATTTAAGCAAGATGCGAATTTAGCCAACATACCTTCTTTGTTAGGTAATGCAGACAATTTTTGGATAGTAGCTTCGTCTACCATAGCTCCATCCACGATACCAGTTTTTAATACCAATGCTTCATGGTTTTTAGCGAATTTAGCTAATACACGAGCAGGAGCAACTGGATCTTTACCAAATGCCAATGCGTTAGGTCCAACTAAAGTTTTTGCGAAATCTTCGTGGCCTAATTTTTCAGCTGCACGACGAGCGATTGCGTTACGGTAAACTTTGAATTCAACGTCTTCTTCACGCAAAGCACGACGAAGTTCTGTTACTTCCTTTACTGATAATCCACGGTATTCTACTAATACAATACTACTAGCAGCTTCCATTTTTTCAGATAAGGCGATAACGTCAGCTTCCTTTTGTGCAAGGATGTCTTTGTTCATTCGATCCACCTCTTCTTTCATCTATTGTAACAATATTCAAAAGAAAAGCCCGCATCAAAGACGGGCTAATTGTGCAAAGTCAATGCATCATACCCTCGGTAACATTATTAAGCATATGCCGTTACTGTCTTTGGAATATTGATAACAATCTGTAGTTTAATTTATTTTACTAGATTTGTCAATTACTTAACGATTTCAACGTGGATTCCAGGACCCATTGTTGTTGAAACAACTAAGTTTTTCATGTATGCACCTTTTACAGTTGCAGGACGAGCCTTAGCAATTGTGTTGAAGATTGCATTGAAGTTTTCAACTAATGCTTCATCAGTAAAACTTGTTTTACCGATAGCTAAGTTGACGTTTCCTTCTTTGTCTACACGGTAAGTAACTTTACCTTTTTTAATTTCATCAATAGCCTTAGCAACATCCATTGTTACTGTACCAGTCTTAGGGTTTGGCATTAATCCTTTAGGACCTAAAACACGTCCTAAACGTCCTAATTGACCCATCATATCTGGAGTAGCTACTAATACATCAAAATCGAACCAACCTTTAGAGATTTTTTCGATAATATCTGCACCACCAACGAAATCAGCACCAGCAGCCTGAGCTTCTTTTTCTTTTTCGCCTTGTGCAACTACACAAACGCGTTGTGTTTTACCAGTTCCATTAGGTAATACCATTGCCCCACGAATTTGTTGATCAGCGTGACGAGGGTCTACGTTTAAGCGGAAACTTACTTCAACACTTGCGTCGAATTTTGTTTTACTAGTTTCTTTAGCTAATTTAACAGCTTCTTCAATTGAATAAGTTTTTGAACGATCAACCAATTTAGCTGCTTCAGCATATCTCTTACTTACTTTTGCCATTATTGATGTTCCTCCTATTCAAACCCTTCAACCTTGATACCCATGTTACGTGCAGTACCAGCAACAATACGCATTGCAGCTTCTACATCGTTGGCATTCAAGTCTGGCATTTTGTACTCAGCAATTTCTTTTAATTGATCAACTGTAATTGTACCAGCAACTACTTTTTGATCTCCACTTGCTTTTTGTACGTTTGCTGCTTTTTTCAATAAGTTAGCAGCAGGTGTTGTTTTCAATACGAAATCAAAACTCTTATCTTCATAAGCAGTAATGACAACTGGAACAATATCACCTTTACGATCTTTTGTTGCATCATTGAAAGCTGTACAGAACTGAGGCATGTTGATACCAGCACTTGCTAATGCTGGACCTGGTTTAGCTCCACCAGCTTGGAACTGCAACTTACAAACTTTTGTAACTTTTTTCTTGCTCATAAGACGTTCCTCCTATATTTTGTCCTATGCTGTGGTAATACGAACAGTTACGCATTCTCCACGCATGCCTATTTACTATACACCACTATAATCTGTGATGCAAGCCCATTTTAGAAAAATTAGAGAAAATCATTGATTCTCTCTAATCATTCACATCCTCCTTCATACGAAGAATTGATTTTTTAAACTTATCCATCTTCTTCTGTGCTCTTTCATCATTATGATCATATACTTCACTTCTCAAATCCGATTGGAATTCATAAATATCAGACTGCATATCCGACCAAACATCATAAATATCCGATAAACAATTCGACCAATCATCGTAAGCATCCGAACTTGCATCACTCCACACATCGTAATCTTCCGTATCATATGCATCTTTAATAATTCCATCATAATAGATATCATACATATTTTTTACAGTCTTATCATATATACCATACATATCCTTACCCGCATCTTCATATATATATTCATAGATTCCGCTCAAATCTTTGTATTTCACTTTATATGATACATCCTCATTCATAATCAATTCAGCATACTTATAAGCATATTCCCTCAATCGAATGGACAACAACTCTGTCTGTTTTAAAGCATCATCATAATACGCTTTTACCTTATCTATATTTTTCGTATATGCATCAAAATCCTTAATTTCCTCACTCAAAGCATCCCTTTCACTCTCTAACTTTGCCTTTGTGTCCTCAACATCCTTTGATGCCATCTCCTCTATTTCATCTATCGTAGAAGCAGATACCTCAATTACATTCACGTTCACTTTTCGTACTGCATCATTCTTGGCAACAGGTGCACTTGTACAACCGCTAAGAATCAAGCACAATCCTAAACACACTAACTTTTTCATTATTATTCACTCTTCTTTCCAAACTCATCAATTACATCTTCTAAACAACAAGGTAACTCTCCAGTTATCTGAACTATATTCAATACATCTTTTTTGCTTTGTAAATCCTCACATTTCTTATCCAACTCGCCCAACTTTCTTTGGCTCAGTTCCTTTAAATTTCCCTCACTCAAAATTTCTTTAACTTCATCCAAACTAAACCCTAAACTCACCAACATTCTTATATCCCATAATTGTCTCAACCCTTCTTCATCAAACTCTCGATCTTTTCCTTCTTCATTCTTTGAAATCACTCCCTTCTTTTCATATCTACGAATCATATTTCTTGTGATTCCCATATGTTCTTCGATCCACTTCACCTTATACTTCATTGCACACTACTCCTTTTTCAATTTACAGCCTTGTTCTTAGAACAACGCAAGCCAAAAAAGTTATTTCTTCGATTCTCCTTCCAAACTTTTTTGCCACAAGAGAGCTTGTAAATTTCGCGAATCAAAAAAAGCGGTACAACGACCGCATTGAGTTTAAAGAATAATAATGTTAATATATCCACATGAACTTAAATACATGGATAGAAGAAAAATTTAACGCAACAAACTACACACTCGAAAAAACAGATAAAGGCATTAGTAACCACAACTATTTATTAACAATCAACGACAATAAATATATGGTACGCGTACCAAAAAAGAATCATGAATCTCTTGGTTTGCAGTATGAACACGAAAAGGAAATTTTGCCACTTGTTTCTGATTTAGATGTACCTGTTATTTTTTTCGATGAAAAAGCAGGTATCAAAGTAACAAATTATATTGAAGATGTAGAAACATTTGATGAATGTAAGGACAAAGACAAATTCGCAAGATGTGCAAATTTAATGAAATCTCTTCATACTAAAAAAGCTCCTTTGTTTATTTTCAACCCTTTTGGAAAGATTGAATTCTATAAATCTCAAATCAAAGAATGTATCGTATCTTTTCCAAATGAAGAAAACTTTTTAGAAGCTTTAAAAAAAGAATATAAACCAAACACACTATGCCATAACGACTTTGTGCAAGGAAATATTCTTTACAGTGATACAAAAGACTATTTGATTGACTATGAATATGCGGCTAAAAATGATTATCGCTTTGATATCGCCAGTTTCTTTTCAGAAAACAACATCCATTATATTGACCAAAGAGACCAATTCTATCAAACCTATTTTGATGGAGACATCGACCCAATGATTGATGTTCAAGTGCAGGCATTTGAAAGAATGGAAGACATCCTTTGGGGATATTGGGCAAATATGCTTTATGAACAAAGAGGCGAACAAATCTATTTTGACATTGCAAAAGACAAAGAAAAACATTACAGAGGCTAAATAGCCTCTGTTTTTTCATCTATATCCATAAATTCTTCTTCCAATAAAGAAACCGTTAAATACGTATCATCACCAATGATTTGTTTTGCCCCTTTATCATTACACAATTGTTTTGCCCTATCATAATACCTTTTTGGCAACAACATAGGATTACATAAAATACCATTATACTCACAAATCACAATATGCTTTCCATCTTGAATTGAAACCATTTCCCTTAACGTATCCAATTTTAAATATGGCATATCCGCAACCATCAGTATGCATGCATTATTTTGACAAGCGCCCACACCTAGAGCAATAGAATGACCTTGCCCATATTCAGGATGATCATTCATAACAACATGATAGCCTAATGACTCAGCCATTTCTTTGATCTCCATATATTGTGTGACTACTATCACATCTAAAAAAGCACTTGCCTTATCAAAAGTATATTCAATAAGTTTCTTACCATGAAATTCGTACAAAAGCTTATTTGAAACAAAGCGCCTGGAAAAACCAGACGCTAAGATAATCAAAGAAATATTATTCATCTTCTTTTCCTAATAAGACTTTTTCAGCAGTAATAGGCAAAGTACGAACCTGCACCCCTGTCGCATGTTTTATAGCACTAGCAATTGCACTTGTTGGCGTATTAATAACAACTTCACCAATGGATTTTGCACCAAAAGGACCATTGTCTTCATAGCTGCTTTCAAACTCAACACGAACACTAGGAACATCTACTCTTGTTGGCAACTTATACTGCAAGAAATTACGATTACGCATCTTGCCCTCATTTGAGTATGTGATATCCTCACTTAAAGCCATACCAATACCTTGTACAATACCACCTTCAGCTTGTACTCTGGCAAGATTTGGATTGATAACTGTACCACAATCAACAACAGATACATAATCATGAACTTTGATTTCACCCGTTAGCTTATCTACATCCACTTCGGCAATACCAACCATAAATGGAGGTGGACTAGTAGGCGACATGTGAGAGTCACTGGCAATCAATGCTTTTGCGATACCACCATTGAAACATGTATCCGCAAAATCAGCCAAACTCATTTCATGCGTATGATCTAATGTATAGATTTTCTTACCATCAAATTCAATATCTTCTTTATCCACATTAAAGAATCCGGCTGCCGCTTCTAAAATAGAATTTCTTAACTTTTCACAAGCCTTTACTACAGCCATACCCGTTACATACGTTGTACTTGAAGCATAAGAACCCGTATCATAAGGTGCATGGTCTGTATCCAATGAACTGGTGACAACTTGATCTACATCACAATCCATACATTCCGCAACCATTTGAGCAAGAATCGTATCACATCCTGTACCCATATCTGTAGCACCGATACTTAATGTATAGAAACCATCATCCTGTAGTTTAATTTCAACAGAACCTACATCAAGACCCGAAATACCACTACCTTGCATAGATAAAGAAACACCTAAACCACGAACAAAATCACCCATATCACGTCTTAAAGGTTTATTCTTGTAGTCAATCATTTCCATCGCTTTTTCTAAGCAACGATCCAACGCACACGCATTCAATTCTTCATTATAATATTGCGATAACACTTCATTTTCACGCGTCATATTTTTAAAACGAATTTCACAAGGATCCATATTCAATTCATCAGCCAATTCATTAATAATGGATTCAACCGCAAACTGACCTTGCGTAGCCCCATACCCTCTATAAGCACCAGCACGCATTGTATTTGTATAAACTACATCATATGTAAAACGACTGGCTTTAACATGGTTATATAAAGGCAAAGATTTATGTCCTGCCAAACCAATTGTAGTTGGACCATGCTCTCCATAAGCGCCTTGATTTGATAATGTATATAAATCAATCGCTTCAATCGTACCATCTTTTTTAGCCCCAATACGAACATGCATCTTCATTTCATGTCTTGAGTTACTAGCCGCAAAAGTTTCTTCACGAGTATAAACAATCTTACTTGGTTTTTTAAGTTTCCATGTAACAAATGCCGTGAAGATTTCACAACAAGCCGTTTGTTTAGCGCCAAATCCGCCACCAATTCTTGGCTTGATTACATTAATTTTTGACTTTGGAATTTCTAAAGCATTACTTAAAATTCTTCGAACATGGAAAGGTATCTGTGTAGAACTTACACAATTTAAACGACCATATGTATCAATGTAACAATATGAACGCATAGTTCCATCATTGCCTGGGCATTGGCCTTTGTATGATAATCTCTTTCTAAGACCACTTCGCAATCATTTAATACTGCATCCACATCACCAACAACACTTTCGCCACTGCTGACAATATTACGCTTTACGTCATTACCAATCTCACAAAGACACTTATAATCGTCTTCCTCATGAACCACAATTGCATTATCAATAGACTTTTCAAAATCTAACAACGGTTCTAATACTTCATAATCCACTTTGATAGCTTTCAAAGCACGATCTACACAATCTTCATTAGCTCCCGCAACGATTGCGACTTCATCGCCTACATAACGAACTACATTTTCTAAGATTCTACGATCATATGGACTTGGTTCAGGATAAGATTGTCCTGCAAGAGTAAAACGAGAAGTTGGAACATCCTCATACGTATACACCGCTTCAATTCCAGGAATTCTTTTCGCAATGGAAGTATCAATACTTCTAATTTTTGCGTATGCATGTGGACTTCTTAAAAGCTTAACAATCAAACAATCCTTAGGTGCTAAATCATCACAATATACAGGTTGCCCTGTAACTAAAGCCATCGCATCCTTTTTGATGACACCTTTTCCTACACTATTCATGATTTTCACCTCGACTTAAATACGCCTTGATTGCACGCATCTGCGACATATATCCAGAGCAACGACATAAATTTCCAGCTAAATAAGCACGAATTTCATCATCACTTGGATTCACTAATTCTTTTTCCATTGCCAAAACATTCATAATAAATCCAGGTGAACAGAAACCACATTGTTCAGCGCCTTGTTTAGCCATAAACATACCGAATTCACCCGCTTCTTTTTGAAGACCTTCAAGCGTCGTAATTTCATGACCATCACATCGAACTGTCAATGTACTACAAGAAAGAATTGGCGTTCCATCCTTCCATACTGTACACAATCCACAGTTTGCAGTATCACACCCTCTTTTTACACTGTAACAACCATGATCTCTTAGCCAGTCAAGCAATAAAGTTTGTGGCTGTACATCATCCTGAATCAATTTTCCATTCACTTTAATTTTAACCAACATAAGACTCTACCTTTCTCAATAACTTCTGTGTTAATCCCTCAACAAGTTTTTCTCTATATTCCTTGCTTCCGCGCATATTGTCTGCACAATATACATCGAAATCAATATGATCTAAATCACAATTATAAACTTTCGCAATGGCTGGTCTTGCACCAAAACAGAATCGGTAGTGATCTGCATACTTTGTACAAGATGCATTTAAAACACTTAAATCCGTAGCACTCCTTCTTACAGAAACAAAGGCACTCGGCAAATTTGTCTTCTTCACATAAATATATTCCACAATATCCTTTTCATATGGAAGACGCACAAATTCTTCAAGTGAAATACGCCCATGTTTATGTGTTTGTACATCACACTCTAAACATAATAAGCTACAGATGACATCACTAAAACTAAAACGCGAATATATACTTCCTCCAACTGTTGCTAAGTTTCTTAATTGTACACCGACAATATCTTTACAGCATCTCTAAATACATAACAAGTTGCCTCATTGAAAGCTTGATGCGTTTCTAATTGACGCAAAGTCACCATAGCACCAATTTTGAATTCTACATCATCCTCTTCAATTTGATCCAAACCTAATTTGCTTAAATCAATAGCGGTCGGAATCTGAATATCTTCCATCTTCAACCAAATCATACCGCCTAGAATCATATTCTTTTTATTTTTCGTTAGTAGCGCATACGCCTCATCTAAAGATTCTGGCGATGCATAATTCATTATTCTTAACATAATGGATACGCTCTCTTTCTTTACTAAAATTTTAACACAAAAAGAAAGTGTTAAACACAATGCTTAACACCGATTTGTTAGTCTTTTTTACCAGGCAAAATTAAATTTAATACGGTTGCGATCACAAACGTCATAATAATTCCGTTTTGTGCAAAAATATTTCCAACCCAACTTGGTAATTGTGCTAGAACTGTAGGTACTTGTCCAATACCAATTCCAAGACCGATTGCCAAGGCAATAATCAAAGTGTTTCTTTCATTGAATTCAACACGCATCAATGATTGAATACCACTTACCAAAATACTCGCAAACATAATAACGGCAGCTCCACCAAGTACAGATTGAGGCATAACTGCAAATAAAGCACTTAATTTTGGGCAGAAACCGCAAAGAATCAAGAAGATAGCTCCTGTCATAATTGTAAAACGGTTAACAACTTTAGTCACTGAAACTAAACCAACATTTTGAGAGAATGAAGTATTTGGCAAAACTCCAAACAATGAAGCAACGACAGAACCTAAACCATCTGCCAAAACGCCGCCTTGTAATTCTTCAGAAGTTGCTTCACGATCTAAACCACCATTTGTGATACCAGAAACATCTCCAACTGTTTCAACCGTTGTTGCGATAAACATAATTCCCATCGCAATAATTACTTCCAAATTAAATTCCATCTTCACTGGCATAAAAGTTGGAAGTGCAATCCAAGAAGCGGTTTGAACTTGCGTAAAATCAACCATTCCTAACACAATGGCCAAGATATATCCGGCAATAATACCGATCAAAATCGAAGCATTATTCACAAAACCTTTAATTTGTTTGGCGATAATAATTACCAAAATAACAAATGTACCAACCAATAAATGTTTAGGATCCCCAAAATCAGCAGCACCATTACCTCCACCAAAATAATTGATACCAACAGGAAGTAATGATAAACCAATGGAAATGATAACTAAGCTAGTAACAACAGGTGGGAATAATTTTCTTAACGGTTTAATAAAGAAGCCTAAAACCATCTCAAATAAACCACCAATTAAACTTGCTCCCATCAATGCACCATAACCATATAAAGCTCCCATTGCTTTGGCAGTTCCAATAAATCCAGAACTTGTACCCATAACGATTGGAAGTTTAGCTCCCACTTTCCACACTGGATACAACTGAACTAAAGTAACAGCTCCCGCAATAAACATCGCATTTTGAATCAATGCAGATTTTAAATCCGGTGATAATCCAAGCATTCCTGCAATAATCAATAATGGACTGATATTTCCAAGAAACATCGCCAATACGTGTTGAATTCCTAAAGGCAATGCCTCTTTTAAAGGTACAACACCATCAAGTTCATATATCGAACCTTTTTTCACATCTTCTTTTCTCATTCTTTTCCTCCGAAAATAAAAAAGTCTCGTACAAAAACGAGAATCAACGCGACACAATAAAAAAGTAGGTTGATTCATAGTCCCTGAATTTACGGTTTAGGGGTAGAAACATCGACACCGTATTAGTCGATATATACGAAACACGTTAGGATTATATCATTAATTAAACAAAAAAAATAGGACAAATCGTCCTATTTCCATAATCTTTCAGGATATACACCATCTTCAATCAATTGTTTAAAGGCATTTTGTACATATTCCTTATCTTCAGCATATGTTACACCAAACCATTTATCATGCGTTTCAAGTACCTTCACATTGATACGATCTTCCCTCAATAATTCAGCCACAATATTTGGAAGCAAATACTCCTTCTTCATCGGATTATCTGAAATATTTGATAAGAACGTACTAAAATCCTTTTCTAAATAGTCTAAGAAATCTGGATAACCAGCCCACATATTCATAGAAACATTACTTTCTGGTTTTGCCCAAGCCTCTACTTCCGGATTATCACATACGATTTTATCCCCTTCAGCCTTGATTCCAGTTGTTTCATAAACTTCTTTTAATAAATTATTATCATCCACTTTACATACACCACGAGTTACAGTTCCATTCTCACTTAAAGTGTTCTTTAAAATGAATCCAGCCATGCCCATGTCAAATTCTTTTCCCATTTTCGCATGTTCAACCAAGAAATCATGTAACTTCACAAATGCTTCTTTTCCATAATAATCATCCGCATTAATAATCACATATGGTGTATCTACAACACTTTTCGCACATAGTACAGCCTGTCCTGTTCCCCAAGGTTTTGTTCGACCTTCAGGACAAGTAAATCCTTCTGGTAAATCATGAATATCTTGGAATACATATTCTACATCCATATAATTTTGGATACGATTACCTATTACTTCTTTAAATTCCTCTTCAATATCCTTACGAATAATAAACACGACTTTATCGAAGCCAGCTTCTTTGGCATCATAGATTGAGTAATCCATAATGATTTCTCCATTTGGACCCATTTTAGCTAACTGTTTGATTCCACCACCAAAACGAGAACCAACTCCAGCCGCCATAATAATCAATGTTGTTTTCATATTATCAAAAACTCTCCTTGTAAATCAGTATATTTATTATACTAAAATGAATACATTTTCACAAGTTGACTATAGTTTAGATACGAAACAAACACCAAATGCATTTGGCCCAATATGAACACCAATTGTTGAACCAATACGAACACGATTCACATCTAAATCCAGTTTTGATTCTAATTTTTCAACATTCTCTAAACCATATGAATACAATGTATAAACTGGATACAATGTATCAACAATATCTGACTGCATCTTTTCACATACAACACTCGTTGCCTTATTTACTCCACGTGTCTTACCGGCAACCATAACTTCTCCATGGTCTACACAAATAATTGGTTTAATACTTGCTAAAGTTCCAATAGCTGCTGCTGTCTTAGAAATTCTTCCACCCTTAGCCAAATATTCCAATGTATCCAAACCCGCATAAATATGAACTCGTTCTTTTAATTCTTCTAAACCAGATACAATATCTTCTATACATCTATTTTCACCAATCCAGTTTATTGCCACTTCACATAGTAAACGAATTCCAGCAGCTGCTGTTAATGTATCTACAATATAGATATTCTCATAATCCACCATATCTTTTGCCAGACAAGCACTCTGATATGTTCCACTTAGCTTACTCGATAAAGATAAACAAATCAATGTCTCTTGTTTCTTCTTCACTTCTTCAAAGATATCTAAAAATTCTTGTGGTGAGGGCTGTGATGTTTTAAAGAATTCTTTTGAATTCATCATCTTCTCATAAAACGTTTCCGTATCAATATCAACACCATCCAAATAATTCTTTCCTTCAATCTGAATTTGTAATGGCACAAAATATAAATTTTTATTTCTAATCTCTTCTTGCGTATAATCACTTGCTGAATCTACTAATAATCGAATCATATTTTTCTCCTTAGTTAACTTAATTAACTGTTCACATTATATACTATTAAAACTTTCTGTCAAATATTTTAAAAAAATACTTGCATTAATTAAAATCATGTAGTAATATAAGTGAGCACTTGTCAAGAAAGACGAGTTTCATATACATGGCGCGTTGGAGAAACGGTTAACTCACATGCCTTTCACGCATGCATTCACGGGTTCGAATCCCGTACGCGTCACCATTTTTCAAATAAAGTCCGAAAGGACTTCTTTTTTTACTTATAATACTTTTTCAGAAAATTTAACACTTATTTTTTCATTAATTTGCGTAAACCCTTTCATAGATGATATAATCTAAATCATTGAGAAAGGGTGTTTATATTATGCACAATAAACGTAGTACATTTTCTGGCAAATTAGGATTTGTCTTATCGGCTGCTGGAGCCAGTGTTGGCCTTGGTAACATTTGGCGATTCCCTTATTTAGCCGCAAAATACGGAGGAGGAATCTTCCTACTTATTTACATTGTTCTGGCCTTAACTTTTGGTTATACAATGATCATAGCCGAAACAACACTAGGTAGAATGACAAAGAAAAGTCCAGTGGGAGCTTTTCATACTTTCGCAAAGACAAAGTTTGCATCATTTTCCGGATGGATCAATGCCATTATTCCAATTTTGATTGTACCCTATTATTCTGTAATCGGAGGATGGGTCATCAAATATTTATTTGAGTATTTAAAAGGCGATGCAAAATTACTTGCCACAGATACATATTTTTCAAACTTCATTTCAAACGGAGTATCTACAGAAATATGTTTTATACTCTTTACTTTCTTTACACTCGCCATCATTTATGCAGGTGTTCAAAACGGAATTGAAAGAGTATCCAAATTTATGATGCCAGTTCTTGTCGTATTATCTGTAATCATTGCAGGATATTCAATCAGTCGACCTGGCGCATTTGAAGGTGTCAAATATTTCTTGATTCCTAATTTTGATAATTTTTCATGGATGACCGTAGTTAGTGCTATGGGACAAATGTTCTATTCGTTATCCATTGCGATGGGTATCTTGATCACATTTGGTTCTTATATGAAAAAAGACGTTTCCATTGAAGGTTCAACAGAAAACGTAGAAATTTTCGATACAGCCATTGCGATCATGGCAGGTTGATGATCATTCCAGCTGTATTTTCTTTTTCAGGTGGAAACATGGAAACATTAAAAGCTGGACCATCCTTGATGTTCATCACAATCCCTAAAGTATTCGCAAGTATGGGACTAGACACAGGTATCGGTATCATTTTCTTCTTGTTGGTGTTATTTGCGGCTATCACAAGCTCTATTGCACTAACCGAAAGTGCTGTATCCACATTCCAAGATGAATTACATTGGTCTAGAAAAAAATCTACAATCATTTTAGGCATTATTATGATTGGGTTAGGAACACTTTCATGTTTAGGTTATGGTCCATTGTCAAACGTAACAATCATCGGAATGCAATTTTTAGACTTCTTTGATTTCTTGACAAACTCAGTCATGATGCCAATTGCTGCCATTGCGATTTGTATCTTTGTTTCAAGAGTTGTTGGATTAGAAAAAGTCGAAGCAGAAATCACACAAGATGGAAATTCATTCAAACGTAAGAAAATATTCAATTTCATGATTCAATACTTATGTCCAATTTTCGCATTCATTATTTTATTAAGTTCAATTGCGAACGCATTTGGATTTATTTCCATGTAAGCTTAGCTTGTGCTAAGCTTTTTTTGTGCACACTTTTAATGTAAACTAATTACAGGAGGTAGTTTATGAACATTACCGTATATTTAGGATCAACCTATGGAAATGATCCAGACTTTAAAACAAAAATAATAGAATTAGGAACATGGATTGCCAAAAACAATCATACATTAGTGTTCGGTGGATCTAAAACCGGATTAATGGGAGAACTAGCCAATAGCACCTTGAATGCAGGTGGCAAAGTGATTGGCGTAGAAGCACAAATGTTTGTGGATGAAGGTGTCCACATGGATAACCTTACCGAGCTGTACATTGAAAAAGACATTGCCGATCGAAGAACAAGAATGATTGAACTTGGCGATGCTTTCATTGCCTTTCCAGGCGCAACTGGAACATTAGAAGAAGTCAGTGAAATCTTATCAAAACTTTCACTGTACCAACTTGAATGCCCATGCATTTTCTATAATGTGAATGGATATTACGATCATTTAAAAGCATTCCTACAGCACATGATTGATTGTGAATTATCCACACCAAAGCAGCAACAAAACATTTATTTCTTAGATTCATTAAATGAAATCGCAAACAAATTAAAGGACGAGTAAATTTTCTCGTCCTTCTTTATTATGATAATTGTTTTATCTAAGAGTAAACAATTTGTGTGCTAGAGATTGCTTTATTTACGGGTTAATTTAGAATTCGATAATACTAAATGCCTTAATATTCTATCAATTTTTGGCCATTTCTCATCTTGAGCTTTAAC
>ENA-OQIO01000208-OQIO01000208.1-human-gut-metagenome-genome-assembly--contig:-NODE-208-length-30390-cov-2.582328_pt1 | contig 30390 bp, 32 predicted proteins | sample MGYA00242573_ERZ504737 | MGnify/ENA primary metagenome ERZ504737 (study PRJEB26092, sample SAMD00036203) | human gut metagenome | host: Homo sapiens | study: EMG produced TPA metagenomics assembly of...
CTTAGTGAAGACTTCATTAAATAATGAAGAGATTTTTATTTTAGCGTGATTTTTTACTTTTTGTCCGAATAACATTTCTGCGATGACTAAATCTGTAGGAGTTGTAACTTTGATATTATTATAATCTCCCATAACGAGTTTTACTGCATGGCTAGTGCGACGAACAAGGCTAGCTTCATCAGTACCTAAGAAATTATCTTCTTGAGCTTTTTTATGAGCTTCAATTAAAATTTCTTTTTTAAAACCTTGTGGTGTTTGAATTGCCCATAATTTGTTTCTATCTGGTACTCGTTCGATAAAGCCCATTTCATTGATTTCAGCTGTAGTATCTTTTACAGGAACGGCACAAACAGCTGAACCAGATATCATGACTTCATTGATTACATTTTGGATTACTGTTTCAGAAATTAAAGGACGAGCAGCATCATGAACAAGTACGATATCAGAAGCAGGATCTACTGCCATTAAGCCATTATAAACAGAATATTGACGTTCAGAACCACCTGCTACGATTTTGTAAGGTTTTAGTTTAGGAATTTTACTTAAGACTTTGCGAATAATTTCCATCTCATTGATATCGACAGCAATGATTAATTCATCAACACAATCACAACGAGAAAAAGTGAGTAGAGTTTGAATTAAGATTGGTTTACCTGAAAGCTCAGTGAAAATTTTGTTGAAGCCAAGTCCCATGCGTTTTCCTTGACCGGCTGCGGGAAAAATAACAGAAACCATAAGAATACCTCCTTAAAAAAAGACTACGAAGTATAAACCCCATAGTCTTTTCATAGTTTTTATTTTGGTTTGGCAAAAATCATGCGTCCTGCTGCTGTCTGTAATACAGAAGTAACAACAACTTCTAATGTTTCATTGAGATGTTTATGACCACCTTCAACAACAATCATTGTACCGTCGTCTAAATAAGCAACACCTTGCCCTTGTTCTTTACCATCTTTTACTACAGTTACTACCATAGTTTCACCAGGAATAACTACTGGTTTTATAGCATTAGCTAATTCGTTAATATTGAGAACTTGAACGCCTTGTAAATCAGCGACTTTGTTTAAATTAAAATCGTTAGTGATGATTTTAGCACCGATTTCTTGTCCTAAACGGATTAATTTGGAATCAACACCTGTAACATCATCATAATCGTGATGGTCAATTTTTACAAGCATATCAAATTCTGTTTGAATGCGTTTTAAGATATCCAGACCGCGTCTACCGCGTGTTCTTTTGAGTAAATCTGAAGAGTCAGCGATAAATTGTAATTCTTCCAATACGAAAACAGGAATTAACAAAGTACCTTCAATAAAACCTGTTTTGCAGATATCAGCAATTCTACATCAATAATAACACTTGTATCGAGTAATTTATATGATGGAGTGTTTAATTCTGTCTTTATTTTATCCACAGATGAATTATTATCATTTTTATTAGCGTCTTCTTTAATGCGAGAAGGTAATAATGCAATAATATCTTTTCGTTTCTTTATGGTAATATATAAACCTAAATAACCAAAGACAATACTGAAAATGATTGGAATGTAAGGACCGATTAAAGGAATTCTAGAGAATGCGACACCTAAAAGATTAGCAAGAATAAGACCGATAGCTAAACCTAAAACACCAGCAACAACATCATGTGTTGGCATTTTACTGAGCTGACGTTCTACCATATAGAGAAGATACGTAATTTGTTTATACAATAAGAAGAAGAAATAAATCCAATAGAACCACCAATAATACCACCGATGAGAATAGATAGAGCATTCATCATAGTCATATCTAAAATATCGAGGTTAATTTGTAAAAATTCAGCACTAATAATATAGGCTAAAACAGGACTAGCAAACTCTAGTAAGGTTGCCCCGATAATAACAGCAAAGACTGTTATAAAAAATTTTAAAACTCTATTTAATAACACTGTTGAAATTAAACCCCCTTTACGAATGTGTTATAAATTTATTCTACTAAAATAATGAACAAAAGTCCATTAAGATTGCAAAATTATAATCAAATTATAATTTTTAATCATAAACTCATAATATATTCGGATTGATTTTGAGAAACGATTTTAAAACCTAATTTTTTGTACATATTTACAGCATAATTATTCTTTTGCACGGATAGTGATATTTGAGTATAATTTTTTTTCCGTAAAAAAAGTTAAAAAGTTTTTTAATAAAGAAGTACCAATACCTTTATTTCGATATTGAGGGTATATGGACATAGCTAGTTCAGGAATATTGTCATTCAGATGACCAAATCCTTGAATACAGCGTATCCATACAGCACCTACTATATAATTATCAACTTGGGCAATAAAACAATAATCATCTTTTTCTTTACCAAAATTATTTATATAACGCCATAAACTAGGTTCTTGAATTATTGTTCTGGGTGGAATTTGGTCAGTATCTGCAAGAAAAATTGCTTCATATAAAAAATCGGTTAATAAAGGAATTTCATTTTCTTTTATAGGACGAATTATTATATTCATGATAAAACCTCTAGTTAAGTGCAATTTTTAAGGCTTCACTTAAATAACGAACACCATGGATTTGTACATTTGAAGCAAAATGTTCAAGGCGTTCTAAGTTTTTGGCAGGTAAAATGATATTTGTAAAGCCCATGCGAATAGCCTCGCGAACTCTTATATCCGGCTGACTGACAGAGCGTACTTCGCCAGAAGTCCGACCTCACCAAAGATAATAGTTTGAGGTTTGATACTTTGATTGCGAAAACTTGAAGCCATAGCACAGCAAAGAGCTAAATCGACAGCTGGGTCATCTATTTTTATGCCACCTGCTACTTTTACATATACATCACAAGTACCCATATTTAAATGCACGCGTTTTTCTAAGACTGCTAATAATAATTGAATTTTTTTGATGTCTATAGAGTCAGAAGTTCTGCGTGGTGGTACGTATGGTGTAGGAGCTACTAGAGATTGTATTTCTACTAAAAGAGGTCGAGTTCCTTCAAGGGCAGGTATGATTACTGTACCAGATTCATTGCTATTTTCTTCAGATAAAAACATTTTGGAAGCATCAGGAACATCGACAAGACCAGTTTCACGCATTTCAAAAATACCTATTTCATTAGTATTACCAAAGCGATTTTTTATAGCACGTAAGACGCGATATTCAGCATTGCGTTCGCCTTCAAAATAAAGTACAGTGTCAACGATATGTTCAAGTACACGAGGGCCTGCAAGTGTGCCATCTTTAGTTACATGACCAATGATGAAGATGGAGATATTATTTTGTTTGGCAATGCGAAGTAAGCTTACAGAACATTCACGTACTTGGCTGACGCTACCTGGCGCACTTTGGACATCAGGGCGAAAAATAGTTTGAATGGAGTCGATGATCAATAAATCTGGCTTTGTTTCAAGTACATGACGTTCAATGCGTTCTAAATCTGTTTCGCTTAGAACAAAGAGATTATCTTGAAGTGCATTTAATCTATCAGCTCGCATGCGAATTTGACGAGCACTTTCTTCACCTGTTACATATAAAACTTTATGGGTAGTAGCTACATTAGCACAAATACGCAAATTTAAACTGGATTTACCAACACCAGGGTCACCGACCATGAGGACAAGTGCCCCTGGAATTATACCTCCACCTAAAACGCGGTTCATTTCTACAGAGCCAGCACTAAATCTAGGTAAATCTTCTGTAGCAATTTCTTTTATGGGTTTAGGTGAACTATTTGTTTTATTTGTACTAAGGCTAAAACCACGATTATTAGAAGGAGTAACTTCTTCTAATTCTTCAACTAAAGTATTCCACTGACCACAACCTGGGCATTTGCCAAGCCATTTAGGAACACTATAGCCACATTCTTGACATACATATAAGGTTTTGCGTTTAGCCATAATAAGTTTCCTTGTAATTTTTTTATTATTTGGATTTAATGTGTAAATATTTTTTGAGATATTTTGCCATGGATTTTACTAGCCAAACAATGGCGATTAAAAAATTTAAAGTAAAATTTTTTTATGCGTTTTATCAAAGATTTTTCAGCTAAAAAATTTTTTTTGTACTTTATTCATTATTTATTTGTAACCTCAAAATTATCTGTTAGATTTTCGATATTTTCTGTAGGCAATACATCATCAACTTTAAAAGTCAATTTATCCTCAACACAATCTACAATTATTTTTTGCATGGATTTTATACTTTTTTGCAATAATTGTTCAGCAAGTGGGTCTTGAAGATAGCGTTGAACTGCACGTTTTAGCGGTCTAGCACCATAGATTGTATCAGTGCCATGTTTTAAGAGATAAGATTTTACTTCATCTTTGATGATTAATTCAATATCCATTTCAGCTAATCGCTTTTGAACATCATTTAATAATAAAGTAACGATTTGAGTCAATTCTTTATCAGTTAGTGGTTCGAAGATGATTATTTCATCAATACGATTGAGAAATTCTGGCTTGAATTGTCTTTTTACTTCGTCCATGACGATTTTTTTAGCATTTTGTTTAATCTGTTTATCTTCATTGACAGCAAAGCCCATGGTATTTGTCTTTTGTGGTTGCAGTTTAAAAGCACCTGCATTTGATGTCATGATGATGACTGTGTTTTTGAAATCAACAGTTCTGCCTTGGCTGTCAGTTAGGCGACCATCATCTAAGACTTGCAGAAGAATATTGAAAATATCTGGGTGGCTTTTTCGATTTCGTCTAATAAAATAACAGCATATGGTTTGCGACGAACAGCGTCAGTTAATAGAACCGCCTTCATCATAGCCGATATAACCTGGAGGAGCACCGAGCATGCGAGATACTGTGTGTTTTTCCATATATTCGGACATATCAAAGCGTATCATGGCGGATTCATCACCGAAAATAGCTTCTGCCAATGAACGTGCTAATTCTGTTTTACCTACACCAGTAGGGCCTAAAAATAAAAATGAACCGATAGGACGTTTTGGGTCTTTAAGTCCTGCTCTAGCACGGCGAATGGCTTTAGCTACAGCGTTTACACCTTCATTTTGACCTACTACACGTTTATGAAGTATATCTTCAATATGCAAAAGTCTATCTGCTTCTTTAGCTACTAATCTTTTTACAGGGATACCAGTCCAAAGAGTAGCGACATCGGCGATATCTTCTTCAGTTACAGCTATTTGAGCATTATTTTGTTTTTCCCATGCAGTTTTGGCAGTAGCTAATTCTTCTTTGATTTGTATTTCTTGGTCGCGGATAGTAGCTGCTAATTCATAATCTTGATTATCAATAGCTTTTTCTTTAGCTTTTTTCAAATCTTGAATTTTTTGTTCTAATTGTGAAATATTTGTAGGAATATTTACTGTTTTTAAGCGAACTTTAGCAGCTGCTTCGTCCATTAAATCAATGGCTTTATCTGGTAAAAATCTATCTGTGATATAGCGCTGAGATATTTTTACAGCAGCTTTGATAGCTTCATCTGTAATTTTAGCACAGTGAAATTTTTCATATTTATTGCGAATGCCTTTTAAAATGCTGATAGCATCTTTGGCGCTAGGTTCATTCACCATGATAGTTTGAAAACGTCGTTCAAGGGCAGAGTCTTTTTCAATATATTTTTTGTACTCTTTTAAAGTAGTAGCACCGATTACCTGAATTTCTCCACGAGATAGAGCCGGTTTTAAAATATTAGCAGCGTCCATAGAGCCTTCAGCAGCACCTGCGCCTATGAGAGTATGCATTTCATCAATGAATAAAATAATATTTTTATTTTCAATGATTTCATCAATGATTTTTTTGAGTCTGTCTTCAAAATCACCGCGATATTTAGTGCCAGCAACTAAGCTTGCCATATTTAAGGAAATAATGCGTTTAGAAGCTAAGACTTTAGGAATATTGCCATTGATTAAACGTTGAGCCAATCCTTCTGTAACAGCAGTTTTCCCCACACCTGGCTCACCAATGAGGATGGGATTATTTTTAGTACGGCGAGATAAAATTTGAATTACACGTTCAATTTCACGATTGCGACCGATTACAGGGTCTATTTTTTCTTCTTGTGCCAATATATTCAAATCTCTACCATATTTGTCTAATAGAGGTGTAGCAGAATTATTTTTTTGCTTGTTATCTTGGTATTATTATCTTTTTTAGGAGCTTTTATTTTCTTTAAAGACATTTAATTTAGGCATATCGTTTAAAGTATCTTCATTTAATAAATCCAAGATAGCATCATGGATAATATCTAAATCAGCGCCTAAAGAGATGAGGATTTCACAAGCTATACTTTCAGTATCGTAGATGATACCAAGTAAAATGTGTTCAGTGCCAATATAATCATGCCCTAAAGCTTGTGCTTGTTCAACAGCGTATTCCATGATAGTTTTAGCTTCAGGAGAATAGCCTATTTCTTCAGTTTCAAGATCGTCAAAATCTTCTTTTTCCACTAATTCATGAACTCTTTGCCTTACTGTATATAAATCTATACCTATAGAAGAAAGAGCTTTGGCAGCTACATTTGTACCTTCATGTAATAAGCCTAATAAAATATGTTCAGTACCTACATGGCGATGTTTTAAATGTTTTGCTTCATATTGAGCTAATTTCAAGACTTTTATAGCAGATTGAGTAAAGCGTCCTTGCATAATAAAATCCTTCCTCTAGTTTAAAATCAGCTCTTCGATATATCTGGGGCTAATTCTTGCAATATTTTTCTGATGATATGAGCACGTTGTTTATCAATTTCTTGTGGTGTCATATTTTCATTTTGTTGTAAGTTTTGAATATAATTTTTTTTGACTGGCAATCAATAAGATATTTAAAAGCTCTGGTTTTGTTTCATCAATGATATCAAGGTCAACGCCTAAGCGCACTTTACTTACTAAATCAAGCATTTCATTTTCGGAGATAAAACGAGCGTATTTTAAAATACCGAAAGAGCGCCATACACGATTAGCGAGTTTATCAGGAGAATAATTTAAAAGAGCTTTTCTTGCTTCACGTTCATGGGAGATAATTTCAGTTACAGTACTATTGAGATTATCGATTAATTCTTGTTCTTTAAAACCTAGAGTTAATTGATTATCTATTTGGAAAATATTACCTGCATTATCTTCGCCAAAGAAATTGCGAATAGCTAAGCCTAATTGTGGTGAAATGTTGACAATTTTTGATAATTGTTGAGTCATCACAAGTGCAGGTAAATGCAGTAAGACAGAAGCACGAAGACCTGTACCTAAGTTGGTAGGGCAAGCTGTTAAATAGCCCATTTTTCATCAAAGGCAATATTTAAATAAGCTTCAATGGCATCATCAATGGCAAAAGCTTTGGATAAAGGTGTATTTAAATCTAAGCCTGAAGCCATACATTGAATGCGTAAATGGTCATCTTCATTTACCATGATAGCTACAGAAGCATCATTGCTCAAAATTAATAATCTATTTTCTGGGTTGGTCAATAATTTTTTACTGATGAGATTGTTTTTCTACTAAAACTTGTTGTTCAAGATGAGTTAATTTATCAATTTCCAAATAGTCAAATTTTAGACCTGTAGCACTTTCTATGGCTGGAATTAAGCGAATGATTAATTCTTTGATTTGAGCTAAATCATTGATATTAGCACGATTAGGAAATGGTAAATTTTTTAAATTACGAGCGAGGCGAACTCTGCTTGCTAAAACAATATCTGCTTCTTTACCTAAAGTAGTAAGCCAAGATAATTGAGGAGTGGTAAATTTAGGCATTTTGGTCAACTCCTTTATCTAAATTTTGTTTAGCATGTAATTGATTTTCTAAAACTTTAATGCGGTCGCGCAAAACAGCAGCTTGTTCATATTCTTCAGCTTCTACATATTTAGTTATCTGTTTGCGTAAATTTAAAATTTCTTGTTTTAAACTCAATGTGCCACCAGCGCGATTAGGAATTTTGCCGATATGGGTACTAGAGCCATGAATTCGACGAAGTAAAGGTTCTAGGGCGAGGGCAAAAGTTTTATAACAATCACTGCAACCTATTTTGCCAGTTCTAGTAAAATCTTGATAACTCATATGACAACTTGGGCAGATGAGAGGTTTTTTAAAATTATTTGTATCACTATGTTTAGTGGTTTTAGGTTCATGATTGAAAATTCCAGATAAAAAATCATTTATAGAGAATACATTTTGTTTTTCAGCTAATAGGCCTAATTTTGTAGCACAAAATTCACAAAGATGATGTTCTATTTGTCCTTGACTGGTAATTTCAGTCACATAAATACTAGCTTCATGTTTATGGCATTCATCACATAACATAAAAAATGCCTCCTTTGTAAATTATTTATAAATAATCTAGCTAAAATTAGCCAAAGTCATAATTAATGATTTGATAAAAGATACACGTTCTTTAGCGTCTAATTTATCAAATACAGTGGAAAGCGTTTGCAAAAGCAATGCTGCTTCACGTTTTTGGATTAATTCTCGTTTAAATAAATAATGAATGATATTATTTATTTAAATAAATAATGAATGATATTATTTACTTCATCTAAAGTGATATCTTCATCTATTTTAGCTAATATATCTTGGTAAATTAAATCTTGTAGTGGAACTCTACCAATGCGAATAAAGCCACCAAGACCACGACGAGATTCGACAACGAAACCTTTGTCTTGAGTAAAACGTGTGCTTAGTACATAACTTATCTGTGAGGGAGCACAAGATATTTCATCGGCAATATCTGAGCGTTTTAATTCTACTTTGCGATTATGCTCAGCCGCCAGACGACGTAGGATATAATCTTCAATTAAGTCAGCTATATTGCTCATATTAATCACCTTTATTTTAAAAATTTTTATCACTAATTATATTATAATTTGACATTTTGACTTAAGCAAGTTTTTTATTTTTAGCCTAAAATTTCTCTATAAAGGTATTTAAAATATTTCGTTTAATTAATAAAATAAAAGCATTCAATAGTTAGAGCAAAAATCTAATTATTAAATGCTTTTATTTTAATAATAAATACATATATTATTGTTCTCTAAAATTAATTTTACCTGTAACATCGTCCATAGAATCAACAATAGCAAGAGATTCTAAATGAACACCTTGAGCGCGTAAATCAGCTCCACCTTTTTGGAAGCCTTTTTCAATGATGATACCAGCACCAATAAGTTCAGCACCAGCGGATTTTACGATTTCGATAAGACCTTTTAAAGCATTTCCATTAGCTAAAAAGTCATCAATTAATAATACCTTATCTTCTTTAGTTAAGAATTTTTTAGAAACAATTACATCATAAACTTTATTATGAGTGAAAGATTCTACCTTACTTGTATATACGGCACCTGCAATATTTTTAGATTTACTTTTTTTAGCGAAAACTACAGGTACATCAAAAAATTCAGCAACAATGCAAGCAATACCTATACCAGAAGCTTCAATAGTGAGTATTTTTGTAATTTCTTCATTAGCAAATAATCGTTTAAATTCTTTACCTATTTCACGGAATAATTTGATATCCATTTGGTGATTTAAAAAGCTATCAACTTTTAAAACATTTCCTTCTCTAACGATACCATCTTTTTGTATTCTCTCTTCGAGTAATCGCATGCGACTTTTCCTCCTAAAAATTTTCCGTCTATAAATATATAAACTATATTTTACCTATTTTTTGCGATTGTTGCAAGATTTTTCTAATGGATATATAAGAAAAAATAGGCTAGATATAATCTAACCTATTTAAATCTCAAAAAATTTATATATATGACTTATTTTTGTTTATTTAATAAAGCCATAGCAATTTTTTCGCTAGTGATAGGAAGTTCTTTAAACCAAACGCCAGTAGCATTGTAAATCGCATGAGCTAATGCTGGTGAAGGTGTATTGATAACGATTTCACCGATGGATTTTGCACCAAATGGACCAGATTGTTCATAGCTGTTAGCAAATTCCACGCGAAGTTTACCCATATCAAGACGAGATGGCACTTTATATTGCATAAAGGAATTTTCAGCGAGAACACCTTTTTTGTTATAAGTTACATCTTCATATAATGCCATGCCGATACCTTGAACGATACCACCTTCTGTTTGTACACGTGCAAGATTTGGATTGATTGGAGTACCACAGTCAACTACAGCGCAATAATCAAGAATTTCTACATGACCTGTTTCTTTATCAAGTTCTATTTCTACCATGCCAGCCATAAATGGTGGTGGAGATGATGGCATAGAATTTGATTCAGTATGTTGAAGTGATTGAGTTGCACCGCACATAGAACTTACAGCTATATCATTTAAAGAAACGCTTTCATTTGTATGCATATTGATTACATATTTACCATCAAAATCAACATCATCAATAGAACATTTGAGCATATTAGCACCAAATGCTTTGATTTTAGAGATTAAGCCAAGAGCAGTTTTTTCTACAGCTTTACCAGTTACATAAGTTGTACTAGATGCATAAGAACCAGAATCATAAGGTGTTGCATCTGTATCAGCTGCGATTACAGAGATATTTTCTAATGGACACATCAATACTTCTGCTGCTATTTGAGCTAAGATAGTATCACAGCCTGTACCCATATCAGCAGAACTGATGGATAAAGTGTAAATTCCTTCATCATTTAATTTTAATGTAGCAGAACCAACATCAACACATGTGATACCAGAGCCTTGCATTGCCATAGCCATACCAACACTGCGGATTTTGCCATTGCCCATATCGCGAGCAGGATATTTTTCGTCCCAGCCAATCATTTCTTTACAGCGAGCTACACAGCGGTCAAGTGTACAGCTTGTAGCAGTTTCACCATAATAAGCTGGCATAACGTCGCCTTCTTTGACAAGGTTCATTTCACGAAGTTTTACAGGGTCAATATTTAATTTGCTAGCAAGTTCATTAACAGCACTTTCTACAGCGAAAAATACCTTGAGTTGCACCATAGCCACGATAAGCACCAGCACTCATTACATTTGTATATACTACATCATAAGCAAATTTAAATGCTTTTAAACCACGATAAAGTGGAATGGATTTATGACCAGATAAGCCAACAGTCGTTGGACCATGTTCGCCATAAGCACCAGTATTAGAGAGTGTATATACATCTATAGCTTGGATTTTACCTTCTTTTGTAGCACCAATTCGCACGGAAACTTCCATTTCATGGCGAGGTGTAGAAGCTATTTGACATTCTGTACGAGTGAAAATCATTTTGGAAGGTTTTCCTGTTTTATAAGTTACAAAAGCAGGGAAAACTTCAGCTACTACAGTTTGTTTTGCACCAAAACCGCCACCAATACGAGGTTTTGTTACACGAATTTTTGATTGAGAAATATCAAGAGCGTGAGCTACGATACGGCGAACATGGAATACAATCTGTGTGGAACTTATGATATTTAAGCGATTATAAGTATCCATATAGCAGTATGTGCAGAATGGTTCCATCATAGCTTGCTGACAAGCTTTTGTATGATAAGTTCCTTCAACTACAACATCGCAATTTTTTTAATACTTCATCAACATCGCCTTCACCTTCAGAGCCACAAGCACAGAGATTGCGTTTATTATCTGCACCGACAGGAGCAAGAGAACGCCATGTATCTTCAGGATGAACGAGAATTTTATTATCTTTAGATTTACGGAAATCTAATAATGGTTCTAAAACTTGATATTGAACTTTGATTAATTTTAAAGCTTTATCTACAGCTTGTTCATTTTCCCCAGCAACGATAGCTACAGGGTCACCAACATAGCGAACATGTTTATCTAAAATCAAACGGTCATAAGGGCTAGGTTCAGGATAAGTCTGACCTGCATAGTGAAGCGTTTTTGAGATACATCTTGATAAGTGAAAATAGCTTCGATACCAGGAACTTTACTAGCTATAGTTGTATTGATATTTTCAATGATAGCATTGGCATGAGGACTGCGTAAAACTTTTACAATCAAGCAATCTTTTGGTGCAACGTCATCAAGATATACAGGTTTACCTGTAACAAGTGACATAGCATCAGATTTCATGATAGGTTGATTGACATATTTTAAATTATCTAAATTAGTCATGCTTGTTCCTCCGTTTTACCATTTTTATAATCTAAAAAGGCACGAATACCACGAAGTTGACCTTCATAACCAGAACAACGGCAGAGATTACCAGCTAAATATTCAAGAATTTCTTCATCGGAAGGATTAGGATTTTCTCTAAATAAAGCAATGGCATTCATGATGAAACCTGGATTGCAAAAACCGCATTGTTCTGCACCTTGATTGGCAATGAAAGCACCAAATTCACGAGCTTCTTCTTGGAGTCCTTCAAGTGTAGTTATATGCTTGCCATCAACACGAGCGGCGAGCATAGAGCAAGATAATACAGGTTTATCTTCAACAAATAAAGTACAAAGCCCACAGTTTGAAGTGTCGCAACCACGTTTTACGCTACTACAGCCATGTTTGCGGACAAAATCTATCAATAATGTATCAGCTGAAATTTCTTCACTGATTTTTTTTCCATTGAGCCATACATTTAAAATCATTAAGCATTTCCTCCTATAGATACTAAAGCACGTTTGACTAAAACATATGCTAAATGTTTGCGATATTGTGCAGAACCACGAATATTGGAGTTTGTTTTTACATTATCTTTTACATAATTTGCAAATGCTTCAATAGTTTCAGGTGATACTTTTTCACCTAAGATATTTTCTTCATCAGCAATGATTACTGCACGATGAGGAGTAGCACCTATTACAGCTTGCCATTTGTCATGAAGTTTAGATACAGCAACAGCCAATACAGGAAAATCTGTTTTTGTCTGTCTATGTGATAAATATGCACAATTTAAAGCAGTTTTTTTCACAATGATATTGACTAAAACATCATTATCATAAGGCATTTTAGCAAATTCACTGATAGGAATGATACCTGCATGATGAAGTTCTACATAAGCATCAAGAGCCATAAATACAGTCAATACATCAGAAAATCCATAACGACCATATATACTACCACCAACAGTAGCAAGATTTCTAAATTGTACACCGACAATATGACGCATAGCTTCTTTCATGCTGTTATTAGTATATTGATTTAAACCAGCATGAAGTTCTAAATCGCGTAATGTTGTCATAGCACCGATTTTAAATTCTGTATCAGTTTCTTCGATAGTATCTAAATTTAAACCAGATAAATCAATAGCGATATTTACATTACCAGTTTGCATTTTCAACCATAACATACCGCCAATGATGCGATTAGTCTTTTTTTGATTTAATTCATAAGCTTCTTCTATAGAGGATACTTTGCGAAATTCTTTGATTGTAAGCACAAAATGCTCTCCTTTCCTTGCTCAAAAAAAGCTATCCGGCAAAATATGTCAGATAGCTTGTAGGTTATTCTTGTGATATTAAACAAGTCCAACCATCTTTTTGTTCTACTTTGCCTTCCTTCATTAAATGGCCTAATGCACGTTTAAAGGCAGATTTACTGATACCAAAGCGTTCACGAATAACTTCAGAAGCGGTTTCATCACAATAAGGCATTTTGCCACCTCGAGCCATAAGTGTATCATAAAGCATTTGAGCATCAAGATTAATAGCTTTTTCTTTGATTGGTCGCATAGAAACATTGATACGGCCATCATCACGAATAAAAGTAATACGTGTAGTTAAAGTCTGTCCAACACGTGGTTTAGTAGTCATTTCACGCTTATCTAAAAAAGCGATAAAGCGTTCGTCTGTGAAGATAAAAGCACCTTGTTCTGTAAAATTATAAACAGAGCCAGAAACCATATCGCCGACTTTTACATTGTCAGCAGGACGAGAAGCACGACGAATTTCATCTTCAACCTTCATAGTCATAGCTAATCGACCAGATTTATCTGTGTATAATTTTGCCCAAACGACTTCGCCTACTTGCAATTTTCCTCGCATACCAGCATATGGCATAAAGATACCACGTTCAGCACCGACATCTAAAAATGCACCATCACGGCTAGTATTGATTACTTTTAAACGAGCAATCTGTCCTTCACGCATTCTAGGAGTTCTCATACTGGCAGTAAGTCGTCCATGCGGGTCTTTATATAAAAACACAGATACTTTATCGCCAGGCTTTACAGGAGAGGTTTGTTGTAATTTATGCAACAAAATATCATCACTAGTATTGCCTGTTTGGGAATCTAAAAATGCGCCCATTTCACCAACACGTGCGACTTTCATAGTTACTACAGTACTTGGTTGATATTTTTTTTGGTGTTTTTCTATCAATATATTTATTTAACCTCGTTGTTTAATCTTCGTATTCAACAGTAGGAGCTTCGCCCCATAAGCTTTCTAGACCATAGAAACGACGAGCTTCTTCAGTGAAGATATGAGCAACGCAATTTCCAAAGTCTAATAATATCCATTCAGCATTTTGATATCCTTCTTTATGCAAGAATTCTTCACCAGCTTGAGTCATTTCATCTTCAATATTGTCAGCTATAGCACGAACTTGAGTTGCTGTAGTAGCACTACATACGATGAAATAATCAGTAGTAGTAGTCAAATCATGCATATTCATAATCATAATATCTAATGCTTTTTTATCGCTAGCAGCTTTTGCTATTAATTGGCTTTTTTCTTGAGAAGTTAAGGTCATATAAACACTTGCCTTTCTATAATAATTTATTTATGGTTATTCTTCAGCGTCCTTGGCGGTATCTTCTGGAACTGGTGGGAACATATCATTTATTTCTTGTTCCACGCGGGCATTATCTGGTACCCAATCGCCAGTTGGAATGAGATTACCTGGAAGCATTTTAATTTTTATTTCTGTAGTGCTAAGAGTATCTAATAAATTTATCAGATTAGAAATATCTAAAATGTTAATATTAGTATCAATATTATTTTCCCAAATATCAAGAATTGTTGGCAATGTAGGAATTGTTTCCAAGGACATCATTTTTTCAAATAAAGCTTTGGCAAATTTTTGCTGACGTTGAATACGACCAATATCACCTAAATCATCATTGCGGAAGATGAGATATTGTTGAGACATATCGCCAGTTAAATGTTGATATCCTTGAGTGAGATGGACGGAAGTGCCACTTACAGGGTCTTCATAATCCATATTATTTTCTACATATAAATTAATTCCACCAATAGTATCTACAAATTTAGCTATACTTTTACGGTCTAAAGCTACATATTGAGTTATTGGTATATTTAATAATTGGGAAACAGTATTAACTGTCAAAGGTGCACCACCATAATAATAAGTGAAGCTGAGATATTCTGGGTCTTTGCGACCATCTATAGAGGTCTTGATTGTTCTAGGTAGAGATAAGAAACGTATTTCCCCATTAGTATGATCCATGCTTACAAGCATGAGAGCATCTGCATAACGACCAGATTCAGCAATACCTTCAACAGGTTTATCATCTATACCAATGAATAAAATATTAGTGTAATTTTCAAAACGTTTATCAGTGAATTGCGGTGGAATAGGTGGTTTTTGTGGTTTGCTAGGATGTGCTTCTTGGTATTGAGCATATTTAAAACTACCCCAAGAATAAATTTCAGAAATTACAATATATGAGCCATATACAATACTAGATAAAAGTATAAGTACAAGCAATAAACGACCAAGGCGTATACGTTTAATAAGTGGCTTTTTCGTTTTTCTATTTCGTAGTTTTTGTTGAAGTTTTAATCTTTTTTGGGGGCATATTATAATTCTCGTTGGAGGAGAATTTCATTACGCGCAGCTACTGTATATGGGTGAATAGTATGTCCTTTACGCATAATAAATAATATGGATTGGTTAAAAGCACTTATCATAACAGTATCAAGGTCTTGTGTCATGGCTTGTTTGCGAAGTTTATCTAAGCCTTCAAATTTACGATGAGGTTCTATCATATCGGCAAGATAAACTATTTTGTCGAGTTTAGACATATTAGCTCCGCCAACAGTATGAGAAGCGATAGCTTTTAAAATAGCAGTATCATGAACATCATATTTTTCTTTAGCAATAGCAGTGCCGAGTGGGGCATGCATTAAAATAGGTAATTGACGGTCAATATCTGTAATATAGAGATGACGTTTTTCACATTCAGCAATTAAATCTTCGGTTGCAAACTCACGTGCACAATCGTGCAATAAGCCAGTAATAGCAGCTTGTTCTTCATCTACGCCAAATCGTTTTGCCAAGATGATGGCAGTATCCATTACCCCAAGACAATGAGCATAACGATTAGGTTTCAAATTTGATTGTAAAATAGTTTGCATTTGATTAATATCCACAAGAAACTCCTTCTTTATCCTAGATTAAAATAAATTTTATTAATGTAAATATTTATTTCTAAATATATTTTAATATATTTAGCTTAAAAATCAAATAGTTAAAATAAAAAAACTGCCAGTAAGGCAGTTTTCACTAAAGATATGAGTAATCAATAAGCCGAGTTTTGTTCCACTTGCGTGGTGATAATCATTTATCTGGACTTATAGTTACCTATAAGCTCTAGCGACACAACCCGGAAGGCTCAGCGGGCCACTTCATCCCTTCCCTATTCGGTCTTGCTCCATGTGGGGTTTACCTAGCCATACAGTCACCTGCATGCTGGTGCGCTCTTACCGCACCTTTCCACCCTTACCTGTATTCACAGGCGGTTTAAGTTTCTATAGCACTTTCCCTGAGGTCACCCTCGCTGGACGTTATCCAGCACATTGCCCTGTGGAGCCCGGACTTTCCTCATATACAAAAAGTATACGCGATTATCTTTCATACTCATGTCTTTAGCTATTAGATTATAGCATTGATTTTTACTGTGGTCAAATATTTTGGCGACAATATTCATACATAATCATTGAACCAGCATTTGCCACGTTCAATGATTCAGCATCGCCTTTCATCGGAATGTATATTTTAGCATTACATTTGTCTAATAAATTATCAGAAACACCATTGGCTTCATTGCCTAAAATAATAGCACAATCTTGGGGATAGGAAATATCCCATGAAGCTTTGGCACTATTATCTAAAGCTGTAGCATAAAGTGTTAAATTATGACTTTGACAAAAAGATAATAAATCTTGTTCAGAAATTTTAGTGATTATAGGGAGATTGAATAAAGAACCCATCGCAGAACGCACTACTTTTGGAGAATAGATATCGGCTGTTCCATTTAGGCCGATGATGGCTTTTACACCCATAGCATCAGCTGTGCGAATGATGGTGCCGATATTTCCAGGGTCTTGTAATCTATCTAAAATCAGATAAAGTCCTGATTTATTTATTGTAGCTAAATCATCTAAATTGTGATTTTGTATAGGTAAAATCAACATTAATCCCTGTGGAGATTGAGTATCACTGATTTTTTGATAAATATGTTCAGGAACTTCAAAACAAGGACAATTTAATTGTTCTAAAATGGATTTTCCGCGTTCATTTGTAAATGCTTTTTGTGTGAAAAAACACATTTGCACGGAAATATTTTTGGCAATAACCATTTCAGCATTGCGAATACCTTCTAATATAAATAATTGGTATTTGTCGCGATATTTTTTTTGTTGGAGCTTAAAGCCATTTTGACTTTAGCATTAGTTAAACTTGTGATTAGCTCCATTATTTTTCTAGAGCCTCCAAGCCATTGATACTTTCATTGCTACCAACAACGATAGCGATATCATTTTCGAGTAATACTTCTGTAGGAAGTGGAGAAATAATTAAATTATCATGACGTTTGATAGCAACAACGTTTAAGCCATATTTAGCACGGATATTTGATTCGCTGAGTGTTTTATTGCGGATAGCTTTTGGCACAGCGATTTCCACGATACTGAATTTTGGTGATAATTCAATATAATCCATGATATTTGTAGAAGCAAGGTTATAAGCAACACGACGAGCCATATCTCGCTCTGGAGCAACAATGCGGTTAGCTCCGATTTTTTCTAATACTTTGATTTGCAATGGACTTTTAGCGATAGCAACGATATAAGGAACACCGATTTCTTTTAATTGAAGTGTAGTCATGATATTAGCTTCAGTATCATCACCGATAGCCACGATTACAACATCAAAATTTAAAATACCTAAAGAGCGAAGTGCTTCTTCATCTGTAGTATCTGCTTGAACTACATGAGTTACTTCATGGCTAAAGTCTTGGACTTTTTCCATATCTTTATCAATAGCAAGAACATCATAGCCCATTTCATGAAGAGATTTAGCGATATTTCTACCAAATCTACCAAGACCGACTACGGCAAATTGACGTTCATTTTGCGGAGAAAATTTCATAATAAAAGCTCCTTTATTTAATCTATTATGTTATATTTTTGTTTTAACTTAAGGATAATTCTTTGAGTGCAAATTTAATAATATCTTCTGTATTAGTCATATTGCCAGCTTTTTTGAGTACAGAATTGATTTCTGGTTTTGTATAGCCAAGAGAAAGAAGGGCTTGTGTTGCTTCTTCATACATATCTATTTTTTCATCTTCACTAGGTGTATCAATCAAGATTGGTTGGTCTAAAACTTCATCAGAAATACTTAAGTTGAGTTCAGTTAATTTATCTTTTAATTCTAAGACAATGCGTTCAGCTGTTTTCTTGCCAATCCCAGGGGCATTGGTGAGTAGGCTGACTTGTTTATTTTGGATAGCCCAGATGAGTTTTTCACTAGAAAGACTAGAGAGCAGACCAAGCCCAGCTTTAGGGCCAATCTTAGATACGGAAATTAATTTGCAAAAGACATCATATTCTAATTGATTGATGAAACCATATAATAACATGGCATCTTCACGCACGCTTAAATAAGTAAAGAGTTTGATTTCTTCATTCATTTTTAATTGTGCACGTGTGCTAGTGCTGATAAATACGCGATAGCCGACACCATGAACGTCAATAAAGCAAAAATCACTGGCAATAAAAGTGACTTTTCCCTGTAAATATCCTATCATAAAATCTTTCCTTGTTAATTTATTTATTAATCATTATTAATTTAATTATAATTTATTTCGCCATGTGAGGCTATTCATACAATGAGTAGTACAGATAGCTACAGCTAGAGCGTCGGCGACATCATCAGGTTTTGGCGGTTCAGGAAGATGGAGCAATTTTGTTACCATATAGATGACTTGTTCTTTGCTCGCTCTGCCAAAGCCCACTACGGATTGCTTGATTTGTAGCGGTGTGCGTTCAACTAATTCAATTTGATTTTCGGCTGCGGTCAATAAGACGATACCACGAGCTTGACCGACAGGAATGGCAGTAGTTACATTGCGATTGAAAAATAATTGTTCTACGCCATTACATCAGGTTTATATTTTTGAATAATATCTGTAAGTTCACGATGAATTTTTAATAATCTATCTTGTGGTCGCATCTGTGGACTCGTCAAAATAGCTCCATATTCAATGGCTTTTAGACGGCTTCCTTGCATATCTACAAGACCATAGCCACAGATAGCAGTCCCAGGGTCAATACCTAAAGCAAGCATAAAATCCTCCTTTTAGTATATCAAATTTAGCAAAAATGTGCAGTTCACATTATATCATGATTAACTAGTTTTTAAAAATAATAAAAGTCATGTTTAAATATATTATTCAAACATGACTATAATTTTGTTTTGCTTTTAATAGACTTTTAAGCGAGTAGAAATATCTTCAATATATTTTTCATTTGGGTGAGCTTCAATGCTACCAAATGGCATTTGAGCTGTTAATTTCCATGTATCAGGAATAGAGAATAATTCTTTGATTTTATCATCAATCAAAGGATTATAATGTTGAAGGTTAGCTCCGATATTTGCTTGGCTTAATGCTGTCCAAATATTATTTTGAAGCATACCATTTGCTTGAATTGACCATGTGGAGAAATTTTCAGCATACATAGCATAAGTTTCTTTTAATTCATTAATGATTTCAGTGTCTTCAAAAAACAAGATAGTGCCAACACCAGCTTTGAATTTATTGATTTTATTTTGAGCCACAGCGAAAGTTTCTTCTTTTTTAGCTAATTTTTCTTTTAAAATATCTGTAGTAATTTGCCAAATCTGTTGATGTTTTTCACCAAAGGCGATAATAACATTTGTTGTAGGATAGTTAAAAGCAGATGGGCTATATTTTAGGCAATCAGAGATAATAGAAGTTATTTCTTCATTAGATAAATTAACATTAGTGCCTAAATTATAGATACTGCGACGATTTTTTAAGGCTTGTAAAAATTCCATGATAAATACCTCGATTATATATCTTTAGATAAAAATAGACGCAGTTATTACTGCGTCTAAAGATTATTTTATTCTTCGTCCATTTCGTAGTTGGAATAAACGTTTTGAACATCATCATGTTCTTCAAGCATATCGATAAGAGTCTGCATTTTTTCAGCGTCTTTGCCTTCAACTTTAACAGTAGTATCAGGAATCATAGTGATTTCGGATTCAACTGTTTCAATGTTATTTTCTTCTAATGCTTGAGAGATTGCATCAAAATCTTCAGGAGCAGCAGTGATTTCAAAAGAATCATCTTCTGCTTTGAAGTCTTCAGCACCAGCATCAAGAGCAATCATCATAAGGCTTTCTTCATCATCGAAAGCTTCTTTGTCTACAACAAAGAATGCTTTTTTGTGGAACATCCAGCCTACGCAACCAGTTTCACCGAGGTTTCCGCCGTATTTGGAGAATAAATGACGAATATCAGCAGCTGTACGATTGCGGTTATCTGTCATAACTTCGAGCATAACAGCAGAACCTGCTGGACCGTAACCTTCATAAATTAATTCTTCGTAATTGCTACCATCAGAAGCACCTAAGCCTTTTTGAATAGCACGATTGATATTATCTTTAGGAATATTGTTAGATTTAGCTTTGCTTAAAGCTAATTTAAGACGCATATTACCAGTAGGGTCAGCACCACCCATACGAACAGCAATAGTGATTTCACGACCAATTTTTGTAGTCATTTTTGCACGAATGGCATCATTTGCACCTTTTTTTCGTTTAATATTGGCCCATTTAGAATGTCCTGACATCTTTTAAACGCACTCCTTAATAAATTAAACTATAAATTATCTAATATGTACTAGATAAGTAAAGAAAATTTTAAGATTTAGATAAAACTTTGTAAGAAAATATCTTTTTAGAGTATACCATAAAAAAACGAGTATTTGCAAATCATTTAAAAGGTTCATTTCTTTATTGATTGATAAATAAATCAAATATAGTAATTATAGTCTACTGATAAAGATAAAAAGCTAGAATATATCAATATTATTATGGAATATATTCTAGCTTTTTGTTTATAATTTTATGATTTTTATGCTTTGATTAAACGATAGAATTTCTTTTTACCTTTGCGAACGATCATGTCGCCATTTGCAAGGTCTTCTGCTGTTAATACTTTTTCTACGTCAGTCCATTTGTCATCGCCAATAGATACACCGTTTTGAGCGATTAAACGACGACCAGCACCTTTAGATTCAAATACTTTGTTATCTACTAAGATATCAAGTAATTTTTTGCCAAAGTCTGCTTCTGTGATAGTAATAGTTGGAGCATTGTCCATATTACCTTTACCACTGAAAAGTGCTTGAGCAGCTTCTTGAGCTTTTTTAGCTTCTTCTTCGCCATGAACGAGTTTTGTAACTTCATAAGCGAGGACTTGTTTTGCTTCGTTGATTTTTTGGTCTTTATAGCTACCGAGGCGACGAACTTCGTCCATTGGTAAGAATGTGAGAAGAGCAAGACATTTTTCTACGTCGCTATCAGCAACATTTCTCCAGTATTGATAGAAGTCGTATGGAGAAGTTTTTTCAGGGTCGAGCCAAAGTGCGCCTTTTGCTGTTTTACCCATTTTTTTACCTTCACTGTTAGTGAGAAGGTTGAATGTCATACCATAAGAAGGTTTTGCTTCTTTACGACGAATGAGTTCAACACCAGCAATGATGTTAGACCATTGGTCATCGCCACCTAATTCAAGTACGCAACCATAACGGCGATTTAATTCCATGAAGTCATAAGCCTGCATGATCATGTAGTTGAATTCAAGGAATGTTAAGCCACGTTCTAAACGTTGTTTATAACATTCAGCAGTAAGCATGCGATTAACAGAGAAATGTGGACCAACATCGCGAAGTAATTCAATATAATTTAATTTGCGAAGCCAATCGCCATTGTTGATCATTAAAGCTTTACCATCAGAGAAATCGATAAAGCGTTCCATTTGTTTTTTGAAGCAATTGCAATTATGTTCAATATCTTCATCAGTTAACATTTTACGCATATCTGTACGACCAGAAGGGTCACCTACAGTACCAGTACCGCCACCAACTAAGCAGATAGGGCGATGACCTGCTTTTTGCATATGAGACATAGCCATTAAAGCTAAGAAATGACCAACATGAAGGCTGTCTGCTGTTGGGTCAAATCCCATATAAAATGTAACTTGCTCAGTTTCTAAAGCTTTTTTTAATTCTTCTTCGTGTGTTACTTGAGCTAAGTAACCACGTTCTTTAAGTGTATCAAATACGCTCACAAAAAGTCCTCCTAAATTTTGTATGATTATCTATTAATTTAACCCTTTGCCTTGTTGAATACTTGGTTCAGGTAAATTTTGCCTTGGAGCTGGAAGAGATGGTTGCTCGATATTTTCTTCAATTGGTTCATTTTCATCAATTGGCTGTTGAGCATCATTTGGGTTTGATTGTTCATTATGAACAGGTTTTTGTTTATCAGGTGCTTCTTTTGATGGTTTTTCTTTTTCATGAGAAACATCTTTAGCTGTAGTTTTAGCATTGCTTTCTACATTTTGAACTGGATTATCAATGGAAGTATCTGAACCATCAAAGTTTTTAGCTGGTATAGATGCAAGTGCTGTTTTCATGAAGTTTTGCCAAATTTTCGCAGGTGTAGTACCACCAGTAATACCAGGCATAACATCATTATCATCACAGCCCATCCATACTACTGTTACTAAATCAGGTGTATAACCTGCAAACCAAGCATCTTGATAATTATCGGTAGTTCCTGTTTTACCAGCAGCAGGTCTGTTGATATTAGCAGCTTTACCTGTGCCTTTAGTGATAACATCTTCAAGCATATCTGTTAATAAAGTAGCTGTGCGTTCAGATAAAACTTGTTTAGTTTCTGGTGTATGTTCATAAATAGTTTTGCCTTTGCGGTCAACGACTTTAACTATAGCAGTTGGTTTTGTATAAACGCCATGATTTGCAAAAGCACTATAAGCACCAGCCATATCAAGAACTGTTACCCCATTTGTGAGACCACCGATGGAAGCAGCTAAGTTTTTATCATTTGCATCTTTAGAATTTAATTCTAATGTGGATATACCTAAATTTTGAGCTGTTAATAAAACTTTATCGATAGATAATTTTTCTGCTAAACGAATAGTAGGTATATTTAAAGAATTAATAGCTGTTTGACGCATGGAGACTGTACCTCTAAATGTACGGTCATAGTTTTGAGGTTGCCAATCACCTAATTTGAAAGGTTTATCCTCAATAGTAGTATCTGGTGTCATTTTATTTTCTAAAGCAGTAGCAAAAGTAAATGGTTTAAATGCCGAACCAGGTTGACGTACAGCAAGTACAGCACGATTGAATTGGTCAGTACCACGACCACCAACCATAGCTTTGATATATCCTGTTTTAGGGTCAATTGCTACGAGTGCTCCTTGTGGTTGAGTAAGACCATTAGCATCATTGTAATAAGTTGGTAATAAACTATTTACAGATTGTTCAGCAGCTTTTTGCATGTTCATGTCAATGGAAACATAAATTTTTAAGCCTTCTTTATATACTGCATCAGCACCGAATTTATCAATCATTTCTTGAGTTACATAATCGATAAAATATGAAGCAGTATTATCATTTTCTTGTTCTTTAGGATTTACAAGTCGTAAACTTTCAGCTTTTGTTTTAGCTGCTGTAGTAGAATCAATATAGCCATATTTTACCATTTGGTCTAAAACTTCTGCTTTACGTTCATTAGCAGCACCTAAATTATTAAGTGGTGAATAATAATTTGGACTACGAGGTATGCCAGCGAGCATTGCACATTCTGATAAATCTAATTGACTTACATCTTTGCCAAAATATGTCTGTGCAGCAGCTTGAACACCATAAGCACCTCTACCAAAATAAATTTGGTTGAGATACATTTCTAAAATTTCTTCTTTAGTATATTGTCTTTCTAAGCGAAGAGCAATGAAAAATTCTTGAATTTTTCGTTTGAATGTACGGTCTTGTGATAAAAAGGCATTTTTGGCTAATTGTTGAGTGATAGTACTACCACCTTCAGCCACTTCACCGCTTGTTAAATTAGAATAAATCGCACGGAAAATACCTCTAGGGTCAATACCGTTATGTTCATAAAAGCGATTATCTTCGACAGCGATAAAGGCATTTTGCAGATTAGCAGGGATTTTATCTAAAGTCACTAATGTACGATTTTCAGTAGCGTGAATATTAGTGATTAGATTGCCATTCATATCGAGAATTTGAGAAGAAGCAGGTGGGTGAATATCAGAAACATCTTTATCACCATCAAGGCCAATAGCAACTAATCCACAACCAACACCTAAAAATACAACTATAAATAGCGTTAAAAGCGCTAAGAAAAATTTTTTGAAGCCAAAAGATTTTTTCTTATTTTTTTTATCAGTTGTATGATTAGAGGTTGATTTTTTTTCGTTAAAAGGCTGTTTATTCATAGAATACACCTCAAATATTTATAATACTATGTTTAGTTTTGGTAAGAATATAGTAATTATTTGCGTTATTTTAATTTTACAGCGGTTACCCCACTACCGCCTTCGTCCATATCACCAAGAGTATAGCTTAAAACATTGCGATGATTTTTGAGATATTCTTGAATACCTTTGCGCAGAGCTCCTGTACCTTTACCATGAATGATTAATACTCTTGATAAACCAGAAATTACAGCATCATCAAGATATTTGCTAACAACTTCAATAGCTTCATCAACCATTAAGCCTCTGATATCTACTTCTGTACTAATTTGGCTGACTTTAGCTAGCATATTGAAGCCACCAGCTTTTTTAGATGGTGCAGTTTCTTTTACTTTAACAGCATGAGAAACGAAAGAGCAATCTTTAGCTTTAACATTCATTTTTAAACTGCCTAATTGAACAGTTAATTCTTTACCACTGATATCAGTGATAGTTCCTTTTTGGCGAAGTTTATTTACATATACGATATCACCAACAGCAATAGTTTTGATATCGACAGCTTCACCTGGTTTATTTGGATCATCATTTTGTTGACTTACTTTATCCAAACGACCACGTAATTTATGACGAGCAGCATCTATTGTTTCCTGACGTTTTTTCATTCCTTGGTCGTTGAATTGAGCTTTCAATTCCTTGATGATTTCTTCAGATTCACGACGAGTACGGCGAAGTAAACTAGCACATTGTTCTTTAGTTTTACGAAGTGTTTGCTCTTTTTTCTTAGCCATTTCTTGCTTCATATCGGCAAGTTGTTTTTCTAATTTTTCAATGCGTTGTTGACGTTCAGCAATATCAGCATTTTTTTGTTCATACATCAATTTTTCATTTTCTAGTGTATTTAATACATTTTCAAATTGAGCATGGTCTGCTTTGATGAGTTGTTGTGCACGTAAAATCAAAGTATCTGATAAACCTAATCTTTTACTTATCGCAAAAGCATTACTAGCCCCTGGTGTACCTATCAATAAACGATAAGTAGGGCGAAGGGATTTGATGTCAAATTCCACACAAGCATTTTCAATGCCTTCTTTAGAATAAGCAAAAGTCTTTAACTCGTTATAGTGAGTAGTAGCTACAGTGCAAGCGCCAATGTCCATCAATCTTTCTAAAATTGACATGGCAAGGGCAGCACCTTCTTCTGGGTCAGTACCAGAACCTACTTCATCTAATAAGAGCAAGTCATCATGTTCAATATTATTCAAGATATTTACGATATTGCGCATATGAGCGGAAAATGTACTGAGGCTCTGTTCAATGCTTTGCTCATCACCGATATCAGCATAGACATTTTGGAAAATGGAAATTTTGGAACCAGATTGAACAGGGATAAAAAGACCAGATTGAGTCATTAAAACTAATAAGCCTAAAGTTTTCATGCTCACTGTTTTACCGCCTGTGTTTGGCCCTGTAATCAATAAAGTGCGATATCCTTCGCCAAGTCTGATATCAATAGGAACGACGTTATCTTTATTGAGTAATGGGTGGCGAGCTTTAGCTAAATTGACAATACCTTCATCATTGATTTCTGGCATAGTAGCGTGCATTTTACGAGCTAATTTTGCTTAGCAAAAGCAAAATCCAATTGGGCCATGATTTCACAGTTATGAAGTAAGCTATCAGCATTTCTAGCGATTTTTTCAGAAATTACTTTTAAGATACGTTCAATTTCACGTTTTTCATCAATAACTAATTGTTTGATATCATTGTTTAGGTCAACAATGGACATAGGTTCAATAAACAAAGTAGAACCACTAGAGGATTGGTCATGTACGACACCTGGGAATTGTTGACGATATTCTTGTTTGATAGGGATAACATAGCGTTCATCACGGATAGTAACGATATTATCTTGAAAATATTTTTGATAATCAGGATTTTTAAGATACCGTCAAGATTTGTTTTGATGCGACGCTGAGAAGATTTGATTTCACGGCGAATACGCATAAGTTCAACGCTAGCACTATCACGCATAGAACCATGTTCATCAACAATATTATCTATTTCGCGTTCGAGTTGCCCCAAAATTTCAATAGATTTAGCCCATTCTTTGAATTGAGGGCTATCTATTTCTAATTCTTTGAAGAATTTTTTGAGATTACGCATTGCGTACATGGTATTTAAAATATCAAGTAATGAATTTATTTCAATTACTAGACCTAAAGATGTTTTCTTTAATAATGAACGAATATCATGAATACCGCCAAAAGGTGGTTCAGAGCTAATTAAAATGTTACTAGCTTCTTGTGTATGTGAAAGATTTTCAATTACTTCGTCAATATCGCTACTTGGTAATAGTTTTTCAGCAAGTTCTTTTCCCATACTAGAAGTAGCCATATTTTGTAGCATAGTGATAATTTTGGCATATTCTAAAGTTTTAAATACGGATTGATTCATTTGTTAAAAAGATACCTTCCTTAAATTATTCTACTCCACGGAAGTAATGACCACGAGTAATATTTTGTTCATATTTAGTGATATTTTCAGGCATTAAAGCAAGATGATTTTTGCCTTCGATGATGATTTCTTTATAGAGTTTAGTGAATTTAGCTAATTTTTCTTTGGACATATATCTGCCATCTAAGCGAATGCGGTCAATATGAAGATTGCTAAATTCTGGAACATGAGCTAGCATATTTAATTCTTTAGCATTTAATAAATGCATATGACAATATTGGTCTGTTACGATAGGGAATTTTTCATTTTTGCGGTCGCAAAGCCAATAATTATTTTTTTCGCAAGGTTTTGTACAAGTACCTTTATCTAAATTGCCTAAGAAACTGCCAAGCACACAATATTCAGATACCATAAGTTCCATATTGCCATGAACGATACATTCAAGAGGTAATGTAGAAGCTTCATTTAATGTTTTTATCTGTTTAAAGTTTAATTCAGGGGAAACAGTAGCTCCCTTAATGTCATAATTATTTAGGAAAGTTAAAGTTACATCATTATAGACATTGAAGGAGAAATCTGCCCAGATAGTGATATCTGTAAATTGTTTGATTAAGTACATTTCGGCTAAAGTATGTGCATAAATCATATCTGGAGCGATATCTTTTATTTTTGTAAGCCAATTTGTAAAAGCTGTTTGTTCATTATCGCGCATGATACGAGGTGTAGCAAAAGCAATTTTAATATTAGCTTCACGGCAAAGTCTTGTAGCTTCAGCATACATTTCAGCAGTGATGAATTGATGATTATAAGATTCGCCACCGAATAAAACAATATCTGCTTGATTATCAATAGCTGTCTGTACTTTAGCAATAGTATCAACAGCGACTACAAGTTGAGGTTTATTTGTTTGATTGAATGATTTGGAAGCTAAATCCTGTTGCCAAATAGTATTATCAATTTTAGCAATCTGTGGACGATGATAAGCTTCAAGGCGCATGGACATTAATTTTTCAATTAATAAGCGACGAGTATCATTCATGACGCTCATAGGCACAATGACATTTTCATCAATAGTGCAAGATAAATTTTCTAATTGATAAATAGTATTGCCTAAACGTTCCATCTGTTTTTGCACTGTTGATTTATCCATAGCGCGTTTTAGAGCTGTTTCCACAAGGAAATCACTAGTTATTTGAGCACTATAACCATCTTCATCAGTAGCTTTTAATATAAAAGGCTCATTGAGTTTAGCAATAGCTCGATATTTAAATTTATTTTGCGTATTGGTGAAGCACTAGTATAATAACTGCGAGCTTTTTGCATGAGATTAGCATCAAAAACTTTAAATATACGGTCATGTGGGTGTACGCGATTTGGTACAGGAATGATGACTTCCATGCCAGCACTAGCAGAAGTTATTTCTTTATTTTTATAGATGATTTTAGATACATTAGTGCTTACACGACCGCCGACTTTTACCCAGAAATCAATAGTATCACCGATATTTACATCATCAGTGAGTTTCATGATAGCTTGACGTTTATTATCATCATAGCGAATTACTCTACCTACAAGGCGACCGCGATTGTTTGGTCGTTTATCGCTCATCATGAATTTACCTTGTTTTTTCTCTAAATAAGCAGTAGTGAAATCACGATTGAATATTTGAGAAAGATTTTTTTGAATATCTTCTTGAACTTCTGTATGGCTATAATAAGAGTCGATTTTTTGGCGGTAAGCGTCAACAACGACAGCTACATATTCTGGTTTTTTCATGCGTCCTTCAAGTTTTAAAGAAACGACACCAGCTTCGATAAATTCAGGAATTAATTCAAGTGTATTCATGTCGCGAGGACTCAATAAATATTGTCCAGCATCTTTTAAAACATTGTTATTATTTTTATCAACTAAAGTATAAGGTAGACGACATGGTTGAGCACAGCGACCACGGTTACCACTTCTGCCACCAATCATACTACTCATTAAGCATTGACCGGAATAGCATACACATAAGGCACCATGAGCGAAAACTTCAATTTCTACATCGCTATTACGGCAGATATGAATAATATCTTTTAATGTTACTTCACGAGATAAAACGACACGTGAAAAACCAAGTTCTTGAAGAGCAAGAACACCAGCTAAATTATTCACTGTCATTTGTGTACTAGCGTGTAATGGTAAATCAGGAGCTACAAGTTGAGCCAAACGTGCAGCACCTAAATCTTGAACGAGTACAGCATCAGCACCTATTTCATAAAGAAAACGAAAATAATCTGCAAGTGCAGGTATTTCAGAATTGTCTACTAAAGTATTTACAGTTACATGGATTTTTACATTGCGTAAATGAGCAAATTCAATGGCTTCTTTTAAGCCTTGTTCATCAAAATTATTGGCATAAGCTCTTGCACCGAACATTTTGCCTGAAAGATAAATAGCATCAGCACCACTTTCTACAGCGGCTTTTAATGCTTCCATACTTCCAGCAGGGGCTAATAATTCTATCAAAATATTTTCCTCCAGTTATTTTCTTAGCTTATTATAATACACAGAGTATAAAAATAAATGGTAGTGCCATTAAAATGCCTACCATTAGTGTATGTCTTCATGTTATTTTTTAGCTTATTTATGTTTATTAGAGCGATTTTCATCAAGAATATCCCAAAATTCATTATAATTTTTTTTCAAACGAATTAATTGTTCAGCTATTTGAAGTGCCGTCAATACTGCTACTCTATCTGGTGGCAAATATTGGTTTTGTTTAGTCATAAGACGAATATTTTCATCTACTATTTTAGCAGCTTCTTGAATGTCATTGATATCACTATCTTTAGAATAGCGGAGAGGATATTTTACTCCCAAAATTTCTACAGTTACTTTGTTATTCATAAAATCACCTTAATATTTTAAAATAAGCCATGATATATTTAGTATATCAATATTATATACTAATACTATTTTTATAGCAAAGTATTTTACAAGATATTCATTTGACACTTAATTTATATATTTTTTAAAATGTAATAAATATCTATGGAGAAGTAAAAAATGAAATTTAAATCATATATAAAACAAAAATGGTTATTATCAATTATAGCAGTAACTTTAATGATTGTTTATTACTTGAATTTTATTCAACCACCTCCTGCTGTATCTGTGGAATTGCAACAAAACTATAAATATAAATTGATTTTGATACCGTTAGATACAAGACCGCCATGTCAAAAAATGGTGGTAGATGCAGGAAAGATGGCAGGCGTACAGATTATAACACCGCCGTCAGAGATAATGGATTATTA
>ENA-OQIO01000210-OQIO01000210.1-human-gut-metagenome-genome-assembly--contig:-NODE-210-length-30344-cov-2.667141_pt1 | contig 30344 bp, 33 predicted proteins | sample MGYA00242573_ERZ504737 | MGnify/ENA primary metagenome ERZ504737 (study PRJEB26092, sample SAMD00036203) | human gut metagenome | host: Homo sapiens | study: EMG produced TPA metagenomics assembly of...
CTAGTTTTGAGATCGGATGATCTTTGTTGTTCTTAACTTTTGAATAGGGTGTTAGGAGAGAGGAAATGAGCATATTATCGTATGTGAAAGATGAAATTCAGGTTATACGGGAGCGTGATCCTGCGATCAAATCGAATATGGAAGTATTTCTTTATCCGAGTTTTAAAGTCATATTGAATTATCGGATCGCACATAAGCTGTATCTGAAAAAGCATTTCTTTTGGGCAAGATGGATCTCCCAGAGGGCTGCACGAAAGACCGGGATTGAAATCCATCCGGGAGCCACAATAGGAAAAGGGCTTTTTATTGACCATGGAAGTGGTGTGATCATTGGAGAAACGACGATCATTGGAGATAATGTGACTTTGTATCAGGCGTAACACTTGGGGTACAGGAAAAGAACAGGGAAAGAGACATCCTACTTTAAAAGATAATGTTATGGTCAGTGCAGGGGCAAAAGTAATCGGTTCTTTTACGATCGGGGAAAATTCCAAGATCGGGGCAGGATCCGTTGTGCTTGAAGAAGTTCCTCCGAACTGTACCGTGGTCGGTGTGCCGGGCAGAATTGTAAAGATGGATAATAAGAAAGTTCCGCGAGCATATGGATCAGATCCATCTGCCGGATCCGGTACTGAATGATATCCGTGAACTCCAACAGGAAAATATTCAACTTCACAAGCAGTTGGAGGATATGGTAGAATATATGAAATGCTTAGAGAAGAAAAGAAAGGAAGACGCAGCAAATGAAGATTTATAATACGATGTCAAAGAGAAAAGAAGAATTTGTGCCGTTGGAAGAAGGAAAAGTAAAAATGTATGTATGCGGTCCTACGGTTTACAATTTTATTCATATAGGAAATGCAAGACCGATGATCGTATTTGATACAGTAAGAAGATATTTTGAATATAAAAATTATGATGTGAATTTTGTATCAAATTTCACAGATGTAGATGATAAGATCATTAAAAAGGCAAATGAAGAAGGCGTTACTGCGGAAGAAATCTCCAAAAGATATATTGAAGAGTGTAAGAAAGATATGGAAGGAATGAATATCCAGCCGGCAACGAAGAATCCTCTTGCAACAGAAGAAATTGGCGGAATGATCAGCATGATCGAGACTCTGATTGAAAAAGGTTATGCCTATGAAAAGAACGGAACTGTTTACTACCGAACAAGAAAGTTTGCAGAATACGGCAAGCTGTCCCATAAAAATCTGGATGATCTGCAGTCCGGTGGACGTGCATTGCTTGTAAGCGGTGAAGATGAAAAGGAAGATTCACTGGATTTTGTATTATGGAAACCAAAGAAAGAGGGCGAGCCGGCATGGAAATCTCCATGGGGAGAGGGTCGTCCGGGATGGCATATCGAATGCTCAGAGATGTCTAAAAAATATCTGGGCGAGCAGATTGATATTCATGCCGGTGGAGAAGATCTGATCTTTCCTCATCATGAGAATGAGATTGCACAGAGTGAAGCTGCAAATGGAAAAGAGTTTGCAAAATACTGGATGCATAATGGATTCCTGAACATCGACAACCGCAAGATGTCCAAATCTCTTGGAAATTTCTTTACCGTAAGAGAAATTTCTGAAAAATATGATCTACAGGTTCTGAGATTTTTTATGCTCAGTGCACATTATAGAAGTCCTCTGAACTTCAGTGCAGAACTGATGGAAGCTGCTAAAAATGGGCTGGAGAGGATTACAACAGCAGCAGAGAACCTGAAATTCCTCATCAATAATGCAAGAACGGAAGATATGAGTGAGGATGAGAGAAAAAAACTTGCCGGATCGATAGCATATGTCGAGAACTTTGAGAAAGCAATGGATGATGATTTTAATACAGCGGATGCGATTTCAGCAGTATTTGAACTTGTAAAATATATGAATACGACAACTGACGGAGCAAGTTCCAAAGAATATCTGCAGAATCTGTTTGACTGTCTTATAAGACTGACGGATGTTCTGGGAATTATTGTGGATAAGGAAGATGAGATCCTTGCATCTGATATTGAACACTGATCGAAGAACGTCAGGCAGCAAGAAAAGCTAAGAACTTCGCAAGAGCAGATGAGATCAGGGATGAACTTCTGGCAAAGGGAATCATCTTAAAAGATACAAGAGAAGGAGTACAATGGAAAAAAGCGTAGGTACAGGATTGGAACCATTTATCAGGAAAATTCCGGGGATGAAGCAGATTGACCCGAAGCAGTGTTCACCACTGGTTCTGGCATATGTAGGGGACTGTGTCTTTGATCTGATCGTAAAGACGATGGTCGTCGGAAGAGGAAACCGGCCGGTTCATCGTCTTCATGAGGAGACGAGCCGGTATGTCCAGGCATCGGCACAGTCCTATATGATGCGGTTCATGCAGGAGCATCTGAATGAGGAGGAACATGCAGTTTACCGGAGGGGGCGGAATGCAAGAAGTGTATCACCGGCGAAAAACCAGTCGATCACGGACTATAGAAGAGCAACCGGCTTTGAAGCTCTGATCGGGCATCTTTATCTGAGTGAAGAATATGAAAGACTGACAGAACTGGTGACGATCGGACTGGAGGCATGGAAGAAAAATTTGATACAGAAAGAAATGAAGGAGCAAAGAATGCGGGAAAATAGCAGATATCATGAAGCAGAGAATCATACGGGACAGGATAATTCCCATACGCTGGTTATTGAAGGCAGAAATGCAGTACTGGAAGCATTCCGGTCAGGGAAACCGATCGACAAAGTATTTGTACTGGATGGATGTCAGGATGGTCCGGTGAGAACGATTGTAAGAGAAGCAAAAAAGCATGATGCCCTGTTGAATTTTGTAACAAAAGAGAGACTGTCGCAGATTTCGGAGACCGGAAAGCATCAGGGAGTTGTGGCATATGCAGCAGCATATGAATATTCAACGGTTGATGATATGCTTGCACTTGCAGAGGAACGGGGAGAAGATCCTTTTATCCTGATCCTTGATAATATCGAAGATCCGCATAATCTTGGAGCAATTATCAGAACGGCGAATCTTGCAGGAGCACATGGAGTGATCATTCCAAAAGACGGGCAGTCGGGCTGACGGCAACTGTTGCAAAGACTTCGGCAGGGGCATTGAATTATACTCCGGTTGCCAAAGTGACGAATCTGGTTAAGACGATGGAAGAACTGAAAGAAAAGGGGCTTTGGTTTGTCTGTGCGGATATGGACGGTGAGCCGATGTATCATCTGAACCTGACAGGACCGATCGGACTGGTGATCGGAAATGAAGGAGAGGGAGTCAGCAGACTGGTAAAAGAAAACTGTGATTTTGTAGCAGGAATCCCGATGAAAGGTCAGATCAATTCTCTGAACGCATCGGTGGCAGCAGGAGTTCTTGCATATGAGATCGTAAGGCAGAGAATCATAAAAGGACAGTAGACGCAGGAGCATTTGAGTAAGAACCGATGGAAAAATATGATAAAGTGACGGATGAGCAGCTTATCAAGGATTTCCGTAATGGAGACCGGGAAATTATGGATCATCTGATGATGAAGTATAAAGCAATGGTAAGAAAAAAAGCCAGGGCGATGTATTTGTTTGGCGGGGAGAACGAAGATCTGATCCAGGAAGGATGATCGGACTGATCAAAGCTGTCCGGATTATGACCCGGATCAGGGAGCTTCTTTTGCGAGTTTTGCGGAACTTTGTGTGTCAAGACAGATGTATTCCGCAATCGAGGCATCAAAAAGAAAAAAGCACATACCGTTAAATTCATATGTATCGCTGTATGATGACAGTGGTCAGGAAGGAGAGGAAAGAAGAACCCCTCTGATCGATACCATTGAGCCGGTTCGTGATAATGACCCGGAAGTGCTGTATTTGGGGAAGAAATTTACGGAAGTTTTTATTGAACAGTTGAAAGATACTTTGAGTCCTTTGGAGAACCATGTGATGTATCTGCATTTAATGGGAACGGATTATAAGACGATCGCAGAGCTTCTGGGCAAAAGTCCGAAGTCAATTGATAATGCCCTGCAAAGGATCAAAGCAAAGGCAGAAAAGATGCTTGACAAATCAGAATAAGCTCTTTCAGAGGAGATACAAATGAATAAAGGGAAAAATTGTTTTTTTGCAATACTCGTATTTGGATTAACGATGGCAGTATTTAATGGAATGTCGGTCGTATTGGCTGTATCTGCGTCCATCGGTGGAGGAATCATTCAGGGAGCAAATGGAGTGAATATGACCTACGATTATCTGATGGATCATATGAATTTCTATTCTGTACTGGTTTATCTGATTCCGCTGGCTATTTTTGGACTTTGGTACTATTTCGCATTTGTGGATCAGAAAGGTACAGAAAATTCCCTGTCCGTGAAAATAAAAAAAGTTAGATATAACAGGGTGTCTGATCCTCGTGGTTTTTACATTTTCAATCCAGCATGTGACGAGTCTGGTGATGGCAGTAATCAACCAGTTATTTCCACAGGCAATGGAAACTTATACGGAAATGATTGATAGTTCGGGAATTACGGAGTATTCGCTGATGTGGGTAGTCAGCACGCTGATTCTCCCTCCGCTGGTGGAAGAAATGATCTTCCGTGGACTGATTATGGGATATCTGAGGAGAACCGGAATGCACTGGATGATCGCCAATGTGATCCAGGCAGTCTGCTTCGGCATTTTTCATCAAAATTTAGTTCAGGGAATCTATGCAGGGCTTCTCGGACTGGCACTTGGATATGTAGCGTATCGTTATGGAACACTATTTGCATCTATGCTGATGCATCTGCTCTATAATCTTTTCGGAACTGTACTGATTGATATTGAATCAAGTATTATGCCGGACTGGATGCTGGGGCTTCTGATTTTCCTCTGTGTGCCGCTTACAGTTGTGGGAATTGTGCTTGTATATATCAAGACAGTAAATACAGATAAAAAGCAGGAGAGCAAGATATGAGATTTGTAATACAGAGAGTCACAGAGGCTGCTGTCCGGGTGGATGGTGAACTTCTTGGACAGATAGAGAAAGGATACCTGGTTCTGATTGGTGTGGCAGAATCAGATACGGAGGAAATCGCAGATAAGATGGTAAAGAAGATGACCGGTCTGCGGATTTTTGAAGATGAGCAGGGAAAGACGAATCTTGCGTTGAAAGATGTGGGAGGCAGTCTGCTTCTTGTGTCGCAGTTTACACTATATGCAAACTGTAAAAAAAGGAAATCGTCCAAGTTTTATCGAGGCAGGTTCTCCGGAAAAAGCGAATGCCCTGTATGAATATATTATTAAAAAATGCAGAGAAAGTGTGGAATGGGTAGAAACCGGCCGGTTTGGTGCGGATATGAAAGTGAGTCTGCTGAATGACGGACCGTTTACGATTGTCCTTGATTCGGAAAAATTATAAGATGTAAGAAAATGATTATAACAATTATAAGAGATTTTCTTGACTTTTCTTTCAGAGTAGTGTATATTTATGATTGCGTTCGGTTTTGGACGCAATGTGCTGTCTTGGCGCAGTCGGTAGCGCGTCGCCTTGGTAAGGCGGAGGTCGGGGGTTCAAGTCCCCTAGACAGCTTTGAACTTAATCCCCGGAAGTGCCTGAAAATGCGGTGTTTCCGGGGATTTTTCTTGCTCAAAATCACAATCCGTAGGAAATCCGTAGGTTACTTTGCAAGAAGCTGAATCTCTTTTATCTTACTATTTTCCTGCTCTTGCTTTTTCTTCGTGATGTGTAGGTAGATTTCTTTTGTGATTTTGCTGTCAGCGTGACCGAGCCTGCGTGAGATTGTATCCACATCAACTTCCTGTTCCAGTAGCAGAGATGCGTGGTTGTGAATACTGTCATAATCAGAATTATGGAGTATAGCGTATGTAAAGTAAAAGGCAATGGATCAGAAATGGTTCATTGCCCTTTATGCAGCTTCTATAGCCGTAATCCTTTAATATCTTTAATACGTGATAAGATTGTATTGCAGCTGCAGCTGATAACGCCGGGAAGTGTATCAATGACTGTGTGCAGGAAATGTTCCATTTCATCACTTGATGAAGCAACGGCATGTACATGCAGCTTGTCTCTTCCTGTGACACGGTAAATCTGCGTGACGGTATCATTATTATGTAATATATCTGTCACCTGCGACAGATGGTTTGGTTTTGTCTCGATTTCAAAATAGCATGAAACAGCACCGCTGATCTTTTGAGGGTTTATTATAGTTGTATATTCTTCAATTATGCCTTTTTTCTCCAGAGCCTGAATCCGGCTTTTACTGCCACTCTGGAAATACCGGTTTCTTTACCGATATCAGAGTAAGAAATACGTGCATTTTCTATAAGCAACTGGATGATCTTCTGATCCAGTTCATCTAAACCGTTCAGGTACATAAGTGTCCCTCCTGTAAAATAATATCCTCCGGATAGTAAATTTTCTTAAATATCATATCATTTATGTTGCTGAAAGTAAACTCTGGCTTGACTTAGCGGCTGTAACTATATATAATTGTTTCGCAATGTAATTTAAAACTTGCGTTTTGAATACATGGGATAAATTCCGGTGAAGGAAAGAATAAGTGAAATTATAAAGGCTGTGGAGGAATATGATAATGTCAAAAGATGAATATTTGATCACAGATACGCCTCTTAAAGCGTTGACAGTTTTTGCAATGCCAATGATTTTGGGCAGTTTTTTTCAGCAAATATACAATATGGCTGACTCTATCATCGTCGGCCAATTTGTTGGCTCCTCTGCACTTGCAGCTGTCGGGGCCTGTGCAGCACTGACCAATGTTTTCATTTGTGTGGCACTGGGGGCCGGTGTCGGTGCCGGTGTGCTCGTGAGCCGCTATTTCGGTGCCAGGGAATATGGAAAAATGAAGACCATCGTGTCAACGTCCTTGTTTAGCTTTTTAATTCTAAGCATAGTCCTTGGTGTTTTTGGCTTTTGCTTTTCCCATTCGATGATGAGGATATTACAAACCCCTGGTGATATACTGAATGATGCAGTGTTATATCTGCGGGTCTATTTTGTGGGCTTTCCATTTCTGTTTATGTATAACATTCTTTCCAACATGTTCACTTCCATTGGTGAATCAAAAATCCCACTGGGACTCTTGGTATTCTCGTCAATCTTAAATATTTTTATGGATATTTGGATGGTGGCCGGACTTGGTCTCGGTGTGTTTGGTGCAGCCCTTGCGACTCTTATAGCACAGGGGATTTCTGCGGTGTTTTCACTTTTTCTTTTCCTCAGCCGGATGCGTCGATATAAAAGTCGCTTTGATTGGTTTGACAGGCAGAAGTTATATTCCATGCTTCAAATTGCTGTACCTTCGGTTCTTCAGCAGTCTACAGTGTCTATCGGTATGATGATCGTACAGGCTGTTGTAAATCCTTTCGGTACACAGCACTTGCGGGGTATGCGGCGACGATGCGGGTAGAGAATGTTTTTTCATTGATTTTTGTATCCATTGGCAATGCGGTTTCCCCATATGTTTCCCAGAATCTTGGTGCAAAGAAAATTGAACGGATCAAAAAAGGATATCACGCTGCACTGGTGTTAGATGTATGTTTTGCAGTTCTTGCTTTTATAGTCATTGAAACACTGCACACGCAGATTTCCACGCTATTCCTTGGTAAAGATGGAACTGCCTTGGCCTATCAGGTATCCGAGGGCTATATGAGATGGCTTGGTTACTTCTTCATCTTTATGGGAATCAAAATGGCAACCGATGGGGTTCTTCGTGGTCTTGGGATCATGCGCCCATTCCTCATTGCAAATATGGTGAACCTGGCGATCCGCCTGTCTGTTGCATTGATCTGTGCACCGCGTTTTGGCATTGTATTTGTCTGGCTTGCTGTACCAGCCGGTTGGTTTGCGAACTTTTTAATATCCTATGTGGCTCTTCGGAGATCATGGCCGACTGATAGCAGCACGGAAGAAGGGGATTACAGTTTGTAATATCCTGGCATACAGCACAGAACGTGTGGCACGTACTGCGATCATGATGATATTAAATCTGAGTTTTGCAATGCGGGTACAGATGAAGATGCTGGCATGCGGAAATCATGACAATTTTTACCCAGAAATCTTCAGGTTCCGCTCAATGCTGTATCAGGTCTATAGTATCTGGCAACAAGTGATGATACAGCTTCCGGGTTTGCAGAGTGAAAAAATATAATTACAATCAATAAGTCAGTGCTTTGATATCTTCTTCCGATACAGCAGGAATAACATAAACAATAGAATTACTGGAAAAATAAGTCCGAATCCCATGCCGATCTTAATATTATTTCCAGCATTCTGAGTGATACGACCAACAATTCCAGGTCCAATGCTGCCACCTAAATCTCCTGCCATGGCAAGAAGAGAGAACATAGCCGTTCCACCTGTTGGAAAAGTTTTTGAGGAAATACTGATGGTTCCAGGCCACATGATTCCAACTGAAAATCCACATGCAATACAACCGATCAGTCCGATGATCGGGTTGGATGACAAAGCAGTAAGCAGATAACAGACAACGCATAATATGCCTGAACCACTCATAAACTTCATTAAATCTAACTGTTCTCCATATTTACCAAAAATTATACGGCTGATTCCCATTGTTACTGCAAACATACATGGACCTGTTAGATCTCCCAGAGCTTTTGATAATCCCAGTGCTGATTCTGCATAAGCAGATGCCCATTGAGCCATTGCAAGTTCAGAAGCTCCGGAACAGATCATCAGACATATTGCAACCCAGAAAAATGGCTTGGAAAACAGATCCTTAATTTCCATTCCAGAACCATTGTCAACCAGAGATTCGATGGGACAGGTCATGAAGTTATAAGTATTAATTGCAGGAATGATTGCCCATATTACGGCGAGCCACTTCCAACTGTCTATTCCAAATATCAGGAAAAATAAGCTGGAAATCAAAATTGTCCCAACAGCTCCCCAACAGTAAAATGAATGGAGCAGACTCATAGTTGCTTCTTTGTTTTCAAACGGACAGGCCTCGATAATAGGACTGCAAAGTACTTCTATTAAACCGCTTCCGATGGCATAAACAATAACACTACATATAATTCCAATAAAAGGATCAGGTAAAAAATCAGGTAAAAATGCCAGTCCAAGCAGACCCAATGCAGCAAATATTTCTGATGCAACAATGCACACACGATATCCGATATGATCTACGAATTGGCACAGAACAGATCAACCAGAAGCTGTGTGAAAAAGAAGAAAGTGGATATCAGAGCAATGTTACCGAGAGAAATATGGTAGTCACTATGAAATTTCAAAAAAAGAAGCGGTGCGAAGTTTGCCGCAATAGCCTGTGTGATAAATCCCATATAACAGGCTATTTTTGTCTTATGGTAGTTAGTTTTTTTTACAGCATTCATTTTTTATTTTCCTCTCCGAATGTTTTTAACAGTTTTATGTTCAATCTTCACATTCATCAATACTTCCACAAAAAAGTCTGTTCTGGGTGGTGCGGTTATTTCAATTTTGTCTCCCTCAATGCTGATCTCACTTTCATTCATCCATTTAAAAAGCATAAGAATACCTCTTTCCTTTTTTCCTTGATTATATAGCAAATACTAGATATATACATTGAATTAAATTGTAGAAATACTGTATAATATCGTAAAAAAGAAAGAATGTGATATGGGGATGGATTATAATAAAACATATAATAAAATACTTACAGACGAGGAGTTCATGGAAACTAAACAGCATGGAAGCAGTGATTATCCATTCCAGTATTATTATGATAATCTGGAACTGTTTGATTTTCATTGTATTGAGTGGCACTGGCACAGAGAATTTGAGTTTTTATATGTGGAGTCCGGAGAAGTTACATGCGGAATAGGAGAAAAACAGATTATATTGTCAGAAGGAGAAGCAATTTTTATTAATTCTAAAATATTGCACCGCTTTTACGCATCATCAGGTGGTATCATTCCTAACTTTGTATGTATGCCGGAATTTATTGCGCCGGAGAACAGCCTGATCTATAAGAAATATATATTGCCAATCATTTCATCGAATATATATTTCCAGCATTTTCAGACTGATGAACTATGGCAAATAAAGATTATACAAACTATGATAAAAATAATAAAAATACAGGAGAATGAGAAAATAAGAGAACTTGCTACTTTGTCATTGATGCAGGATTTATGGCTGACTTTTTATGAAAATGTAAAGTTATCTGATAAAGGAGATGTACAGACAGTTGATGAAGTTGCACAGAAAAGAGTACAGTTAATCATGCAATATATACATGAAAACTATAATCGCAATTTGTCTCTGGATGAAATTGCCTCGCATATAGGAATCAGCAAAAGTACTGCACTTAATTTGTTCCACCGGTTTTTACATACTACACCGGTTAATTATCTGATAGGATATCGACTTCAGGCAGCTTCCTGGTTATTGAAAAATACGAATAAAAAAGTAAAAACAATTGCCTATGAAAGTGGATTTCATAACGTTGATTATTTTTGCAGATTGTTTAAAAAACGTTATCATTTAACCCCATCAGAATATCGCTGCACATGTTTAAAATTGTTGTCGGCAGATCCGAGTCTTCAGACCCATAAATAAAGCCGATGCGGGACTTTGGAATCCTGTATCGGCTTTGTTAATTTGCGAAGATTTTGAAAAATTTATTTTACTGGTTCATTAGTGCTTTGATGTCTTCTTCCGGTGTGGTGATAGGTGCAATACCATAATTTTCCACCAGATAGTTCAGAATATTAGGAGACAGGAACGCCGGAAGAGAAGGACCAAGACGGATGTTCTTGATACCTAAGTGTAAAAGTGTCAGCAGGATACAGACTGCTTTCTGTTCATACCAGGAGAGAACGAAGGAAAGCGGAAGCTCATTTACAGAACATCCAAATGCATCCGCAAGTGCTACAGCAACCTGGATTGCACCATAAGCATCATTACACTGGCCCATATCCATCAGTCTTGGCAGACCACCGATTTCTCCCAGATCCAGATCGTTGAAACGGAATTTTCCGCATGCCAGGGTGAGAACAATACTGTCAGAAGGTGTCTGCTTCACGAATTCCGTATAATAGTTTCGACCTGGTTTGGCACCATCACAGCCGGCAACCAGGAAGAAATGGCGGATAGCGCCTGATTTTACTGCTTCTACTACAGTGTCTGCATGGGACAGAATGGCTGCATGTCCGAAACCGGTTGTCACTTTCGTGCCGCCGTTGATGCCTGTGCGTGTCTGATCTTCTTTGTAACCACCCAGTTCCAGTGCTTTTTCAATAACCGGTGTGAAATCTTTCTTCTCATCGATATGAACAGCGCCTGGGAAAGCAACCACTTCTGTTGTAAATACTCTGTCAGCATAACTGCTTTTTGGCGGCATCAGACAGTTGGTGGTGTAAAGGATCGGAGCCGGAAGATGATCAAACTCTTTCTGCTGATTCTGCCATGCAGTTCCGAAATTTCCTTTTAAGTGAGAGAATTTCTTTAAGAGTGGATAGGCATGGGCAGGGAGCATTTCACCGTGGGTATAGATGTTGATTCCTTTTCCTTCTGTCTGTTCAAGTAAAAGCTGCAGATCCTTCAGATCATGACCGGTTACTACAATAAATGGTCCTTTTTCTACGGTAAGTGTAACTGCAGTCGGTTCCGGTGTTCCATAGGTGTTGGTATTTGCCTTGTCAAGAAGTGCCATACATTTCAGATTGATTTCCCCTACTTTCAGTACAGTAGGAAGCAGTGTATCCATACTTTCTTCATAACCAATCTTAAATAATGCTTCGCAGAAGAAACGGTTTACTTCGGCATCTTCATAATTCAGAACATTTGCATGATAAGCATAGGCTGCCATTCCGCGAATCCCGAAAAGAATAAGGGACTTCAGGGAGCGGACATCTTCATCTGCATTCCACAGCTGCTGCATGTCATATTCGTCTGATTTACCGCAAGGTGACTGACATTTACTGCAGCTAGGAACCAGTCTTTCTTTTTCTGCTCTGACTTTTTGTATCATATTTTCGATTGCTGCATCGTCAAAACTCACATTTGTAACGGTAGTAAACAGTCCTTCAATTATGACCTGACTGGTACTTTTGGAAATAGCTGCTGCGCTATCGACAGCCCTTGCCAGACCGATCAACGCACCTGTCAGCTCATCCTGTAATTTGGCAGTGCCTGCCTTTTTTCCGCAGACACCTGCATTTCCTGTGCAGCCGGTGCATCCCACTGTCTGTTCACACTGATAACAAAACATTTTTTTATCCATTGTCGTATCCTCCTTTATTCTATAATATTTCCATCAATACCTATGGTTATAACCTGCCAGGGAATGAATTTTCCACTATTTTGAAGTGCTTTTCTGGTTGCCATCTCAAGTCCGCCACAGCATGGAACTTCCATTCTTACAATTGTCACACTTTGAATATCGTTATTTTGGATTATTGCAGTCAGTTTCTCGCTATAATCCACCTGATCCAATTTAGGACAGCCGATTAATGTTACCTTATTTCGGATAAAATCCTGATGAAAGCCTGCGTAAGCGTAAGCAGTACAATCGGCTGCGATTAAAAGCTTTGCGCCGTTAAAATATGGGGCACTGACAGGTGCCAGCTTAATCTGTACCGGCCAGTTCTGAAGATTGGATACCTGACCTGTGGTTGAAGATGGTTTTTCTGATTTGGGTATTTCTGATCGCTGAATCTGCATGCTTTTAGACCCGGGACAGCCGGCATGAGCAGTTATTGCCTGATTTTTGGCAAATATTTTTTTCTGTGCTTCTTTCACAGCCGCTTCATCATATTCAGGTGCTTCCCGTTCCTCAAAGGAAATGGCACCTGTGGGACACTCCGGGAGGCAATCCCCCAGTCCGTCACAGAAATGTTCTCTCACCAATTCTGCTTTTCCATTAATAATATCAATGGCACCTTCGTGGCAGGCATCTGCACAGGCACCGCAGCCATTGCATTTTTCTTTATCGATTCGAATAATCTTTCTTATCATTTTACCTCCGTCAATAGATTTAACTTTTGTTTCTGTCCGCATTATAGTATGATAAATACAACTTGTATGTTTGATTTCCAACAAGGAGGAATGATTTTGAAAAAATATTTACCTATTCTAAAAAACAGTCCATTCTTTACAGGCCTTACTGATAATGAGATATTATCTATACTGCATTGTGTAAAAGCAACAACAGTTTCCAAAAAACGGGATTCTTATATTTTCAGAGCAGGAGATTCTACTGAAGTGATGGGGCTTGTAGTGTCAGGCTGTGTTCTTGTTATTCAGGAAGACCTTTGGGGGCATCGGAATATTCTGTCAAAATGTCATGCCGGAGATTTTTTGGCGAGCATATGCAGCAAGTCCGGGGGCTGTTCTGAATGTCAGCGTGGTGGCAGATACGGATTGTGAGATTATTCTGCTAAATGTCCAAAGGCTTTTGATTTCCTGCCCGACTGCATGCGAACACCATCAGAAGCTGATCCGCAACCTGGTCAGTGTCCTGGCAAATAAGATACTGATCCTGAACGACAAAATCACACATGTGGGAAAGCGAACGACAAGGGATAAACTATTGTCCTATCTGTCGGCAGAGTCTATCAGACATTCATCGTTATCTTTTGATATTCCTTTTGACCGGCAGCAGTTGGCAGATTATTTGTGCATTGACCGTGCGGCAATGTCTACGGAGATATCAAAGTTACAGAAAGAAGGTTATATAAAAACAAATAGAAATCATTTTGAATTAACTGTTTGTAATAATTCGGATTCTGAAATAAAAATGTGATATGTCATAAAAAATGATAGGAGTCAAGTGGGTATTCGCAATTGAAGCAGGAGACCTACTTGTTTCGTTGTTTCGGTTAAAAAACAGAGAAGTGAGATGGTAGTTAATGGCTTTGTATCATTTTTTCAGTAAGGCATGTATTTATTAGGACTACTATAGGAAAAAGAACAGATATCGGTTATGTATATAGTATTAAAAACTATATAAACTGGTTTCTCTTGACAAGAATAAATATTGTGATATACTTTGGATATCAAAATATTTAAAATACAAACAAAATAACAGGAGAAGAATCACAATGAAGAATTTCAAAATAGGAGATAAAATCACAAGAGTTCCATTGATCCAGGGGGGAATGGGAGTTGGGATCAGTCTTGGCAGACTTGCAGGTTCTGTTGCGAAAGCAGGAGGAGTTGGTATTATTTCCACTGCACAGATTGGTTACAGGGAAGAAGACTTCGACAGAAATCCGGTAGCAGCCAACGAACGCGCCATTGCCGGTGAAATGAAAAAAGCCCGTATGATTTCCGAAGACGGAATCATAGGATACAATATTATGGTTGCACTGAAAGAATATGCATCTCACGTAAAGGCTGCAATAAAAGCCGGCGCAGACATTATTATTTCCGGTGCCGGACTTCCCACAGAGCTTCCGGAACTGGTAAAAGGAAGTCTGACAAAGATCGCTCCCATCGTATCTACAGACAAATCCGCAAAAGTAATCCTGAAATACTGGGACAGAAAATACAAAAGAACTGCAGATCTGGTAGTGATCGAAGGTCCTCAGGCAGGCGGACATCTTGGTTTTCATAAAGAAGAGCTGGAGAAATATACTGAAGAATCCTACAGTGAAGAAATAAAGAAAATCATCGCAACAGTAAAAAGCTACGCAGAGAAATATGAGACAGAAATCCCAGTGATCGTAGCCGGTGGTATCTATAACAGAGAGGATGTCCAAAAAGTGGATAATCTGGGTGCTGACGGCATTCAGGTAGCTACCCGTTTTATTACAACGGAAGAATGTGATGCAGACATCCGCTATAAAGAAGCTCATTTAAAAGCAAAAGAATCCGACATTGCCATTGTAAAAAGCCCGGTAGGAATGCCAGGTCGTGCCATTATGAACAAATTCATGACCCGTGTCATGAACGGAGAACAGATTCCACACAGTCCCTGTCATGGATGTCTCGTGAAATGCAGCCCAAAAGAAATTCCCTACTGTATTACTGACGGACTAATTAATGCAGTAAAAGGGAATGTAGATGAGGGACTTTTGTTCTGTGGTGCAAAAGCATGGAAAGCAGAGCATTTACAGACAGTACAGGAAGTGATTAATGACTTGTTTTGATATAGAAATGCATTATTTAAGGGGTGAACGTTTTACAATGTTCGCCCCTTATTATGGATTTGTACAGTATTTAATTCTGAATTTCTGCCAGTGCCTTTTTAAACTGAAATGTAAATAAAACAGAGGTAAAGATCACAGCAGTAATATCTGCAATGGGTTCTGCCATATATACGCCTGTTGTTGAATCAGATATCATATGAGGCATAATATAGATCAGCGGGATCAGCAGTACAAACTTACGGACAACAGCAACAATAATAGAGTTTACTGCCTTTCCAAGGGAGGTAAAGGTCATCTGACAGGCAATCTGGATACCGAAGAGGAACAGACCACCCAGATAGATTTTCAGCATTGGTGCAGTAAATTCGATAAGACTTGTATCTGCCGTAAAAATGCTTACAAATACTCTGGGAACAAGCTGTACAGCAGCCCAGAGGAGTACAGAATATGACAGACAGGTGATCAGAAGCAAACGAAAAGTTTTCTTTACTCTGTCTGCATTTTTGGCACCGTAATTATAACTGGAAATTGGCTGTGCTCCCTGCGCAATTCCCTGAAGAGGAAGCATGGCAAACTGCATAACACTGGTCAGGATGGTCATGGCTCCCACTGCAATATCACCGCCGTACCGAAGCAGGATGAATTAAAGCAGACAGTTACAATACTTTCACTTGACTGCATGATAAAAGCAGCAAGTCCCAGTGCGATACAGGAAGAACAACTTTTGCCTCCAGATGGAGATGCTTTTTCCTGAGGTGAAGCTGTGTCTTTTTGCCGCAGAGGAATAAAACTACCCAGAGTGTGGAAATCGCCTGTGAGATAACAGTTGCCAGTGCAGCACCGCGTACCCCATATGAAAAACGAAGATAAATACAGGGTCTAAAACAATATTGCAGACAGCACCGATCAGGACGGAAACCATGGAAAATGTGGTAAATCCCTGTGCAGTGATGAATGCATTCATACCAAGGTTAATTGTACGAACAAGGTACCGAAAGCGTAAATATGCATATAATCTGTTGCATAACTGATGGTGTTTTCACTGGCGCCAAAAGCCAGTAATAAATCTCTGCCCCAGATCAGTAAAATGGCAGTGAGGATAACAGAGATAATAATCTGAAGAATAAAACAGTTGCCTAATATATTCTCAGCAGATTTATTATCCTGTTTTCCCATGTAAATAGAAGCCTTGGTGCGCCGCCGGAACTGACCAGTGCCGCAAATGCGGAGACGATCATGATGATGGGCATACAGACTCCCACACCGGTAAGTGCCAGGCTGCCTTCCCCCGGGATGTGGCCGATGTAAATACGGTCTACAATGTTATAAAGCATGTTGATGAGCTGGGCGATCACTGTTGGAATGGATAGCTTTAAAAGAAGCTTTCCAACAGGTTCTGTGCCCAGAAAATTTTTGTTATCCTGCATGGATGATAACCTCTTTCTTAAAAATATTTTTGAATGAATAATATTTAATGATACGATATAAAGAAAGGAAAGTCAACTCAGAATAGAGAATTTGGGCAACGTTACTGAGAACGGAGGTTACTGTTCACACACCACTATCCCGCGAGGTGTTTTGGCATGAATATGCCAAAATCCCGAGACATACAAGCCAAAATTCCATTGCCGCAGGCAATCTGGAATGAATTTTGGCTACGTTACTGTGAACGGAGTGAACAGTAACGAACGGAGTGAACAGTAACAGTTCCGGGACATCTGGCAGATACAGATACCCGGAACTTTTTGGATTAAGATGCGTTATTTTAGAGGATTACTATAAATCAGGCAGCGAAGCGTATAGTTTTATCTGCCTGATATGTCAGAAAATGTCCGGATGAGATCAGATTGTAATTACATACGCCCTGTTTCCTCTATAATAGGGACGTCCGTCTACACCGCTGAGGTCATAACTCATACGGTAATATCTTTCGATATGTCCTGTGCCTTTTGCCCAGTTCGGATCGCAGACTTCTCCTTTGATCTCAGCCCATCCATGACCGCCTGATGAGATAACCTTGGCTTCAAATCCGACTGCGTTAGCCAGGTAAGCAAATGCAGATGCAAAAGCGAAACAGTCGCCATGCCCCCGGTAGAACATATCCTCCGCATAGCTGACATCCCAGTTTGAGTAATAGTAACGGAAATCGTAGTCATTGCCGGTGCCACCGTATCCGTAGCTGACTGCCTTCAGATAACATCTCCATAATTTCTCTGGTTTGGACATATTTCTTTTGGTCACACGACGCATGACCTGGTTAGCTGTGACCATAAGGTTCAGTTTTCTTTTTTCTTCACTGTTATAGCGTGCTTCTCCACTCTTGGTAAGATAAATACCATTTACACGCCGGGAAGTTACCATGGAGGCATAACAGCCGTTGCGGATCTGGAAGAAATAATAATCTCCCTTGATCTTCTGCCAGCCGTTTTGCTGGATTCCCTTTTCATTAAAATAATATTTCTTTCCGCGGATCGTGACAAGTCCCTTTACAGTATGTCCGTTTTCATCATAGTAATAAATGTTTCCGCTGGGTTTGTGGTCAAATTTGTTACGTTTTTTTGATGCTGCGGATACTGAAGCTGAAAATAAAAAAGAGCAACAGATAGCAATAAGAATTGCTGAGATAGAAAATACTTTTAATTTTTTCATAGAGCACCTCCGTTCTTATGAGCAGATACTTATTTCTGATAAATAATGTACAATGAAGAAATTATCTGCTCTAATCATAAGATATATTTTATTATATAAGACAATTTAACTGTGCGCAATATTAAATTAAGGAGAAAAAGCGTTACTGTTCACACACCACTATCCCGAGACATACAAGCCAAAATTCCATTGCCGCAGGCAATGGAATTTTGGCTACGTTACTGTGAACGGAGTGAACAGTAACGAAAAAGCTGAAGAGCGGATTGTTGCGCGGATGTGTTTTGTGGTGTATAATTAAATGTAATAGGCTTGTGAACAGTAGCTCTGTAATTTAAGCAAGGATATAAGGTGAACAATTTTGAAAAAGACGATAGAAGAACTATTAAGTGGAAATTTCAGACATGAACATCCGCAGCTCCTTTTTTCGCAGGACAAAATAGAAGTGACTCTGAAAGCAGGTGATGTGTACAAAGGGGAACTGTATTTCGGAACAGAGGATAATCAGAAAATACGTGGATATATTACATCTTCCAACAGGCGCGTGGTACCGGGAACCGAGAAATTTTCGGGAACTACGGTGAGACTGCAGTATGGAATTGACGGTGCGGGGATGCACCCGGGTGAGAGACATGAGGGATGGCTTTGTTTCACCACAGACATTGGAGAATATAAGCTGCCATTTCTTATTCAGACAGAGAAAGCAGAACTGAAAAGTGCAGCCGGAGATGTGCCGGATATGGATACCTTTGTGAATATTGCAAAGGACGATTTTAAAGAAGCATATCGTGTTTTTACAGACCGCAGATTTGAACTTCTGTTAAGAAATGCCGGACAGAAAGAGAAAGCTCTTTATAAGGGACTCTCAAAACAGCCTGTGACATTTCAGCATGTAGAAGAGTTTCTGATCGGAACGGGAAAAAAGGATCCTGTAAAAATTGAACTGAAGGCAGATCAGAACAGCTTTTATGATATCAGTGAATCTGTCCGCGAAACTTTTGCAGTCCAGAGGAGCGGATGGGGACATCTCAGGCTGGAGGTAGAGGCGAAAGGTGATTTTCTGGAAGTTTCCAGGCATGTGGTCACAGATGAGGATTTTATAGGAAGCTATTATCAGGTGGAATATGTAATCCGTAAAGAAAAGCTGAAAAAAGGACGTCAGTTTGGTGAGATCACTGTGAAGAGTCCTTATCAGCAGCTGACTTATCAGATCACTGCATCCATGGAATCGAAAGTGCAGCTCAAAACAGAGATTCATGTGAAACGGCATAAGCTGGAACTGTTACGTGACCTTGCAGAATACTCCTGCAAAAGAATGGACAGTAAGACATGGATCGGCAGCAGCAGATTTGTTCTTAATCAGTTAAGGGAAGAAGGCTGTGATTATCCGGAATATCAGATGTATGAAGCATACATTCTTCATATGGAAGAAAAGGATGAGCAGGCAAGAGAAATCCTGAAGAAATTTAAACATCAGAACTTTGTCAGAGAGAATCTGGAACTGGCAGGTGCTTACCTTTATCTCTGCGTTCTTACAGGATTGCACAAAGACAGAGAACAGGCGATAAGACGTCTGTACAATTTCTTTCTGCAAAAGGAAGACAGTTTCCTGTTGTTCAAACTCTGGCTGGAGATGAATCCGGAGGATAAGGGTTCCCCTTCAAGGCTGGTATTTATGATGGAGGAACTTTTTTGAGAAAGGCTGCAGGAGTCCGTTTCTGTATCTGGAAGCATGGAATTATATCAGCAGTGATACAACACTTCTTCACAGAATGAGCAGTTTCTGGACACAGGTATTTTTATTTGCGGGAGAGAAAGGTCTTCTGACAGAAGAGCTGGTGATGAGATTTGCCTATCTTACAGGGTATGAGAGAGAATTTTGTACCAGTATGTACAGAGCACTGGCAATGGGATACGATGCTTTTGAATCCGATGATACGCTGGAAGCAATCTGCAGATATATCATGCTTGGAAATCCGAGAAAACCGGAATATTTCAGATGGTTTTCCCTGGCAGTGGAGAAAGGGATCCGTCTGACAAGGATATATGAATATTATGTGGAAACAATGGATACATCTTATCAGAGAGAACTTCCAAAGCCCCTTCTGATGTATTTTACCTATAATAATACTTCTCTTGCAGATGATAAAAAGGCATTTATTTATGCAAGTATTGTGGGAAACAGAGGCCGTCAGCCACAGACATATGCGGATTACAGGGATCATATGAAGATTTTTGCCATGCGCAAGGCGAAAGAAGGACGGATGAATGAGAATTATGCGGTCCTTTATCAGGAATTTTTAAGCAATCCCAAAACAGAAGGACAGGCAAAATGCTCGCGCAGAGCTGTTTACACACAGACTGTACTGTGATGATAAGAAGATACGCTATGTGATCGTGCGCCATGAACAGCTCAGGGAAGAAGAAATTTACCCATGTATCCAGGGCGTAGCTTATCCAAGAATTTATACAGATGATGCGGTGATCCTGTTTCAGGATGGGAAGCAGAGAAGATATGTATCAACAGTAGATTATAATATCAAGAAATTATTCGATGAGCGTGAACTGACAGATAAGGTTCTTGGTTTTCATATTGAAGAGCCGGGACTGGTACTTCACTGCAGTGAGCATACAGAACTGAAACCGGAGAATCTTCAGGCATTCCAGAGGATCCCGGAGTCAGAGGAATTTTCAGATGAATATCAGAAATGTATCAGAAAGAAGCTGCTTTCTTATTATTCCGAACACACCAGAGCAGAAGAAGCAGATAATTATCTGAGACAGATGGACTATAAGAAATATGCGGCTGTAGACAGAACAGCTCTTCTGGAAGTACTGATCTCCAGAGGAATGTATCAGCAGGCAATGTCCATTGTTTCCCAATTCGGATATGAAGGAATCCGCATAGAGAGCCAGCTGAAGCTGACCAGCAGAATGCTGACAAGATGTGAGATGGAGGAGGATGACGAATTGCTTGCCCTTGCATCGGATGTATACAGACGCGGAAAATATGATGAAGTGATCCTGAAGTATCTTATGGAATACAGATTTGGTCCTGTAGATGAACTGATATCTGTATGGAAAAGTGCGCAGGGCTTTGAGATGGATACTTATGAACTGGAAGAGAAGCTTCTTGGCCTTCTGATGTTTACTTCTGATTACAGGAAAGAGGGAGAGAAGATCCTGGAGGATTATGTTCATCACAGCGGAAAGGAACGTATTACAGGAGCATATCTTACGCAGACTGCATATGGTGCATTTGTAAAAGAATATCCGATGAGTGTTTTTGTAAGAAGTCTGCTGGAGCGGGCTTATGATGAAAAATGGCCGGTTGATTTTGTATGCAGTCTTGCTCTTCTGGAAGCGTATTCCAAAGAAAAAAAACTGGAGAAAAAAACAGCTTTGCAATGCAGAGGAGATTCTTCAGAAATGTGTGAAACAGGGAATGTACTTTGCGTTCTTCGGGAAACTTCCGGTATCTGTCTTAAGTCCCTATCAGTTGGATGATAAAACCTTTGTGGAATACCATGCAGATCCGTCTGCAAAGGTGACACTCTATTATGCACTGGATGCAGGCCTCGGAAATCAGGTGAAATATCAGACAGAGCCTTTTGCGTGATTTATATGAAGGTATTTTTTGCAAAATCATTTACATTGTTCTACGGGGAGACATTGCGGTATTATTTTGAATCAGTAACAGGAGAGCGGGTAAATCGGACACAGGAGAGGGTACTTACAATGAATAAGATTGAGGGTACACCTGTAAGCAAATATCATATGATCAATCAGATGCTCTCTGCACGCAGACTGGATAAAAAGAAAGAAGTGTTTTCACAGGTGAAGAAGTATCTTCGCCAGGAACAGTATGTGAAGAAGATGTTTGTGATCGAGAAAGAAGAGCAGGAACAGATTGTCCTGAAACCGGGAGGAACAAATGAACGAAATTCGTGATTTGATCGTGGGAATTGATTTTGGCAAAGAGTATTCTCAGATATGTTATTATGACAGAAAAGGAGACGAGGCACGTTCTCTTTCTATGAAAGCGGGTGGAAATCAGTATGAGGCTCCCTGTATTCTGTGCTGGAGACCGGAGCAGAAGGATTATTGTGTAGGACTGGAAGCAGAATACTTTGTCCGGGAAAAGGGCGGGATCATGATCGATGATGTCTATGGAATCTGTGAAAAAAGTGATTCTGTGCTGGTGGAAGGACAGGAACTTGCACCATGGGAGATCCTGGCTCAGTTTCTGCAGGGAATGCTTAAATTTCTGGGAGTGGCAGAACTGGTCAAAAATACTAAATGTGTAGCGGTGACACTGCCCGGGCTGACGGAAATTCAGGTTGAGAATTTCCAGAAAGCATTTGAGATAATTGGATTTCCACATGAGAAATATATGCTGCTGGATTATGGGGAAAGCTTCTATTATTATGTGCTCTCACAGAAAAGAGAAACCTGGAACCGCAGTGTGGGATGGTATGCCTTTACACCGGAGAACGTGTCTTTTCGCAAGATGACAATGAACGGTGCAACAAAGCCTGTCACTGTAAAACTGGAAGAAGCTGTGGAGACAGAACTTCCTGCTGAGGGACAGGAGAGAGATTCAGAATTCGGTAAGTTTGTCCAGAAAACACTTGGCAGAGATCTGTTTTCCAGCATTCAGATCACAGGAGATGGATTTTCACAGGACTGGGCAGAGCAGTCTGTAAGGTTACTCTGTTATCAGAAAAGAAAGGTTTTTTATGGAAATAATCTTTTTGCAAAGGGTGCCTGCGCTGCAGGAAAAGAGAAAACAGAAAACAAGGCATTAAAGGGATATCGCTTTTTAAGCGATTCTCTGGTTATGGCTGATGTGGGGATGGAAATGAGAGTGATGGGTTCTCCTACCTATTATCCGCTGATCGAGGCAGGAAATAACTGGTATGACAGTAAGGCATCCTGTGAATTTATTCTTGATGATACAGAGGAGCTTGTGTTTATTGTAAGCACGTACCACAGACCGGAGAAAAGAAGGGTAGGAATGATGCTGCCCGGTATTCCGTTGCGTCCGGACAAGACTACCAGATTACGGCTGGAATTACAGTATATCTCATCTACAGAATGTAAAGTGACGGTTACAGATCTGGGATTCGGAGAAATGTTCCCTTCCAGTGGGAAAACCTGGACAGAGACAGTAGAATGGTAAAGGAGATGGAGCAATGAGCGGATATATTTTATGTCAGACAAAAAAAGCACAGCGTCCTTATTTTATAGAGAATATCAGTATGAATATTTATTCTATAGAAGAACTCTGTTATTATCTGTACCACAATCTTTACCTTGCTGATCATACTGTTTTTAATGAAGAATTATGCAACTGGCTCAGAGATGAGCTTGAACTTGTGCATCTGGCTGCAAAGCTGAAACAGAATCTGGAGAGAAATGTAAGTGTGGAAGAGATGATCTATCCTGTTTTCAAGGAGATCAATTACCTTACCTATGAGGAGATGAAAGGCTTTAACAGCAGGATTGTGACTTATGGAAAAGAAAAAGCGGCAGTCCGTCAGAAGAGAAAGGGAGATGCACTGACAGAAAACGGAATGTATGTGAACGCCATCCGGGTATACCAGAAACTCCTGGAAAGAGAGGATCTGTCTGAGCAGAGAAAAGGATTCGCAGCTTCAGTGCGCTATAATCTTGGCTGTGCATACAGTTATCTTTTTCAGATGGAAAAAGCACAGGAATGTTTTCTGGAATCATACAGAGAAGCACATTCAAAAGATGCCTTAAAAGCTTATATCATAGCATACAGCAGTGTTCATGATAAGACAGATTATGATAAGGTTATGGAAGAACTTGAAGTAGATGAAGAACTGAAGAAAGATATAAAAGAAGAAATCAGGCAGTCTCTGAAAGCTTTCGAGTCTGTACCGGAAGAGAAAACAGATGAAAAAATCTGGATGCCCTTCTGGAGAGACTTATGAAAGATTATCACAGGAGTACAGGTTCATAACTTACTCTTGACAGAGGCGGAGGTGTGTGATAGGATTAACACATACTTTCACATGGTAGAGTGGCTGTGTGATAAATAACAAAACAGATAAAGAGGAGATATTTATCATGAAAAAGAGATCTTTAGCAGTACTCATGGCAGGAGTTATGGCAGCTTCTATGATGACGGGTGTTGTTTCTGTATATGCAGATGCTGACAGTAAGACATTAACTGTAGGATTTGATGCACAGTATCCTCCTTTCGGATATAAAGACGATAATGGAGAGTATGTTGGTTTTGACCTTGACCTTGCACAGGAAGTATGCGACAATCTCGGATGGGAACTTGTAAAGAAACCGATCAACTGGGATTCCAAGGATATGGAACTGAATTCCGGTTCTATTGACTGTATCTGGAACGGATTTACCATTAACGGACGTGAGGATGACTATACATGGTCAGATCCATATCTGAACAATGAGCAGGTGATGGTTGTTGCAGCCGATTCAGGGATTGAGAAGCTGGATGACCTGGCAGGCAAGAATGTAGTAGTTCAGGCCGCTTCCGCAGCACTGGATGCATTAAACAGCGATGATAATAAGGATCTTACAGCAAGCTTTGCATCACTGACAGAGAATCCTGATTACAATACAGCATTCATGAATCTGGATTCCGGCGCTGCAGATGCCATCGCAGTAGATATCGGTGTTGCCAAATATCAGCTTTCCCAGAGAGAAGAAGGCAAATATGTGATCCTTGACGAGCCAATCCAGAGCGAAGAGTATGGAATCGGCTTTAAGAAGGGTAACGATGAGCTGAAAGATACTGTATGGGAAGAAGTTCTGAAACTTTATGATGCAGGTGAAGTTGATAAACTTGCTGAGAAGTATGAAGTAGCAGATATGCTCTGCATTGGAGATGATGAGAAATCTGATGATAAAAAAGATGATGCAGCAGAGGATGATGCTTCCGATGCAGACACAGCAAAAGAAGATACAGCTGATACAGCGAAAGATGCTGAATAGTCAGCCGGAACAAAAACAGTTATGATACAAGAGGACAGATCTGTGCAGGCTGTCCGCATTATAAAGGAATGGAGGGTACATTTTGTGCACCCTCTTTTCTTACTGTACAGGAGAAATTTTTCAGGAGGAAAGCTTATGTCTTTAAGTGTAATGCTGCAGCAGCTTGCCAGTGGTATGGTAGTTTCTGTAGAGATTTTTGTAGTGACATTACTTTTTTCACTTCCGCTGGGACTTCTGATCTGCTTTGGCAGAATGTCCAAGAATCCGGCGATACGTGGAATTGTGTCTGCCTACATATCAGTTATGCGTGGAACCCCGTTAATGCTGCAATTGATGGTTGTGTATTTCGGACCATACTTTATTTTTGGAATCCGTATTTCCATGGGATATAGCCTGATCGCTGTGTTTATTGCATTCAGTATTAACTATGCTGCATATTTTGCGGAGATTTACAGAGGAGGAATCGAATCTATTTCAGCGGGACAGTATGAGGCTGCAAAGATCCTGGGATACAGCAAAGCCCAGACATTTTTCAGGATCATCCTGCCGCAGGTGATCAAGAGAATCCTTCCATCTGTGACAAATGAGGTTATCACACTGGTAAAGGATACGTCACTGGCATTTGTTGTTGCTGTTTCGGAGATGTTTACAATTGCAAAACAGATTGCAAGTGCACAGACGACTATGATGCCTTTTGTGATCGCTGCTGTTTTCTATTTTGTGTTCAATCTTCTTGTTGCGATTGTAATGGATAAGATTGAGAAAAAACTGAATTATTATCGCTGACAGGCGGCTGGGTTATAAAATATTTTTTGACTCTGACATTATTTAATTTAAGAGGAATATTTGCTATGGTATTATTTGAAATGAAAAACATAAAGAAGAGCTTCGGCAGCCTTGAAGTATTAAAAGACATTTCACTTCAGGTAGAGGAGGGTGAGGTTCTTAGTATTATCGGACCTTCTGGTTCCGGTAAATCCACACTTCTCCGCTGTGCCACCGGTCTTGAGACACCGGACAGCGGTGAGATCATCAAGCAGGGGGATGTGGGACTGGTATTTCAGAACTTTAATCTTTTCCCCCATTTTCCGTACTGAAAATATCACAGATGCTCCGATCAGAGTGCAGAAGAGAAAGAAAGAAGAGGTTTATGCACAGGCAAGAACTCTGTTAAAGCAGATGGGACTTGCAGACAGAGAGAATGCATATCCGTTTCAGCTTTCCGGCGGCCAACAGCAGCGTGTCTCTATTGCCAGAGCATTATGTATGAATCCGAAGATCCTGTTTTTTGATGAGCCTACTTCTGCCCTTGATCCGGAGCTTACGAGTGAAATTCTTAAGGTAATCAAAGATCTGGCAGCAGAACACATCACTATGGTGATCGTTACTCATGAGATGACATTTGCAAGAGATATCTCTGATCATATTATTTTTATGGATAAGGGACTGATCGCGGTTGAGGGGAGTCCAAAAGAGGTATTTGAATCAGAACATGCGAGAATGAAAGAATTTCTTGGTAAATTCCATCAGGGATAAGGTTTTTGTGGTTGCTTTTAGAGGAATGATGTTATATAATTTCAACGTACGTGGTTGAGAAAAACGTACGTACAGAAGTGAAATAAAAGGATTAAAAATAATATCCTATAAAAAACAGGAGAGTGAAGATGAGTACAGACAGATATGTAAGTCCTTTATCAGAACGTTATGCCAGCAAAGAAATGCAGTATATTTTTTCCCCGGATATGAAATTCCGCACATGGAGAAGACTCTGGATCGCACTTGCTGAGACAGAGAAAGAGCTTGGCCTTAACATTACACAGGAGCAGATTGATGAACTGAAGGCACATGCAGAGGATATCAATTATGACGTTGCAAAGGAACGTGAACGTCAGGTGCGTCATGATGTTATGTCTCACGTATATGCGTATGGCGTACAGTGCCCGAAAGCAAAAGGAATCATCCATCTGGGAGCAACCTCCTGTTATGTAGGTGATAATACAGACATTATTGTAATGACAGAAGCATTAAAGCTTGTGAAGAAGAAACTGGTCAATGTTATTGCCGAGCTTTCTGCTTTTGCAGATAAATATAAAGATCAGCCTACTCTGGCATTTACACATTTTCAGCCTGCACAGCCTACTACAGTAGGTAAGCGTGCAACACTCTGGACACAGGAATTCCTGCTTGATCTGGAGGATCTGGAGTATGTTCTGGGAACAATGAAGCTTCTGGGATCCAAAGGTACAACCGGAACACAGGCAAGCTTTCTGGAACTGTTTGACGGAGATCAGGAGACTATCGACAAGATTGATCCGATGATTGCAGAGAAGATGGGATTTAAGGAATGCTATCCGGTATCCGGACAGACATATTCCCGTAAAGTAGATACACGTGTTGCCAATATTCTTGCAGGAATTGCAGCAAGTGCACACAAGATGTCCAATGATATCCGCCTTCTTCAGCATCTGAAGGAAGTAGAAGAACCATTTGAGAAATCTCAGATCGGCTCCTCCGCAATGGCGTATAAGAGAAATCCTATGAGAAGTGAGCGTATTGCTTCCCTTTCCAGATATGTAATGGTAGATGCCCTTAACCCGGCGATCACATCTGCAACTCAGTGGTTTGAGAGAACTCTGGATGACTCTGCAAATAAGCGTCTGAGTATTCCGGAAGGTTTCCTTGCTATTGACGGAATCCTTGACCTCTGTCTTAATGTTGTAGATGGATTGGTTGTTTATCCGAAGGTTATCGAGAAACATATGATGGCAGAGCTTCCGTTCATGGCTACAGAGAATATCATGATGGATGCTGTAAAAGCAGGCGGTGACCGTCAGGAACTTCATGAGCGTATCCGTGAGCTTTCCATGGAAGCCGGAAAGACTGTCAAGGTAGAAGGCAAAGATAATAATCTGCTGGAACTGATCGCAGCAGATCCTGCATTCAACCTTTCTCTGGAAGATCTGCAGAGATCCATGGATCCGAAGAAATATATCGGACGTGCCAAAGAGCAGACAGAGAGATTTGTAAATACAGTAGTTCAGCCGATCCTCGATTCCCATAAGGAACTTCTGGGAGTGAAAGCTGAGATCAATGTCTGATCAGTAAATACTTAACATAACGGTTTGGAATATTACAGAATCTGATATAAAGATAATAAGCGTTGCTGTTTCCTGATGATGTCCGGCAGGTCATTCTGCAAGGCCGGGTAAACAGTAATCGGTAAATACAGGAGGAATTATATAATGGTAAAAGCAGTTGTTGGTGCTAACTGGGGAGATGAAGGTAAAGGTAAGATTACCGATATGCTCGCTGAGAAGGCTGATATTATCGTAAGATTTCAGGGTGGTGCAAATGCAGGTCATACAATCGTAAATAACTATGGTAAATTTGCCCTTCATACTCTGCCGTCAGGTGTGTTTTATGATCATACTACAAGTGTGATCGGTAACGGTGTTGCATTGAATATCCCGGTATTTTTCAAAGAGTACAATGAAGTGGTAAGCAGAGGTGTTCCGGCTCCGAAGATCCTTATCTCCGAGAGAGCACAGATGGTTATGCCATACCATATTCTTTTTGACCAGTATGAGGAAGAACGTCTGGGCGGCAAATCTTTCGGATCTACAAAGTCAGGTATTGCTCCGTTCTACTCAGACAAATATGCAAAGATTGGTTTCCAGGTAAGTGAACTTTTTGATGAAGAACATCTGAAAGAAAAACTTGCAAGTGTATGTGCGACAAAGAATGTTCTTCTTGAACATTTATATCACAAACCGCTTCTTAATGTGGATGAATTATTTGCTGAACTTATGGAATATAAGAAAATGGTTGAACCATATGTATGTGACGTATCCCTGTATCTGTGGAACGCATTAAAAGAAGGTAAAGAAGTTCTTCTTGAGGGACAGCTTGGTTCTCTGAAAGACCCGGATCATGGAATTTATCCGATGGTTACATCTTCCTCTACCCTGGCAGGATATGGTGCAGTAGGAGCAGGTCTTCCACCATATGAGATCAAACAGATTGTTACTGTATGCAAGGCATATTCCAGTGCAGTAGGAGCAGGTGCATTTGTTTCTGAATCTTTGGCGATGAAGCAGATGAACTGAGAAGACGTGGCGGTGACGGCGGTGAATTTGGTGCTACTACAGGCCGTCCAAGACGTATGGGATGGTTTGACTGTGTTGCTTCCAAATACGGATGCCGTCTTCAGGGAACTACAGATGTTGCTTTCACAGTTCTTGATGTTCTTGGATATCTGGATGAAATTCCGGTCTGCACAGGATATGAGATTGATGGAAAAGTAACAACAGAATTCCCGACAACTACACTGCTTGAGAAAGCAAAACCGGTTCTGGAGACTCTGCGGGATGGAAATGCGACATCCGCGGAATCAAAAAATATGAAGATCTGCCGGAGAACTGCAGAAAGTATGTTGAGTTCGTTGAGAAACATATCGGATTCCCGATCACTATGATTTCCAATGGCCCGGGACGTGACGATATCATCTACAGAAATAAATAATAAGGATAAATTTACCTGTCTGATCGGCAGACGGTAAATAAGACTATACGCCGGGGAATTTCTCCGGCGTGTCTTTTATATAACTGGAGGCTTATGAAAAAAGATAATAATAAGATAAAAAAAATCGGGGCATGGATCGCAATCATAATCCTGCTTCTTGCATGTTGTATGCCGATGATTTTTGCATTCGGGAATGGAGAAGATTCGCAGGTCTATTTTAAAGCCTCGCTTGCAGTGGCGATCATGGTTCCCATCATGGCTTATGCAATATGGATGGTTTATAAATTACTGAACAGGAATAAAAAGGTGGTGGATTCGGATATGGAGAATATTATTTTTGACGTTGGACAGGTTCTTGTAAAATATGACTGGGAGACCTATCTGGACAGTTTTGGTTTTCCGAAGGAAGAGCGTGATAAAATTGCGGAAGTGGTATTTCAGAGCAATACCTGGAATGAGAGAGACAGAAGCAGCGAGACTGAGCAATATTATGTAGATCAGATGGTAAAAGCTGCACCGGAGTACGAAAAGGATATCCGGGAGGTAATGCGCCGTTCTGACGAGACAATTGAGAAAACAGATTATGCGGAAACCTGGGTGAGATATCTGAAAGATAAAGGATATCATGTTTATATTCTTTCCAATTATGCAACTGACACACTGGAGAGAACGGAGGATAAACTTACGTTTCTTAAATATGTAGACGGAGCAGTGTTCTCCTGTCAGGTGAAGCAGATCAAACCGGAACCGGAAATTTACAAAACCCTGCTCGGACGCTACCATCTTGACCCGGAGAAATCCGTATTTCTGGATGACAGAGCGGAGAACTGTGAGGCAGCCAGAAAACAGGGAATCCATGCAATTCAGTTTAAATCTTTTAAACAGGCAGCAGCAGAACTGGAGAAACTGGGCGTCAATTAAAATTGTTACTGTTCACTCCGTTCTCAGTAACATAGCCAAAATTCATTCTAGTACAGCGTTTCGTAAATAACTATACCAATCGCGTAGGATGCGGATTCGAGTGTGCTGGTATAAAAACGCAGGCGTAGCGGGCTACGCTGAGGCTTTTAGACCTGTGCAATCGGATTCGCAGAC
>ENA-OQIO01000211-OQIO01000211.1-human-gut-metagenome-genome-assembly--contig:-NODE-211-length-30342-cov-3.306536_pt1 | contig 30342 bp, 30 predicted proteins | sample MGYA00242573_ERZ504737 | MGnify/ENA primary metagenome ERZ504737 (study PRJEB26092, sample SAMD00036203) | human gut metagenome | host: Homo sapiens | study: EMG produced TPA metagenomics assembly of...
TGTTCAGTACCTTCACAGTTACGAGCAAAAATGCATCACCTTCGGTGATGGCATTTTGGCTTGTATGTCTCGGGATTTTGACATATTCATGTCAAAACACCTCGTGGGACAGTGGCTACTGAATAGTTACGAAACTACTATAGAATATGTAATTTTACGGAGGATAGAAATATGTATGGATTGACACCCAGGGAAGAACAGATTATGAATACCATATGGAACATGGATCATCCTTGTCTGATTTCGGAAATTTTAAAAGCATCGCCTGCTTTAAAAAGAAATACGGTAGCTCCCGCACTGGTTCTCCTTGAAAATAAAGGTTATCTGAAAGTTGATTCGATTGGGAAATCTTATACAAGAACCGGTAAAGCATATGTTGCTGCTATTTCAAAAGAAGCCTATAAAGAACAGCAGGCATTCTTAAATGCCATTTCTCAAAGCCGTGATACTGAAACAGGAGTCTTGATTTTCTTGCCGCCTATGTAAAATCAAAAAATATGAGTGCTGATTTTCCACAGCGAATCCGAGAAATTCTTGAACATTACTAATACTCCGTTGTTGTTTCACCGCGTATCAGACCACATGATCTGCTTTTCAAAAATAAAATATGAATTTTCATGTACACCAGGTAATCTCTCGTTACCTGGTGTTTTTGTTTTCCGTAAAATCAAAATTGGTCCACCGGACCAGCTATTGATATGCAACGCAAGAACAAAGAATGTGCCAAGGCACATTCTCGCGTCTGCGGCGGTCGCTTGCAGCATCTACCTTATACACCGAAGTGCGCATCCTCGCGGAGCGTTTTTTGCTTTACAGGAACACAATTTCCTGTAAAACAAAACTGTCCGTAAACATTTCAGTCTACGGACAGTTTTCTATTATATAATTATACGTTTGGGTCTGTTGGATCCCAATCCTGACCTGCCGGAATCTTAATTGTTGCCGGTTTATCAAACAACATTGCTGCTGTGTCAGAAATTGTTACTGTGGTTCCAAGTGCACAATTATCATAGATCCATTTTGCATCTCTTACGCAGAGTCGCACACATCCATGAGATGCCGGCTGACCAAGCATATTATAGTTACCGGCACTCAGATTGTGACTGGTCATGTTAGAACCAGCTACAGAGTGGAATAATACACCACCTACGATTCTTGTACAATACTGACCATAAGATGGTCCCATCAGGGTATGCCAACGATATTTTGCAGGTGTTGTAAACGTACCTGTCGGTGTTGGTGTGCCTGGCAGTCCAACAGAACATGTAAATGTTTTTACCGGAATATCGTATTTTCCTGTTTCACTCTTTGCATATACCATTACCTGACATGCTACACGGTTTACAGTGATATAGTAGGAAGACTGACGTCCGATGACGCTGTCAAGATCCTGTACCATTGCTCCTGCAGCATTGAAATAATATTTGTAACCATTGATACGTTTCCAACCGGTTGCCATTGCTCCGTTCGATTCAAAATAATACCAGCTGCCTTTGATTCTCAGCCATCTGTTTGCAACTCTGTTTCCATTACTGTCTGCATAATACCAAGTATTTCCTACCTGCTGCCAGCCGGCTCCACCAGTACCTGCTGTTGTCCCAGCACTGCTTCCATATCCAGGAACCCATTTTCCATCAGCACCTACCCAATAAGAACCGATCCATGTATTGGTTGCCATTGCTCCGCTTCCTGTCACATAATAGTTGCCGATCCAGCGATTTGCTGCCATTGCTCCGCTTCCATCCATATAATACCAGTTGTTTCCTACTTTTACCCAACCAGTCTGCATTGTTCCGTCAGAATTACTGTAGTACCAGTTTCCACCAACTACATACCAACCGGTCGCCATTGCTCCACTTCCTGTCAGATAATACCAACCACTGGCTGTTTTAACCCAACCGGTCTGCATCGCTCCGCTTCCATTCATATAATACCAGGTATTTCCTACTTTTGCCCAGCCAGTTACCATAACACCATCAGAGTTACTGTAATACCAGGTTCCTCCAACCATATACCAGCCGGTTGCCATCGCTCCGCTTCCTGTCAAATAATACCAAGTGCCTCCACGGTTTAGCCAACCAGTCTGCATCGCTCCGCTTCCATTCATATAATACCAGGTATTTCCTACTTTTGCCCAACCGGTTGCCATAGAACCATCGGCATTCAGATAATACCAGCCGCTCGGACGACTCAGCCAGCCACTGTAAATAGAACCATTGGAATTCATCCAGTACCACTTACCACCGATCACATTCCATCCCGGATTGCCTACCATAGCTCCGCTTCCGTCGCTGTAGTACAGACCGCCGTTTGCATCACGGAAAAATCCGGTCTTCATAACACCGGTACTAGTTTCCATATAGTACCATTTGCCATTGATTACTCTCCAGCCTTTTGCCGGTGCTTCGTTTTCGTACCAGTACCAATTGCCATCAATCTTCTGCCAGCCATTACCAAGCACCTGTGTTGCAGTTCCCTTTGCCGCATCAAACATATACTCTTTTCCATTGACTGCCTGCTTTCCGGACTGTGCAACACCGTCTTTCAGGAAATATACTTTGTCATTGATGTTCTGCATACCGTTCTTTGTTTTGTCGGCAGTACCGTCATCTTTCAGATAAAGCCAGGTTTTATCTGCCACATTCTGCCAGCCGCTTTTAATTGTTCCCACACCTTTTGTGCTGTTGAACCAGATATCGCCGACATTTGCCCAGCCATTCACAGACTCGTCTACCGTACCGTCTGTTTTCAGAGCATACCAGGTTTTCTGGATATTCTGCCAGCCAGCTTTTTCTTTTGTATCCACTGCCCGACCATTTTCATCCAGATATCTCCACACAGTATTGTCTTTTACCCAGCTGCTCTTCTGGATATTTCCCAGGCCTTTTTCCGGTGTATCTCCATCTTTTGATGCATAGTATGTACCTGCCGCAACACTGTCTGCGGGTTTGCCAGATGCAAGATAGACATTAACTTTTCCTGTTGTTTCATCCGCTGCTGCATCCACAAATCCAGTACAGATATAACCTTTTGCATCTACATAATAGCAATATTCGCCCATTATATAAAAACCATTATGTCCGGTCACGACATTTCCATTCTGATCCTGCAACTGCCACTGACCATCCGCTGTTTTTTCAGATATTTTATAACTACTGATTTCTGTTCCTTCTTCATTCTGCTGTGCTTCCTGCGTCTGTGGAATACTCTGTGTGTTATCCGTAGCCGCATAGGTTGGAACAGACATCGATAAAGAAACTAAAACTCCCAGTCCAAATAAAAGACTTGCTCTCCTTTTCATTATCATTCTCCTCTCAAATGGGATCTTTTTCCTTATACCTGTCTTATTCTAGTACAATTACAGGGGCTTTTCAAGCCTAAAAAGCAGATATTCAGCAAATCGTAAGAAACAGATCACCTGCTTTCTTTATTAAGTCACTTATACTTATAAACTATAAGCAACACGCTACGCGAATTTCACAAGTTATCGCGGCAGTCGCTAAGGTCTCGTGCAAGCACGGACTTTGGCTCGTTGCTCGCGTAAATCAAAATTGATTCACTGGATCAATTATTGATATGTAATATAACGAAAAACAGATCAGAAGACTTCTTCTGATCTGTTCGATGTATTTATCTTTTTGCATCTGCATCCGTAGGATCCCAGTTCTGACTTGCCGGAATCTTAATAGTCGGTGCTTTGTCAAACGGTGTGTACTCGGTATCCGAAATATCAACTCTTGTGTACAGACCACAATTATCATAGATCCATTTTGCATCTCGTACACAAAGACGTACACATCCATGGGATGCCGGCTGACCTAACATATTATAATTTCCAGCTGCCAGCGCATAAGTTGGATCCGGATTACTGCAGGCTACCGAATGGAACCAGTCACCATAATTATTAATCTGTGTTCCATATTTACCCCAAGACGGTCCCATCAACTCTACTGGATTCTGTTTCTTCAGGGTTGCATAGGTTCCTGCATGTGTTGGTGTTCCTGCTTTACCTACCGAGCAGGTAAATGTTTTTACCGGAATACAATAATTACCGGTTTCATTTGCCGCATATACAGTAACCTGACACTTAACTCTGTTTACGGTAATTCTGTAGCTGGACTGTTTCCCAATCAGCTTGTCTACATCCTGTACCATTTTTCCATCTGTGCCAAAGTAGAATTTATAACCATCTACATATTTCCATCCGGTTGTCATGGCACCGTCTGCGCCAAAGTAATACCAGCTTCCATTAATTCTCTTCCATGAATTTGTCAGTTTGCTTCCATCCGGTCTCTGATAGTACCAGGTATTTCCGGATTTCACCCAGTTGGCATTAACATCCGGGTCATAATTAGGAATCCATTTTCCATCTGCTCCAACCCAGTAAGAACCAACAGGTGTTCGTCAGCATCTCACCGTTTCCACCGACATAATAGTTACCGATCCAGCGATTGCTGTACATAGCACCACTTCCGCCAAAGTAATACCATTTGTTATTGATCAGATGCCAGCCGGCACCCACCATATCACCATTGCCTGGGTTCAGGTAATACCAGGTTCCTCCCAGATTGATCCAACCGGTTGCCATCGCTCCGCTTCCCGTCAGATAATACCAGGTTCCTCCACGATTCAGCCAGCCGGTCTGCATCGCTCCGCTTCCATTGGAATAATACCATACACCTTTCACCTGATACCAGCCGGTTTTCATAGCACCGTTTTCACCCATGTAGTACCAGGTTCCGCCAACATTGATCCAGCCGGTTGCCAGAGATCCGTTTCCATTTACCCAGTACCAGGTTCCATTCATCAGATACCAGCCGGTAGTACTTAACATTGCGCCGCTTCCATCACTGTAGAACAACTGTCCGGTTGCATCCTTATAGAATCCGGTGAGCATTCTTCCGTCTGCCGGATTCAGATAATACCACTTACCATTGATTACTCTCCAGCCGGTTGCCACCCTTCCGTTTTCGATCCAGTACCAGGAACCATTCATCTGCTGCCAATTATTTCCCAGCTGTCTTGCTGTTCCTGCCTGTACATCAAAATAATAGGCAACGCCGTTTACTGTCTGGAATCCGTTCTGTGGTACTCCTTCTGCATTCAAAAAATAGGTTTTTCCATTTATTCCTGTCTGCATACCGGTTTTCGAAGTATCTCTGCTTCCGTCAGCTTTCAGGAAGTACCAGTTTCCGTTGATCTGCTGCCAGTTCACTTTAGAAGTGTCTCTGCTTCCATCGTTTTTCAGCATATACCATCTGTTTTCAATCTGATACCAGCCTGCTTTCTGAATAGTTGCCACACCTTTGCCGGCTTTCATCCATACATTTTCAATCTGCACCCAGCCTGCTTTAGAAGTATCAATGGTTCCATCCTCTTTCAGATAATACCAGTCTTTTTCAGGCTGCTGCCATCCTGCTTTTTCTCCGGTATTTACCGCTTTTCCATCGGATCCCAGATAATGCCATGCACCGTTTTCATCTGCTTCCTGTGCCCAACAGTCTTTCAACATACTTCCAAGAGTATCTGCGGAAGGATCGTTTCCTTCTTTTGAAAAATAGTACAATCCCGGTTCGAGTTTATCAGCTGACGGATCTGTTGCTGAATCATCCACTTTGACGTATCCGGTCGACATATCTCTATCTTTATTAATATAGTATGTATTTCCATTATTGGTATAGACCGTGTCACGTGCATAGCCATCATTGTCCGGTGGAGTACTCTCACCCAGTTTTAACCGCCAAACATCGCCGTTCTCTGTTTCATATTTTTCCCATGTCGGTGTGACTTCTTTTTCTTTCCCATCAGCGTCCGCAGTTTTTTCTTCATCCTGTATCTGTGGAATCTGAGCTGCATCTGTCTCATTTTCTTTCGATGCTTCCTGCGCTTGTTCATTCTCGACAGAATCCTGTGTAACAGTAGTACCTGTTACATTTTCTGCTGCTACCGCCGGAACAGCCACCGATAATGACAGTACAATTCCCAAAGCGAATAATATGCCTCTTCTCTTTTTCATCTGTTCCCCTCCTGTATTTTTCCGTACATACAAACGTACACTTTTTATTTATTATATTATACTTATATTAATATTCTAATCATATTTCGTTACAGTTTTCTTACATTTCCGTCTCTTTATGTGTTTTTTGGTTGCAGCCTTTTCTCCCCCACACCATTTTTCTTGACATTCCCTGAAAACTGCACTACAATCGTAACGTTATTATTGTGTTTTATTCACAGGAGGATTCTTTCGTTATGGTAAAGTCTGAGTTCGATGACTGCTTTCAAAACGGAAATTATGATGCGCTCCGTCCTTATCATGTAGACAATGCCATCATCCTTGCCGCCGGTATGTGTTCCCGGTTCAAACCTCTGTCTGATACGAAGCCTAAAGCTTTTCTGAAAGTCAAGGGAGAGATTCTTATTGAAAGGATGATCCGTCAGCTGATCGAGGCTGAGATTCCGGAAATCTATATCGTGGTTGGTCATCAAAAAGAAGCATTTTCTTATCTGGCAGAAAAATATGGTGTGTATCTGATTGAAAATACAGAGTATGCAGTCCGAAATAATCTTTCATCTATTTATGCCGCACGAAAAGTGCTGAAGAATTCATACATCTGTTGTTCTGATCTGTACTGTATGGAAAATATTTTTGATTCTTATGTATATGAATCTTATTACGCCGGTACTTTTTCTTCAGAAAAAACAGACAAGTTATGTGTTACTACCGGTTTTAACGGAAAAATTTCCCGTATTCGAAAAGGTGGCAGCAATTGCTGGTATATGACCGGTCCCGCTTACTGGGATAACCAGTTTTCTGCCCGTTTCTGTGAACTGATGCAGAAAGAATACGATGACCCTGGCTCAAAAGACCTCAGTTGGGAAGCTTTTTACAGTAATCATCTGGACGAACTTTCCCTGACTCTTCGAAAATATCCAGAAGGTATTGTCCGGGAGTTTAACAGTCTCGATGAACTCTGTCTTTTCGATACTTCCTATATCCCTACAGGGATTCGCTGAAAGCAACCTGATCGTTCCCTGATCATTTATCGCCTTTTATACGGGCAGGAACTCTCTCCGTATCTGTGTACACCGGAACGAGTATTGTCTGATTTTGTTTATCCTGCAATACCAATCTGCTGTTTTGCTTCCTGAAGTCGTTGCTCAAACTGACTGTAAAATCCCGTTTCCATCATAGGTTTCTGATAAAACAGTGTCAGCAGATACAGATGAAGTTTCTTTACCAGTGCTTCCTGTGAAATCCCCTCCAACACCTTCCGGGCATCTTTCTGAAAATAGTGCCACTGTGCCACAAAGTTCTCATATCTTCCGATTTCTTCCACGCCCAGCCAGTTTTTGATCTTTACTTTGGACTTCGGCTCTTTTTTGCACTCATATATCTGAAGAAAATACTGAAATCCACCTTCACCGTCATAGCATCTTCCCAGTGGAAATAACCGACAGATCCCCGGGCGGATCGCATGGATGTTACAGCGGCCTTTTTCATTTAAAAACGGACACTGTTCTTCTTTTCCGGTCATCTTCATATTCGGCTGGATAAATCCGTCCACCACCTGAAGTTCCACACAGGTACTTAAAAGATCTTCAAACGTACATTCCAATCCTGTTGTCAGCCGGTAAATATCCATTGGATCCAGAAAAATCGAGTTCCCCATCCCCCGACAGCAGTCAGAACACCCCTGACATTCACCGCATCCTGCTTTTACCATATCTTTATTTGTATATAATTTTCCATCAGATATTTTCTTTAAATCAATTTCTCTTTCCATAATTTCCTCATCTATTCTTTTTCTTGCGCCTTTGTTCTTTCCATATTATAATGAGTTCTGACAGCTGTAACAGCTGAAAAATGAAAAGAAAAAGGAGCGTTTATCATGTCAAATCCTGTTATTACGATCACAATGGAAAACGGTGATGTGATGAAGGGCGAACTCTATCCTGAAATCGCACCAAATACCGTCAACAACTTTATCAGCCTGGCAAACAAACATTTCTACGATGGAAAAATCTTTCATCGTGTCATTCCCGGTTTCATGATCCAGGGCGGATGCCCGGAGGGAACCGGTATGGGTGGTCCCGGATACTCCATCAAAGGAGAATTTGCACAGAATGGTTTTGCCAACGATCTGAAGCACACCCCTGGTGTTCTGTCCATGCACGTGCCATGCATCCGGATTCTGCGGGAAGTCAGTTCTTCATCATGCATGAGACCTCCCCTCATCTGGATGGTGCTTATGCAGCCTTCGGTAAGATCACAGAAGGTCTTGATGTCATTGACAAAATCGCCAAAGTGCCAACTGATTTCCGTGACAGACCACTGGAAGATCAGGTGATTGCAACTATTGTAATCGACACACTGGGCGAGACTTATCCGGAACCGGTGACTGTTTAATCCGGAAGTTTCAAAACAATTGATCTGTCAAAACGCAGGGAAAACGTCGGTGTCATTTTCGGCACCGGCGTTTCTCACCCTCTCAGTTCATCCCCCATCAGTATCTTCCCGTTCCATACCGCATAATAGCAGCTATCCACAATCTCCTGACTGGCCCGTGCATTTGTTGCCTCTGTCAGCAATTTTTGAAAGTGTTCTGTCTCACTCATTGGAAGAAGTACCTGGAACCGTACTTTATCCGTATACTCAGACTCAAGCACCGGAATTTTATTTTCTCCGATCAAATACTGGATCTTTCCCACCCCGTTGTAATCCGTTCCGATCTCCAGGATATTTCCATACTGTTTTTCAATCAGATCACTCTGTGCCAGACCTTCCTGTACCGCCTTCGAATACGCACGCACAAGTCCTCCGGTTCCCAGAAGCGTTCCACCAAAGTATCTTGTTACCACAACCGCTGTGTTATACAGCTCTTCTCCGAGTAACACATCCAGCATGGGTTTTCCTGCTGTTCCACTTGGTTCTCCATCATCACTGCATCGCACACATTCTCTCCGCTCTCCGATCACATAGGCAAAACAGTTATGGGTGGCATTCCAGTACTTTTTCTTCATCTCTTCAATAAATGCCAGCGCTTCTTCTTCTGTCTCCACAAGACGTACCGTAGCAATAAAGCGGGATTTCTTTTCAATAATTTCCCCTCCTTTTCCACGATAGACTGTTTTATATCGCTCCAACATGGTAATTCTCCTTATAAGTATCATTCATTGTTTTTTTATTATAGGGGATTTTCCTTTCTGGATGCAAGGAAAATGTGAACTTTTTAATTCAGTCTTTTATTGAATTTTGAAATTTGCTATAATAAGCAGGATAAAGGAGGTACACAAATGAATTTTGGAAAAAATTCACCCAGAAAAAGCGAAAACAACTGTCTTCCGCCTCCTCGAAAAGAGGAAAACGGGCGGGTGTCACTTTTCTGCGCATTCTGTTTCTGAGTTTTGCTGCAGTATGTGTGATCTTCTGTTGCATGGGGATTGCGCCTTCCGTGCTATTCTCGATACTGCTCCGGATATCTCTGATGTAAACATCATGCCCAGTGGAAATGCCACCTTCGTGTATGATGCAGATGGTAATCAGCTTCAGAAACTGTCCGCTCCCAATGCCAACCGTATGTCGGTATCGATCAGCAAGATTCCGCTGAATATGCAGCATGCAATCGTTGCCATCGAGGATGAACGTTTTTACGAACATAATGGAATTGATATCCAGGGAATTTTACGTGCTTTTGTAAACGGTGTCTCCCATGGATTTCATTTTAATGAGGGCGCCAGTACTCTGACACAGCAGCTTCTGAAAAATAATGTATTTACCAACTGGACCAACGAAGGTAAGATCGAACGTTTCAAGCGTAAGATCCAGGAACAGTATCTGGCACTTCAGCTGGAAGCTTCCCTGACTGCCGAAGGAATGGATACCAAAAGTGTAATTCTGGAAAATTATCTGAATACCATCAATCTGTCTGCGGGAACTTATGGTGTTCAGCCGCGGCTCAGCGCTATTTTGGAAAAAACAGCGAAGATCTGACACTTTCCGAATGTGCCGTACTTGCTGCAATCCCCCAGAATCCTTATGCATATAATCCGATTCGTTTTTCCGGAAGAAAATGCAAAACGTCGCAAAAAGGTACTGACCAATATGCGGAATCAGGGATATATTTCCGAAGCAGAATATCAGGAAGCGCTTGCTGACAACGTCTATGAACGGATCCAGGAAACAGATTCTTCCCAGGAAACCGCTACCCCGTACTCTTATTTCATTGATGAACTGACCTCACAGATCATTACCGATCTGCAGGAACAGAAAAGCTATACAAAAGTACAGGCACAAAATGCACTTTACAGTGGTGGTCTTCGGATCTATACCACACAGGATCCGGCAATTCAGTCTATCCTGGATGAAGAATATCAAAATGAAGAAAACTTTCCGGCTCATATACAGCTCGGTATCGACTGGGCCCTGACAGTGCAGAAAGCAGACGGAACCATCCAGAACTATAGTAAAGAAATGATGAAACTATATTTCAAAGATCATGGAGAAGATAATTTTGATCTTTTATTTGACTCCGAAGAAGAAGCACAACACTATGTGGATGAATATAAAGCAGCCGTCGTTGGTGAAGGTGAAACTATTCTTGCCGAACGAATCAGCTTTGCTCCTCAGCCACAATCTTCTATGGTTATCATTGACCAGCACACCGGATATGTCAAAGCTCTGGTCGGAGGACGTGGTGAAAAGACTGCCAGTCTTACTCTGAACCGGGCAACCGATACCTACCGCCAGCCTGGTTCTACTTTCAAACCGTTGGCTGTTTACGGACCTGCTATCAATGATCTTGGACTTACTCTGGCAGACACTTATGTGGATCAGGCCATCACTTATGAGAATACAAACCGCCCGGTTAAAAATGCCTACAGCGGTTATCGCGGTACCATGACGATCCGTGATGCTCTCAAGTATTCCTGTAATACCATTGCCGTACAGTGCTTCCGTGATGTGACCCCACGACTTGGATATACGTATCTGAAAGATCTGGGGTTCGAAAAAGTTACCGATCACGAAATAATCAACGGTCAGGTTTTCGATGACGCCAGAGAACCTACTGCCCTGGGCGGTATCACCAACGGTGTTTCCACATTGGAACTGACTGCTGCCTACGCTGCAATCGCTAACGGTGGTACTTACACCAAACCGGTATTTTATACCAAGATTCTGGATCAGAACGGGGATGTGGTACTGGAAAACAAACCAAAAACAACCGAAGTCTTCCGTGAAAGCACCGCTTATCTGCTCACAAGTGCTCTCGAAAGTGTTGTCAACGATGAGGGTGGTACCGGTAACGGTCTGAAACTGGATAATATGCCGGTAGCAGGTAAGACAGGTACAACTTCTGCAACCCGTGACGTGTGGTTTGCAGGTTTTACACCATATTACACCTGTGCCGTATGGGCAGGTTATGACACCAACGAATTTCTGGAAGATGACTGCAAATCTTTCCATAAAAACTTGTGGAAAAAGGTTATGGGCCGGATTCATGCGGATCTTCCTTATGTGGATTTCGAGATTCCTTCCACTGTAAAGCAGGCTACGATCTGTACCTCCAGCGGACTGCTGGCAGGTTCCGGATGCCCAACCCGTACAGAATATTTTGAAACTTCTACAATTCCTTCTGTGCGGTGTACCCGCCATTATGTGGCTCCTACACCACCTCCATTGCCCTCACCGGAAGCAAGTCCTTCCGACTCTGAGAGCAATACAGATGGTGATACCACTACCGGAGAAACCACAGATTCTGCGACCGGAGATGGCACAACAACGGATGCCGGTGCTGGCGCAACACCGTCGGATACCGGTGGCACCGATGCTGCACCACCGGATGCTTCTGCTCCGGCTGCAGGCGGTGATCCTGCCACTCCGGATACCGGCGGACAGGATGCAGCTCCGGCCGCCTGACAGATCCACATAACAGATGGAATCATAATTGGTCCACCGGACCGGTTATCGCGATACAATGCAACAAAAAGAACGGATACAATACCATGTTTTTCATGGATTTGTATCCGTTCTTTTTGTTATTCAGACGTAACTGTTCAGTACCTTCACAGTTACGTGGATACTGAATAGTTACATTCAGACAACGATTTCATCTCATTGTTTGTTCTTATTTTCATCTAAGCGACTACCAGTTTTGCAGCTCCGTAGATTCCGGCATCGTTGTCCAGTTTTGCCAGAACGATCGGAGTGCCTTTACAGCTGATGAAAGCGTGTTCTTTGTAGTAGCCTGCCACTGCATCTATCAGAGGCTGACCTGCTTTGGATACACCACCACCAATAACGATTACTTCCGGGTCTACTACACAGGTGAAAATAGCCAGTGCCGTTCCCAGATACTCGGCAAATTTATCTACGATCTGTTTTGCTACACTGTCGCCTTCTTTATATGCGTCAAAGATGGTTTTTGCACTGAAATTATCCAGATGCAGTTTTGTCTCAGCAGTATTTTCTGCCATGATTTTTTTACCGATTCTTACGATACCGGTAGCAGAAGCCAGCTGTTCCAGACACCCTTTATTTCCACAGTTACAGCTTTCGGTTTCTTCCGGTTCCACACAGGCATGTCCGATTTCTCCACCTGCCCATGTGCTCCGGTGACAATCTTACCGTCCACAATAATACCGCCGCCAACGCCGGTTCCAGTGTAGCCATGATCAGGTTCTTTGTACCTTCTCCACCGCCTTTCCACATCTCACCAAGAGCTGCAACGTTAGCATCATTTCCTACTTTTACCGGAATCTGATCCAGCAGTTTTTCCAGATCATCTGCCAGCATGGTATATCCCCAGTGCAGATTAACTGCCACCTGTACTTCTCTTTCTTTTACAACCGGTCCCGGAACACCTACACCCACACCAGTAACTTCTGTTTTTTCAATTCCTTTTTCTTCCATTTTTTTCAGGATCGTTTCTGCTACATCCGGAAGGATTGCTTTTCCATTTTCTTCTGTACGGGTTTTGATCTCCCATTTTTCCAGAAGTACACCTTCTGTTGTAAATAATCCGCATTTTACGGTTGTTCCTCCGATATCAATTCCAAAACAATAACTCATCTTTTTAGTCCTCCTTCTTTTTTGCCAGGTTCGCCTGTACACGGTTATACAGTTCCTGTGCCGCATTATATCCCATCTTTTTCTGACGGTGGTTGACTGCCGCAGATTCCACGATAACAGCCAGATTTCGACCCGGACGGATCGGCAGAGAATGGCACACCACTTTATTGCCAAGGATCTCTGTATATTCTTCTTTCAGTCCCAGACGGTCGTATTCTTTATCCCGGCTCCATTCTTCCAGTTTGATGACCAGATCGATGGACTGGGTATTTTTTACACTTTCCACACCAAACAGCGTCTTCACATCAATGATACCGATACCACGCAGTTCAATAAAATGCCGGGTGATATCCGGTGCAGTTCCCACCAGTTCCACATCACTGACTTTGCTGATCTCCACCACATCATCACTTACCAGACGATGACCGCGTTGATCAGCTCCAGAGCTGCTTCACTCTTACCGATACCGCTCTCACCCATGATAAGAACACCTTCGCCATATACATCCACCAGTACACCATGAATGGAGATACACGGTGCCAGCTGCACATTCAGCCAGCGGATAATCTCTGCCATGAAATTGGATGTGGTTTTTTCTGTTACAAGAATCGGCACATTGTACTTTCTTCCCATATCCAGCATATCTTCATCCGGTTCCGTCATCGTCGTAAAGATCACACAGGGAATCTGTTTGGATACAAAATTCTCAAAACTGCGTTTTCTCTCTTCCGGATTCAGGTGCATCAAATAAGTATACTCTACATAACCGATAATCTGTACACGTTCAGAGGCAAAATGTTCAAAATATCCTGTCAGCTGAAGGGCCGGTCTGTTAATATCCGGAAGAGTGATGCGTACATGCTCCATGTCCACTTCCGGCGTAAGATTCTTCAGGTTCATTTCTTGAACCAGTTTGGTCAGTTTTACAGCCTTCATATCTCGCTCTCCTTTTTCAAAACTTTATAAATATCTTATCACATGAAACCTCAAACTGCAAGAAATCAACCATCAAGAATGAAAAAATTGGATACACTTTTTTGTGCAGACTGCCGATTCATCGACGGAACATTACCAAGCTCCTCTTCACTTGCCACCCGGATCTCCTCGATGGATTTGAAATATTTCATCAGTGCCTTTCTCCGTGTCGGCCCGATACCCTCAATATCATCCAGAATCGAATGGATCTGTCCCTTGCTTCGAAGCAGACGGTGATATTCAATAGCAAACCGATGCACTTCATCCTGGATTCTCGTAATCAGCTTAAACCCCTCACTGGTGTGACTGATAGGAATCTCATGCTCCTGATAGTACAGCCCCCTTGTCCGGTGATTGTCATCTTTGACCATACCGCATACCGGAATCGTAAGCCCGAGTTCCGCCAGTACCTGTTCTGCCACATGCACCTGTCCCTTTCCACCATCCATCAGGATCAGGTCCGGGAACTGACTGAAACCACTGAATTCCTCTTCTTCTTTGTCTTTTTGTTCCTCAATTCCTCTCCGGAACCGCCTTGTCAGCACTTCTTCCATGCTGGCGTAATCGTCCGGTCCCTGTACAGATTTGATCTTAAACTTGCGATAATCGTTTCTTTTCGGTTTTCCTTTTTCATAAACCACCATGGAACCTACCGACTCAAATCCGCTGATGTTGGAGATATCATAGGACTCTACCCGCTGCAGACTGTCCAGTTCCAGAAGATCGCAGATTTCTTTCATAGCTCCGATTGTTCTTCCCTCTTCCCGTTTCAGTTTCTCCTTATCCTGGGTCAGTACCATTCGTGCATTCCTTGCTGCCAGTTCCACCAGTTTCTCTTTCGTTCCCTTTTTCGGCACCCTGATATGCACTTTCTGTCCCCGTTTTTTACTGAGCCACTCCTCCAGCACTTCAATCTCATCAATATCTCTTTGCAGCATCAGCTCTTTCGGGATAAACGGTGTCCCTGCATAGAACTGTTTCACAAAATTCAGAAGGATCTGCGATGGTGTGGCATCTGCTGCGATCCGCAGATAGAAATGATCTCTTCCGATCATTTTACCTTCCCGGATAAAAAACACCTGTACCACTGCATCTTCTTCATCCATCGCCATCGCGATCACATCCTTATCCTCTCCCTGACTTCCGGTAATCTTCTGACGCTCACCAATCTTCTGTACACTCTGCATCAGATCCCGATATTCCCCGGCCTCCTCAAAACGCAGTTCTTCTGATGCCGCAAGCATCTTCTCTTCGAGTTCTTTTAACAGTTTTTTATAATCCCCGTTCAAGAAATCCAGCACCCCCTCAATCTGCTTCTGATACTCCTCTTTGGAAATATACCCCTGACACGGTGCCTTACACTGTTTGATGTGATAATACAGGCAGGGGCGCTCCTTGCCGATATCCCGTGGCAGATTCCGGTTGCAGGTACGGACATGGTAGAGCTTGCGGATCAGCTCCATCGAATCCTTGACCGCATTGGAACTGGTGTACGGTCCGAAATATTTTGCTTTGTCCTTTTTCATCTGCCGCACAAACAGTACCCGTGGATATTCCTCATTAACCGTCACTTTCAGATAAGGATAAGTTTTGTCGTCCTTGAGCATCGTGTTGTACTTCGGCCGGTGTTCCTTGATCAGGTTACACTCCAGCACCAGAGCCTCCAGCTCGGAATCTGTGATGATGTACTCAAACCGAGCGATCTGCTGCACCATCTGTTCTTTCTTGATTCCAAGATTTCTGCTACTTTGAAAATACTGCCGGACCCTGTTTTTCAACTGATGGCTTTCCCCACATAGATGATCGTATCTTTCGCATCGTGCATAATGTAAACTCCCGGTTTTCCCGGCAGTTTTTTCAGTTCTTCCTGTATATCAAACATAACCCATGTTTTCCCTTCTTTCCTGTGTTTCTCAGATCTCTGTTTTTGAAAAAAGGAAAATGGCGCAGTCCCCTGTTCCATTTTCCTTTCTCTTTGCCTTCCGGCAGATATTTCTTTTATTCCTGTATCGGAGATTCCTGTGAGTCTTCCTTCACCGGCTCCTGTACTTTCTTTTCTTCTGGTGTATCGCTGACAGGATCCGCAGTTACTTCTTCCTCCTGCAATGCGGCTTCTGTCATCGGTTCCGCATCCGGTGTTTCCGTTGTTGCTTCCACTGCTGTTTCTGCGGGTTCCGGTTCTTTTCCCTCTATACCTTCTGCTTCATGGAAAATCTCCATGAATTCTTTTCCGGTGATCGTCTCGCGTTCGATCAGGAATGCGGCTATCTTGTCCAGTGTTTTCCTGTGTTCGCAAAGCATCTGTTTTGCCTGCTCGTAAGACTCTTTCAGCATCTTCATCACTTCGTGATCAATCTCAGTTGCTGTTGCATCGCCACAGTTCAGAGTTGCACGGCCATTCAGATACTCATGCTCCACACTCGCCAGTCCCATCAGTCCGAACTTTTCAGACATGCCGTACTGGGTGATCATGCTTTCGCAATCTGCGTAGCTTTTTCAATATCATTAGATGCTCCGGTTGTTACATTCCCGAATACCACTTCTTCTGCAGCACGACCACCAAGGAGACCTACCAGCATCGCTTCCAGCTCCGCTTTGGTATTCAGATATTTTTCTTCTTCCGGTACCTGCATGACATATCCGAGTGCTCCCATGGTCCGCGGTACAATCGTAATCTTCTGCACAGGCTCCGCATCCTTCTGCAGTGCACTTACCAGTGCATGACCCACCTCATGGTAAGAAACGATCCGACGTTCTTCCTGACTGAGAATACGATCCTTCTTTTCTTTACCGACCAGGACAACTTCCACTGCTTCATAGAGATCTTTCTGAGAAACGGCTTTTCTTCCGTTCTTTACAGCAAGAATGGCTGCCTCATTGATCATATTGGCAAGATCAGATCCTACTGCTCCGGAAGTTGCCAGTGCAATCGCATCCAGATCTACGGTTTCATCCAGTGACACATCTTTTGCATGCACTTTCAGGATATTGACACGTCCTTTCAGATCCGGACGTTCCACAATAACCCGACGGTCAAAACGACCCGGACGAAGCAGTGCCGGGTCCAGAATCTCCGGACGATTGGTCGCCGCCAGGATCAGAATACCCTTGGATGAATCAAAACCATCCATCTCCGCAAGCAGCTGGTTCAGTGTCTGTTCCCGTTCATCGTTACCGCCACCATACCGGCTGTCACGGCTTTTACCAATTGCATCAATCTCATCAATAAAAATGATACACGGTGCGTTCTTCTTAGCTTCTTCAAACAAATCACGGACACGGGAAGCACCCACACCGACAAACATCTCCACAAAATCAGACCCTGACAAAGAAAAGAATGGTACATGCGCCTCTCCGGCAACTGCTTTGGCCAACAGAGTTTTTCCTGTTCCCGGAGGTCCTACAAGAAGGGCTCCTTTTGGCAGTTTTGCACCGATTGTCGTGTATTTTCCCGGATTATGCAGGAAATCCACCACTTCCTGCAAGGATTCTTTCGCTTCATCCTCACCGGCTACGTCTTTGAACGTAACACCGGTTTCTTGCTGTACATAGGCTTTGGCTTTGCTTTTTCCAACCCCCATCATTCCGCCGCCTTTGTTCATCTTTCTCATCAACCAGTTCATCAGGATAATCAGGAATACAAAGGGTACCAGCAGACTTAAAATAGTATAGATGATCGATCCGGTTGGGTCTGGCTGAATCTCATTAAAAGTAATCTTATTTCCGGTTTTCTGTTCTGCCTCCAGAAGTCTCGCTGTCAATGTTGTGCTGTCTTCCATCGCAGTGGTAGAATATTCAAATTCCACACCCTCCACTTTCTGTTCCCTTGGAACAATAGTGAGCACACCACTTTGCAGTTCTACTGATTTGACTTCTCCTTTATCCAGCATCTCCAGAAATTTATCATAAGTGATTTCTTTCGATGTGGAACTTTGTAAAATATTGCTGAACACTGTCCAGATCAGCAGGGTTGCCAGTACACAGATCAGCAGCACCAGCAGAGATGATTTATTCTTTGGGCCTCCGGGTCCGCCATTTCCATTCGGTCCCTGTCCGTTCGGCCCTGATCGTTATAATTATTCGGTCTCTGGTCCATAATTTCCTCCTTTTAATACCTACATTATTATAAAGATTTCTTCCCGATAAATCAACTCTTTTCCCCCTTTCGTCATCGAATTTTCAAATTACTGTTTTTTTTTCATTTCTGTATAGCATTTCTCGTCTCTTTTGTAGTATACTAGAGAATGTATTTTTTAACTGTCCGATAGGCGGTGTTTATAAAAGACACAGAACAGTTACGTTATTTTATTTTTATACAGGAGGACAAGGTTAGAATGAAAATCGGATTTATAATCAAAAATATTTATCCATGCAGTCTGAACACATCCGGGAACGTATCAATCAGTTTGACAACAAACTCTACCTAGAGTTTGGAGGAAAACTTTTTGATGATTATCACGCATCCCGTGTGCTGCCCGGTTTTGCTCCGGACAGCAAACTACAGATGCTGATGCAGCTTTCTGACCAGGCAGAAATCGTTGTTGTTATAAGTGCCGGAGATATCGAAAAAAACAAAGTTCGTGGAGATCTCGGTATCACCTATGATCTGGATGTACTGCGACTGATCGAAGCATTTCGCGGAAAAGGTCTGTATGTGGGAAGCGTTGCGATCACCCAGTACACCGGTCAGAAAAGCGCAGATGCCTTCAAAAAGAAACTGGAGAACTTAGATATCCCGGTATACATTCTTTATTCCATTGACGGATATCCAAATAATGTTTCTCATATTGTCAGTGACGAAGGCTATGGAAAGAATGATTACATCAAACCACTCGTCCTCTGGTTGTTATCACAGCTCCGGGTCCTGGAAGCGGAAAGATGGCTACCTGCCTGTCTCAGCTGTACCATGAGCAGAAACGTGGTGTTCGTGCCGGTTATGCGAAGTTTGAGACATTCCCGATCTGGAATATCCCGTTGAAGCATCCGGTTAATCTGGCATACGAAGCTGCCACTGCTGATCTGAACGATGTCAATATGATCGACCCTTTCCATCTGGAAGCTTACGGAGAAACTACAGTCAATTACAATCGTGATGTGGAAATCTTCCCGGTACTGGAAGCCATGTTTGAACGGATTTTCGGTGAATGCCCTTACAAATCTCCGACAGACATGGGGGTCAATATGGCTGGAAATTGTATCATCGATGATGAGGTATGCCAGGAGGCTTCCCGTCAGGAAATCATCCGCCGGTATTATCAGGCAAAGGCCGGACTGTAGATGGTTCCAAAAAAGAAGACGAAGTCTTCAAGCTGGAACTGCTGATGAAGCAGGCACATATCACACCACAGGATCGTAAGGTTGTCAGTGCTGCCCTGAATCGCGCAGAACAGACCGGTGCACCGGCTGCTGCCATGGAATTGCCCGACGGTAAAATCATCACCGGAAAGACCTCTGATCTGCTGGGATCCTCTGCCGCTCTTCTTTTGAACGCACTGAAAGAGCTGGCTGGCATCTCCCATGAAACACATATTCTTTCCCCTGCTGCCATCGAACCGATCCAGATTTTGAAAACTGCTTATCTGGGAAGCCGCAACCCGAGACTGCACACCGATGAGATCCTGATCGCGCTCTCCAGCAGTACTGCTCTGAACCCGGCTGCTCAGAAAGCAATGGAACAGATCCCGAACCTGAAAGGCTGTCAGGTACACACAAGTGTGATGTTGTCTCAGGTTGATATCCAGACCTTCAAACGTCTCGGTATCCAGCTGACCTGCGAACCGATTTACGAACACAAATCAATTCTTCATAATGCATAATTGATTTGCAACGCAACGAGATAAAATACGCTTCGCGAATTTGGCTCGTTGCTCGCGTAAATTTAAAAATAGCCCCGGATTTCACGCTGTATGAATGGGCTATATGTTTTTTATTTATACTTCATTTCCCGTAACTTTCCAGTATCTTCCCGGTTACGGGATACCTGCTGATCAGCTATTATTTTTCGGTTGCATATCCATCCGGGTTCTGGCTCTGCCATCTCCAGGAATCCTGACACATCTCTTCGATGCCGTACTGCGCTTCCCATCCCAGCTCTTCTTTTGCTTTGGTAGGATCGCAGTAGCACATGGCGATGTCACCTGCACGTCTCGGTTTGATCTGGTATTTTACTTCATGACCGCATGCCTTTTCAAATGCATGAACCACATCCAGTACACTGTAACCATGTCCTGTTCCCAGGTTGTATACACGAACTTCCGGTTTTTCTTCCAGTTTTTTCAATGCTTTTACATGACCTACAGCCAGGTCTACTACATGGATGTAATCACGTACACCGGTTCCGTCCGGAGTATCATAATCATCACCGAAGACTCCCAGACATTCCAGTTTACCGATGGCAACCTGTGCAACATATGGAAGCAGATTGTTCGGGATTCCTTTTGGATCTTCACCGATCATGCCGCTCTTATGAGCACCGATTGGGTTAAAGTAACGAAGCAGGATAACATTCCATTCCGGATCTGAGGTATGCAGGTCAGTGAGGATCTGTTCCAGCATCCATTTTGTCCATCCGTAAGGGTTGGTACAGGTTCCTTTCGGGCATTCTTCAGTGATCGGGATAAATGCCGGATCTCCGTATACAGTTGCAGAAGAACTGAAGATAATATTTTTAACTCCGTGATTTCTCATGGCGTCACACAGATTCAGAGTTCCTGCAATATTATTTTCATAATACTCGATTGGTTTTACTACAGATTCTCCTACCGCTTTCAGTCCGGCAAAATGAATAACTGCGTCTACCTTCTCTTTGTCGAAGATATCGTTCATGGCTTCTTTATCACGAATATCCGCATTATAAAATACTACTTTTTTTCCTGTGATTTCTTCTACTCTCTCCAGAGCTTTCTCACTGGCATTGTACAGATTGTCCACAACAACAACGTCATAACCTGCATTCAGCAGTTCTACGCATGTATGGCTTCCGATATAACCAGCACCACCTGTAACTAAGATTCTCATTTGCTTTTCCCTCCTTAAGGAACTCATTCGAAACTGTTCATTGTCTCAACAGTTCCGTTGATTCTTATGTCTTTCTTAGTTTAGCATTATCCGTTTGGGAATTCAATGTCTTTTACAAATATTTAAAGCCCAAAAGCACATTTATATATATATTGTCTATTATTGTTACATATCACATTTTCTTTTTCTATGCATTTGCGATACAAATCAGTACACTCACTCCCAACATACCAACAGTTCCCACAGTTGCAAGAATCTGAACGATCAGCCAGCTTTTTTCTCCCGCAATTTTACGAAATGCCTTCCACAAAAGACCCCCTATAACTGCTCCCAGAGTATTATTGATTACATCAGTAATGTCACTTGCTCCCATAGCAAGCAAATACTGCAGTGTTTCTAAAAACAGACTGAATCCTGCCCCGGCGAGGATCACTGTTCCCCCTGCTCTTTCTCGCGCCAACATACCTCCATATATTCCAAATGGTACAAAAATCAATATATTTTCCGCCAGTTCCCTGATGTTCAGATTTCCATTTATCATCAGGCAATCTCCATAAGGAATCAGATTGATATTTCGCAAATGAGGAAGTGCATCTGGTGATGTGCTGAACTTCAATAGTATAACCCATATCACAAACGCCAGATAAATAAAAAATAATCCACCTGTCCAGTCTTTCCTCTTCATAAAAACCTCCTGTATCTTTCTAAAATATTTTGTAACTGTTTTACAGTTTCTCTGTTACGAATTTTCCCTGGTTTACAAGGAACTATAGTAACAGCCAAATTTTTAGAAAGACACAGGAGGTTTCTTAATTTTCTCTTATTCCATATAATTTTCGTAACTATTCATTCCATTTATAATAGTGGCTGAATAGTTACAAGATTTCCAGAATAGCTTTTTGTAGCGTTGTCATCCTTCCACGATCAAATAAGTTCCGTCCGGCAAAGAGAAGATTTCACTGGCTTCTAGAAGTTCTTCTTTACTCATGCACTCAACATCCATGCCGCTTTCATCCAGATATTCTTTTACTTCTTTGATGTTTTTTACTACAACAGCCATACATTCTTCAAGAAATTCTTCTGCTTCCTCATAAGTCTCTGCCACAGGTTCATCAAAAAGCTGTCCCTGCTGTTTTAAAAAGGTTTCTACGCACTCCTTGCTGTACATTTTATTTTTCCTCCTGAATCTTCAGTAATTTTTCCGGTCGGTCGATAATTTCATCCGCATGATTCTCTTCCAGTTCTTTTCGCTCCCGAAATCCCCACAGCACTCCAATGGTGTACATCCCTGCCGCTTTTCCGGTCTTCATGTCAGTATTCGTGTCTCCCACATACATGCACTCCGACGGCTCCACCTGTAGTTTTTTCGCAATTTTCCATGCTCCGGATGGGTCCGGCTTTTTCTTCATCCCCACTTCCAGCCCCTGGATGACTTCAAACGTATCGCTGCCAAACAGTCCGGTCACAGCCAGATATGTCGCTTCATGTGGCTTGTTGGACAATACCGCCAGCTTCACGCCTCTTCGCTTCAGTTCTTTCAGAGTCTCCTTCATCCCGTCAAATACGGTAACTTTATATAATGGATCTCTGGAAAAAATCTCACGGTATAGTCTCTGACCTTCTTCCAGGCGGCTCATATCTGCTCCCGCAGCTTTCATACACCGTTCCATCAGTACATTTCCGCCATCACCTGCATGATATTTATAGTCCTCTACCGGCTGTGCCGCGCTCCAAAACGCTCCAGAATCTGATTTGCAACATTTGCAATGGATTCTACCGTATCTGCCAGTGTTCCATCCAGATCAAAAATACAAGCTTTATACATTTCTGTCCTCTTCCTTTCAACCCAATCTGTCATTGCTTTGTTTTATCCGTTTTTTTCAGACAACATTCTCAGATTTCTTACATTATACTTCCTGTCACCGCCTGATGCAAGCGGAAACGCATTACTGTTCAGTTACTGTTCACTCCGTTCTCAGTAACAGCTGCGCGATGCACAGAATTATGCTGATCGCATAAATTCGCGCGGTATGTCTCGGGTTTCTGTGACCTTCGCTCACAAAAAACACCTCGCGGGATATTGCCAGTGAATAGTAACACTGTTCACCTTCCACCATCTGTTCTCTTAAAAATAATCCTTTTCTTTTAACGCAAAATGGATTAGAATAGATATTATGATATGAGAGTACAAAAAAGGAGACTGACGCAAATGAATAAAAAACTTTTAAAAACTCTGACTGGACTGGCCATCGTTGGTACTGCTTTAGGTGCTGCCTTTGCCTATATAAAAAAATGTAAAGAAGTCAATGACCTCGGTGAGGAGGACTTCGATGATCTGTGGGATGGTGAAGAAGAAAACCCGGAAGTCAGCAGCTGCACCCCGTGCCGCAGCTACACCACGATTCCTTCAGATTCGCCTGTTCCTGAAGACGAAAAACATATAGAAGAATCTGAAGAAGACGCTTCTGAAAAAGAAACTCCTTCTGACAATTCAGAAGACTGATTGTTCATGTAAGTTAAAAAGCGGAACGACTGCTCCTGTTTCACAGATCTGCAGCTGTTCCGCTTTTCTTATCTTTTTATTTATTTGGCAATTTGAAAGAACTCTTAAGAGAAACGATCCGGTTAAATACCAGCGCTCCCTCTTTGGAATCTTTTGCATCCACACAGAAAATCCATTTCTTACGAACTGGAAGCTGTCATATGCTTTCGCATCTTTCAGGCTCTTTTCCACATAACAGTTTTTCAGAACCGTAAGAGAGTTCGGGTTCAGGTTCAGGGAACCGTCTTCGTTATAAACACCCTTCTCTTCATCAATGATATTTTCATACAGACGAACCTCTGCCTGCACATTATCCTGTGCGCTTACCCAGTGAATGGTTCCTTTTACTTTTCTTCCATCCGGCGAATTGCCTCCCTTGGAAGCAGGATCGTACGTACAGTGAACGGCTGTCACGTTGCCATCTTCGTCGGTATCATAACCCACACAGGTTACAAAATAGGCATTCATCAGACGTACTTCGTTGCCCGGGTAAAGACGTTTGTATTTTTTGGGAGGTTCTACCATGAAATCTTCTCTCTCAATGTACAGTTCTTTGCCAAACGGTACTTTTCTGGTTCCCAGAGTTTCATTTTCCATGTTGTTCGGAGCTTCCAGCTCTTCGATCTGACCTTCCGGATAATTGTCAATGATCAGTTTTACCGGATCCAGGATCGCCATTACACGGGAACGTTTCAGTTTCAGATCTTCACGGATACAATACTCCAGCATCGCATAATCTACGGAGCTGTTTGCCTTGGACACACCACACAGTTCCACAAACATCTTGATGGACTCCGGTGTAAATCCTCTTCTTCTCAGAGCGGCGATAGATACCAGACGCGGATCATCCCATCCGTCTACGATGCCTTCTTCTACCAGACGTTTGATGTAACGTTTTCCGGTTACCACATTGGTCAGGTACAGTTTTGCGAATTCGATCTGTTTCGGCGGATACGGATATTCCAGTTCTCTTACCACCCAGTCGTATAACGGACGGTGATCTTCAAATTCCAGCGTACAGATAGAATGAGTAACTCCCTCAATTGCATCCTCGATCGGATGTGCGAAATCGTACATTGGTAGATGCACCATTTGTCTCCGGTGTTGTGATGTGTCATATGTGCCACACGTAGATAACCGGATCTCTCATATTGATGTTCGGAGATGCCATATCGATCTTGGCACGCAGAACTTTTGTTCCATCCTCAAACTCTCCGTTTTTCATCCGTTCAAACAGATCCAGGTTTTCTTCCACGCTTCTGTCACGGTACGGGCTGTTCTTTCCAGGCTCTGTCAGGGTTCCGCGGTATTCACGGATCTGCTCTGCTGTCAGATCACATACAAATGCTTTTCCCTTTTTAATCAGTTTAATGGCTGCTTCGTACATCTGGTCAAAATAGTTGGATGCAAAGAACAGACGGTCTTCCCAGTCAGCTCCCAGCCATTTTACATCTGCCTGGATGGACTCCACAAATTCAATCTTTTCTTTGGTCGGATTGGTATCATCAAACCGCAGGTTGAATTTTCCGTTATATTCCTGAGAAAGACCATAGTTTAACAGAATGGATTTTGCATGTCCGATATGCAGATATCCGTTCGGTTCCGGGGGGAAACGGGTGCAGATTGTCTCGTATTTCCCTTCTGCCAGGTCCTTTTCTATAATCTGTTCAATAAAATTCTTGGAAACTACTTCTTTTTCCATTACACTCCTCCTCAATTCAAAATAATCAATCATTGGTCCATTAAACTAATGATTAATATGTAATGCAACCACGAGAGCGTGTCTGAAACCAGACACGCTCTGATATAGTCTTCATATTACCACATTTTTTTTAAGAATTAAAGGGCTTTTTCTATTGTCTTTCCAGAATCTGCATGAATTCTTCACCGGTGATGGTTTCATTTTCATACAGGTATTTTGCCAGTTCATGCAGTTTCATAATATTGTCCTGCAGAATCTGCAGTGCTTTCTCATGCTGCTGTTTTACCAGCTCTACCACTTTCTTGTCGATCAGTGTCTGTGTCTCGAAGGAGCAACTCAGGGAGGAATCACCGCCCAGATACTGGTTGCTGACATTTTCCATCGCCACCATGTCGAACTCATCGCTCATACCGTAACGGGTGATCATACCCCTTGCCAGTTTGGTTGCCTGTTCTATGTCGTTGGAAGCACCGGTTGTGACAGAATGGAAGATCAGTTCCTCCGCGGCGCGTCCACCGGTGAATGTAGCAATCTTATTCTCCAGTTCTTCCTTATTCATCAGATAATGTTCGCCGTCTTCCACCTGCATCGTGTAGCCGAGGGCACCGGAAGTTCTGGGAATGATGGTGATCTTGTGTACCGGTGCAGAATTCGTCTGTTTTGCCGCTACCAGTGCATGGCCAATTTCATGATAGGATACGATCAGTTTCTCTTTCTCAGAAAGTACACGGTTCTTCTTCTGATAACCGGCAATAACCACTTCGATACTCTCTTCCATATCTGCCTGTGTGGCAAATCGTCTGCCATCTCTGACCGCACGGAGTGCCGCCTCATTGACAATATTGGCAAGTTCGGCACCGGAAGCACCGGCTGCAGCTTTCGCAATAGCACTGAAGTCTACGTTATCTGCAATCTTGATCTTCTTCGCATGAACCTTCAGGATCTCTTCCCTTCCCTGCAGATCCGGCAGTTCCACCGGGATTCTCCGGTCAAAACGTCCCGGACGAAGCAGTGCAGGATCCAGGGAATCCGGACGGTTGGTTGCTGCCAGAATGACAACACCTTTGGATCCGTCAAATCCGTCCATCTCAGTCAGCAGCTGGTTCAGGGTCTGTTCTCTCTCATCATTACCGCCGATATTGCCGTCACGCTTTTTACCGATCGTATCGATCTCGTCGATAAAAACGATACACGGTGCTTTTTCGTTCGCCTGTTTGAACAGGTCACGCACCTTTGCAGCACCCATACCTACGAACATCTCCACAAACTCTGATCCTGAGATGGAAAAAAACGGTACTTCCGCTTCACCGGCTACCGCTTTGGCCAGTAATGTTTTACCGGTTCCCGGAGGACCTACAAGCAACGCTCCTTTTGGCATCTGTGCACCGATATCCTGGTAGCGTTCCGGATGATGCAGATAATCTACAATCTCTGTCAGCAGTTCCTTTGCCTCATCCTCACCTGCCACATCTGAAAACTTGATACCGGTAGATGACTTTACATAAATCTTTGCATTGCTCTTTCCGAACATCATACTGCCCGGACCGCCACCCATGCTCTTGGCCATTTTCTTTGACAGCCAGTTTCCGATCAGCACAAAGATCAGGATCGGGATCACCCAGCTGAAAATCAGGGTACCCAACATGGACTGTTTCTGCGGAATCACAGAACCAAACTTTACATTCGCCTGATTCAGCCGATCTACCAGCTCCGGGTCATTCATAGTTCCTGTCTTGCAGATCTCTTCCCTGCCGTTTACATTTACTTTATAGTAAATTACAGCATTCTGTTCCTGTACCTCTACTTCAGTTACATTACCGGCACTGACCTGGCTTAAGAACTCGTTATATCCGGTCTCTTTTACACTTCGCTCACTCATCCAAGGCACCAGCAGAAAGTTCAGAGCCAACAGAACGACCAGTGCGATTGCATAATAGAAAATCACAGGCCGTTTCGGCGAATTGTTTTTGACTTCATTCATATCCTTTTTTCTCCTTTCTCATATACTTTATTGTATACCCTGGAAAATGCTTCCTGCAAGAAAACTATCAGAAAATTTTTATAAATTTCTCATAAAATATAACTGGAAATTATCCTCTTTCTGGCATATACTCTTTTATATATTAAGATGTCGGGGTCAAAAGGTATTCTGACCTCTTTGATACCGAATTGTTCCGTACTCTGTACGCTTATAATTCTCATATCATATCACAACAGGAGGAATCTCATGACAGGCAGCGAACGCCGACAGGAACTATTACAACTTTTATCCGGGACACAGACACCAATTTCCGGCACCTCACTGGCAAAACATTTTACCGTCAGCCGCCAGGTGATCGTTCAGGATATGGCACTGCTTCGTGCTCAGGGACATGAAGTGCTTTCCACCAATCGCGGGTATCTGATCCAGGCACCTCTCCGTGTTTCCCGTATTTTCAAAGTTTTTCACACCAGTGAACAGATTGTCGATGAGTTATGCACTATTGTGGATCTCGGCGGCACCGTTGAAGATGTCTTTGTTCATCATAAAATCTACGGCCAGCTCCAGGCACCTTTGCATATTTCATCACGCAGAGACGTACAGCTCTTTCTGGAAGAGTTAAAAAGCGGCAAATCCACGCCACTGAAAGATGTCACTTCCGGCTACCATTATCATACCGTCTCCGCGGACTCCGGCGAAACTCTGGATCTGATCGGACAGGAGTTAGGAAAGAAAGGATATCTCTGCCAGTAACTTTCTGGCGGTGATATCCTTTTTGTCTGTTTTCTATTTCCCGGTATCTTATTCTCTATTGTCTCTGCTTTTCTCTGTCACAACCTGATACATATACAGTTCGTGCAGTGCCCTCGTTGCACAGATATATTTTGCCTGCCGGATCAGATCATCCTCCGGCTGTCTGCCCCAGACAGTAAATACCTGATCGAATTCCAGGCCCTTCGCAAGATAGAACGTTGTCACCGTAATACCTTTTTTGAACCGGGAACTGTCCTTGTTCATATAGGTAACCTGTTCATCTCCCAGCTCTTTTTTCAAGATTGCTGCCATCTCCCGCGCTTCCTGATCGGTTATGGTAAGAACTGCTGCTGTCTCATAACGTCCGGCTGTACCCGCAGTTCCCTCAGAATCTGTGTGATAACTTCTTTCTCTGTAATTTTTTTCTCACACACCGGTTTTCCATGGCGTTCAAAAAGTTTAAGATCCGTAATTCCGGCAAGTTCAGCTGCATAAGCAGCGATTTCCACCGTATTCCGATAACTTTTATCCATCACGATTTTTCGAAGTTTTTTCCCGAGAATCCCCGGTAAAAATGTCAGCACATCCTGCTGTTTTTCATCCATAGTCTGTGCCCGGTCTCCAAGAATCGTCATCTTACACGGAAAAAGCTGTGACAGAATCTGGTATTGCATCGGCGTATAATCCTGCATCTCATCGATTACCAGATGTTTGACTCCTGCGCGTTTTGCGGGCTGTAACAGACGATATTTCAGATACAGCACCGGATAGACATCCTCATAACGCAGCAAACGCTTCTCATACCATACCGATGGAAGCGGACACATCCCGACAGACTCCAGAAAACGGCTGTACAGCACATAGATATCTCTCGTCTCATACATCGCCATGAACTGTTCGTAAAAATACTGCTGTTCTTCCTCGTTCAGATCCCGTCCGGCAAGAGTTTCATAATCATCAACCACATATTCCCGCACTGCATCCATCCGGGACAGTAACGGAATCTCCAGAAACCGGGTATAAAACAAAAGCAGGATCCGGGATGCTTTGATCTCGTAATTTCGATACGTAAAATCCCGGATATCCATCAGACTGTCCTCCAGTTCCATCAGATAACCTTCCATCTGGTTCAGAAAATCCGGAGACTGTTTTTCCCAGTATCTTCCCCGCTCCTTCGGCTGTACCAGATTCCTTTCAATCATATCATACCGGTCTTCACAGTCCGGCACCACATCTTTGAGTTCCCGGTAAGCAAAGAGATCAAAACTCATTTCTTGAATATTTTCTTCTCCCAGTTCCGGTAAAATATGGGAAATATAATCTGAAAATACACCATTTGGCGATAAGATCAGAATATTCGAGGATTTCAGGTTTTTCCGGTCATGATATAAAAGATACGCAATCCTGTGAAGTGCCACCGAAGTCTTTCCGCTTCCAGCCACTCCCTGGATCACCAGAATCCGATCACTGGTATTTCGGATAATCGCATTTTGCTCTTTCTGGATCGTCCGCACAATATTTTTCAGCTGGACATCTCCATTGGCTCCAAGCTCCGCTTTCAGGATATCATCATCGATCTTCACATCACTCTCAAAGGCATAGACCATTTTCCCGTTTTTGATCTTATACTGCCACTTGGAGACAATTTCTCCATCCATCCGTCCTCCCGGTGCTTCATACCAGGCTTCTCCTTTATCGAAATCATAAAAGAGACCGCTCACCGGGGCACGCCAGTCATATACCAGAGGTGTCTGCCCGGTTCTTTCAGCAAAATTGCCGATACCAATATAAAAACTTTCCGCCGCATCTTCTCCGTCATAACAGAAATCCACTCTGCCAAAGAAAGGGGAATCAAGCATTTTCTGAAACCGGTGTTTCAGATGCATCTGTTGCTGATTTGTATTCAGCTGATTCAACAGAGCCTGCTGATTATCATAATCCTCATATCCGTACTGATCCATCTCTGTATAGTTTTCCCAGTAGTATTCATGCATGTCTTCTACTTCTTTTGCCCCTTCTTCAAGGGACAGATTCAGCTTTGCGATTCGTTCCTTCAGTTTTTCTAGTACCAGGTTTAAGTAAGCAGTTTGGTCTGTCATCGTCCTCTTCCTTTATGCAAGAGGCTGTTGTACGGTCTTACCGGCACGCACCACAGCCTCTGTTATTTACATTTCATAACTGTTCAGTACCTTCACAGTTACGAGCCAAAATGCATTTAAACGATAAAAACACGCTTTGCGAGTTTTATCGTTATCGCGGCACTCCTCAAGGTTCCGTGCAAGCACGGACTTTGACTCGTT
>ENA-OQIO01000212-OQIO01000212.1-human-gut-metagenome-genome-assembly--contig:-NODE-212-length-30297-cov-5.658336_pt1 | contig 30297 bp, 29 predicted proteins | sample MGYA00242573_ERZ504737 | MGnify/ENA primary metagenome ERZ504737 (study PRJEB26092, sample SAMD00036203) | human gut metagenome | host: Homo sapiens | study: EMG produced TPA metagenomics assembly of...
TTTTCTTTTCTTTCACACGTATTCACTCCTTGTTATAGTTTTAATTTTGTTAGTTATCCCTAACCCTTGTATAATAAAATAGGTGGCATGCCGGCATCAGCACCTGATATTATTTTCTTAAAATGTACCTTTCTGAATCGTAAGCCTAAAATTTAACGTTCCATAATCGCTCCCAGCCACCGGTATTGAATTCCCGAAGCTTGTGCACATTTCTCTTTGCAGTTTCCTTATCTATATCGTGCTCAATGATCTGAAATATAGATGAAAAAAATCCAGTATAGATCATATGCATGAGGCTTTCCCCGACAATCGGTATTTCAATTCCATCCTCCTTCATTTTCTTCACATATTCCAAACTGGATCTCATTTCCCTGTCTACCATATTGTGTATGAATGTCTCAAACTTTCCACTGTCTCCACATTTCAGCAATAATCGGAAATTATCATAATGCTCATAGATATAGTCAATCATCTGATCCATTCCGTCGCCGGATGTGTCCGACATATTACTGGTCTGTTCTTTGGCAGAAAGCTTTTCAAAATCCTCAACTACACGGTCGTAGATCTGATATATATGTTCTATATACGGATCTGTCAGTGCATCAAAAAGCGCCTCTTTTGTCGGATAGTATTTATAAAAGGCACCCGTTGTAAGTCCGGCATCCTTTACAATATTTCTTAAAGATGCCCCGGAAAAGCCATCTTTTAAAAAATGCTTTCTGGCTGTATTTAATATATTTTTCTCTGTATCTTCTGCTTTTGTCGACATCTTTTTCTTATTCTCCTGAACGTCTCTTCGAAAATATAACAGCGTTATATAGTACTGTTATATTTTAACTCATTCTATTCATTTGTCAAGTATACTTTTTAGATTTTTCACAACTATTTTTCTCACCACACTCTGCAGTAAATGAGAAAAAAAGAGACCCATACCATAAATGATATGAGTCTCAAAAAAGCCTATAAAATCAAGCTTTCTATTTAGAATTTGCCCTCATCAGCAGCCTATTCGATGGAAACGGCAACTGCTACTGTAGCACCAACCATTTTATTGTATATTGTCACGGATGAATTGCCGACCGTGTTTACGAGACAATTTTGTCGTGTTAACACGACATTTGTATCAGCTTCTGCAACGAGCTTTGCCTTTGTACTTCCTGCCGTTCCCCTGAGTCTCTGGTGCTTCCATCTTACGATGTACCCTTATATCTCTTCATTAAAAATAATACTATTCCTGTAAACAAACATAACAATGCTATCAACAAAATCCCCAGTAATGGGAATTTAAAAATATATCTCCACGAATCAGTAAAACACTGATGAAAATTCGAAAATTCAAATCCCTGATACATTTTTGCAAACAATGGCATCAACAAAGAAAGTATTAAACCTGTAATAATAAGCCCTGTCGCAACACATTTCCAAGCTAAATTTTTATTCTCTATTTTAGGACTTTGATGACTTTTTGCATTGGTATCAATATCATCATTCATAAGATAATCCAATGAGCAGTCAAAGTATCTTCCAAGCTTAACCATATTCTCCATATCAGGAATTGTTCCCATCTCCCATTTAGAAACAGCCTGTCTGGATACATTCAGTTTTTCTGCCAGTTGTTCCTGTGATAATCCATTTTGTTTTCTTAACTTCTGTAATTTTTCAGCAAATGTCATATCTTGCATCTCCTCCCTCTATATTTATGTATTATTATAATACATTTTTCATTCATAACATCTACCAACTTGACCTTGCAAATCCGCAATTTGAAATTACTTTACTTGAAATAATACGATTTATGAATAATTTGACTCCAATAAAAATGGTGTATGCCATACCCACTAAGTAATGCATACACCATTAAATTACATTAGAAATTACTTAAACTCAATAATGGAATGTTCTATCATTTTTGTAATTTATTTCTATACTCGCTTGGTGTCAATCTATATTTTTCTTTAAAAACACGATTAAAGGTTCTAAGACTTCCAAAACCACTGTCCATCGAGATTTCTGTCAGGGTATCATCTGTAGTTTCAATTCTCTGACAGGCATACCCCAGACGCGCCTCATTCACATATTGATTAAAACTGCTGTGAAATGTCTTTGAAAACAATCTGGATAATGAAAATTTGCTCACGCCAAGGTCATGTGCCATTCCATCAAGCGATATACTCTTATTAAAATTGGCAGAAATATATGATACGGTACGGTATATTATATCATCGCTGCCAATTTTGCTCTTTTCCACCAATTTCATCATCGGAATACATCTTGCTAGTATAATCTGTAAATAAGCTTGAACAACCCATATATCATTCTGCTTGGTATCTATTATGGATTCCACTGCTCTGTACACTTCATCCGGAATAACATCACTTTTTACAACAGGATATTGTGGAGCCTTATTCCGCAGTACATTTTCAAATCTACCAAAAATCATTTGTGGAGCATTAATAAAAACCGCCTCATTGACTTCTGACGAAAACACCTGATAATGATGTATAACATCAGGAAATACTACTCCTATATCACCTGTTTCCATGTGATACAACTCCTGTCCTACACCAAGCTCTAATGTTCCTTTCGTAACGCATACAATTTCCATTGCATTATGCAGATGTGGTGGCTGGTGCCGTGGCTTCCGCTTTACTGCAATAATCTCTTCATTTGTGTTTTCATACGTTAAATGCACTCAGATCATCTCTCCCATATTATACGATAATTATTCAATTCCTTTTTCTCTTCTAAGCTTTTCATTTGCAGCTTCTACATTCATCTTTGAAAGAAGAATTGTAATAAGAATCTCAAATACAAATGGTAACCATAAATACATTACCTGAAGCATAGTAATTGCAGATGTCGGCTGAGTCGCATTTGTACCTACATAACCACTGATTTCAAGCAGCCATCCTACAATAGCTGTTCCAATTCCACCACCAATTTTGATTCCAAGTGATGTGCATGAATACATAGTTCCATCTACTCTCTTTCCCTGAGTCAGGTAAGTATACTCAGAGCACTCGGCAATTACTGCATTCATGTCTCCCTGCCAAGGTCCCTGTCCTAATGCTGCAACTGCAGTAAACAGCATCATCAGTGGAACGCTTCCCATGTATCCTGCTACAATCACAAGTGCTCTTGCTATCGTAGCCAGAATATATCCACGTTTATTAAGCTTATACATTCCTTTCCACTTTCCGACAAGAGTTGGTGTGAAAATAAGTGCTATTATAAGAGGAATATTTACAGCCCACGCAAATACACCAAACAGATTTTTATTCTTAAGAACCCATGTACAATAATAAATACCTGCACCAATCATAGCACTGTATAACTGCTGCAAAATATAAGTTCCACAAATCATCATATAGTACTTATTCTTAACAAGTAGCTTAAATGCCTGAACAAGACCATACTTCTTTTCTTCATCGTTCTCTATTCCGGAGTTAAGCTCCTTTTCCGGAAGCTCCTTAACCGACAATCCTGAAATCGTATTTACTACAAGACCTATCAAAGCATAAATAATAGCTACGAATCTCCATGCAGCAGCACCTCCACCGCATACATCAACAAATGCAACTGTTATAGACTGAATTATCAGACTGGTTGAAAAGGCAAAAATAAAACGGTAAGAGCCCATCTGTACACGCTCTTTGCTGTTCTTTGTTACCAGCGAAGTAAGTGCAGAATATGCAATATTATTTGCTGTATAAAATACACCATTCAATAATGTATATGCTATAAAGAACCATGCATACTGAGCAGTCCTGCCCCAACTTGTAGGAATTGCAAAAACTGCTACAAGTGTCAAAGCACAACCTATATAGCCATAAATCATCCATGGCCTTGCTTTTCCAAGCTTTGTATGTGTTTTATCAATAAGTGAACCAAAGAAAACATCTGTAAAACCATCAAATAATTTAGATGCTGCGATTAATGTTCCAACGATTCCTGATGCAAGTCCTATAGTATCTGTAAGATATACCATAACAAAGGATGTCAGGAATGCATATACTACATTTCCTGCAATATCACCGGAACCATAACCAATTTTGTTGTACCACTTTAAGTACGTCTTTTCTTCCATGAAAAACCTCCAATTAATTACTTTGTTTTATCTTTAACAGCTATACTAATTTTATATATTTGTGCAAATTTTGTCTATAAACATAATAGGCTGTAATATGCACAAAATGATACACTTTTTTTAAAACAGGTGTTTTTATGATAAAATACACTCAAATCCTCATAAAATCGTGAAACTATCATACTTAAAAACCTCCTTAACAGTTGTCCTACTCTATATAAATATTACACTCTAAATCAACCTTTTGTCCATAAATATAAATAGACAAAACATGCATAAAATGCTACAATACAAGCGGAGGTATATAATGTATATTAACACGGGATATTTGAATCATTCACATAAAGATTTTAAAGATAAAAGCCGCCCTCTGATTGTAGGAAGCTGCGGAACCTATCGCCTGTCACAGCATCCTAAGATGCCTACATACAGACCCAGAGGAAGACTGGATTACCAGATTATATACATATCATCCGGTCTTGTTCATTTCCACTTTGACAATCCTGAAAATGAGACAATCATTCCAGCAGGACATATAGTGTTATTTCGCCCAAAAGAGCTTCAAAAATATGAATTTTATGGTAAGGATAAGACTCAGATATATTGGCTTCACTTTACCGGAAGCGACGTAAAAAACACTTTAAGAAAATACGGATTTACAGACAATAAAAGAGTCTTTAATGTTGGAACGTCTCTTGAATATGAACAGGTTTTCAAAAGGATTATTACAGAGCTTCAAAGATGTCAGGACAATTATGAGGAAATGCTCATGCTTTTGCTACGACACCTTTTGATTATATTTAACCGTAAAATAACAACTGAGCATGTAATCAGAAATGAATTCCTTGACAGCCAGATGGATACAGCAATTACATATTTCAATACAAACTACAACCGCGCTATTAACGTGGAGGAATATGCTTCATCAATTGGTATGAGCATAAGCTGGTTTATCAGGAGCTTTCGGAAATATACAGGTAATACACCAGTACAATTTCTCACAGCACTAAGGATGACAAACGCACAGGTGCTGCTTGAAACAACATCCTACTCTATAAACGAGATTGCAGGTATTGTCGGATACAATAATCCACTATACTTCAGTAGATTGTTCCATAAACAAAAAGGATGTTCTCCTTCTGAATACAGAGCCAGAAATACATAATAAAAAGACAAAAGCAGGAGCAAATGCTCCTGCTTTATCCGGCTTAAGCAAAAACCTAAACCACTCTTACCAAAATCATATTGTTCCATCAGCAATATTATAATGCCAATTTTTTCACTGTACTTTTCGTTTTAATTAATGACTAACAGATTGTAAAAGAATAATCCTTATCAGTCTCCGCACTGATACGATAATCCTCTTCCACATCAGTTCCCCAGCTGTCGATACCTCCAACACCTCTTACTGCGCCATATATGCATAAAACAGTTCTTCTTGCCGGTGGCAGTTCTTCATGGTGAAGAGCGTTTTCAATCTCAGATGCGGTATAAGGCAGACAAGAAAATGCAAATTTTTCATCATTCTTTTCAATACGCAGTGTCTGTGATGAGCTATCTGTCCTGCTGTTATCAAGAGACGTATGTCTTGTAATTTCAAGCCACTCTGTATCCATTCTCATACCACATTCCTGCGGAACAAGATATTGTGTAAGACTCAGATCACTGATCTCATAGACGCCTTCTTGTGCACCTGCTTTTCTGTCAGGATATGTTTCCCCGGAGAGTCCCTTATATAAATATTTGTCAGCCAATGTTGGCATAATAAATCTCATTCCAAATACAGGAAATTCAGGGAGCCCCTGTACTCCATTATAATGTACATCCACGCGAATCTTTCCGGACGCATCAACGCTATAGCTCACAAGAACAGTTGTCGCCGGAGTTGTTATGGTCTCGTATGTATATTTTACAATAATTTCATCAGCATAAACATCACCGCCATAGATGTTATTATCAGGTGCATATGGTTTTTGCTCCTTGCCATCCATGATCACCTGTATTCCCTTACAGTCAATAAACATATCTGCCGAAAGCCAGCTTCCGCTTTTAATATGGAACTTGCTTCCCCTGTCATTATCTGTCAACGCTCTCCAGAAAGTAGGCTTTGGGCAACGATACAGCCACTCATATCCATTTTTAACGATAGATTCCAGTCCCCCCTGTGCATAAGAGAAAATATAATCAAAGCCTTCACCATGTACACCTAATGTATAGTCACCATAGACCACTCTTAATTTATCTGTATAAGCCATAGTAATACCTCACTTCCTGCATTGCCGGTTTTTCTTTCCTGTCAGCAAATACAATTCCATTTGCTGAGAATTCATAGTCTGCCGGTTTATCGTCAAAATCTCCGCCATAGCGTAAAACATCTTTTCCTGTAACGGGATCTTTTACCATAATTGCCTGGTCAATAAAATCCCATATAAATCCGCCATGATACATATCGTATTTGTCAATCAGCTTCATATAAGATCCAAGTCCACCCATTGAATTTCCCATATCATGCATGAATTCGCATAAAATATACGGTTTTTTCGGACTGTTATTCAAGTATTCCTCTACATCCTCCGGTTTTGCATACATTCTGGTCTCAAAATCAGAAATAGTATCCTCATATGCCCTATTATAATAAGCGCTTTCATAATGAACTAATCTTCCATCCTTCTTTTCGGCAAAATAAACGTTCATTGCTCAATGTCGTCTCCTGCATAGGATTCATTTCCTAATGACCAGAAAAGGATGGATGTATGGTTTTTAAAAGTTTCAAAATTGTTTTTTGCACGCTCAAGCACTGCATCTCTCCACTGTGGAATAGATCCCGGTACATTGCATGACGGTTCGATTGCCCCAAGTTTTTGGAATGAGCCATGGCTCTCCAGATTTGTTTCTGCCATCACATAAATACCTGCATCGTCGCACATATAGTACCATGGTATCTGGTCAGGATAGTGACAGGTACGCACAGAATTAATATTGTTTCTTAACATACATGATATATCTGCCTTCATGTCTTCTATACCAATGCATCTTCCTGTTCTTGCATTCCACTCATGACGGTTTACTCCCGTAATAACAAGACGTTTCCATTCAAATAGACTACTTTATCTATAATCTCTATTCTTCTGAAACCGATATCATAAGGAATTACCTCGGCCAGTGAACCATCCTCTGCTTTAAGCTCAACATAAGCATGGTATAAATATGGATTATGATTATCCCACAGCCTGACACTTTCCAAGTCAACACAAATCGTGCCTTCCAAATGGTTGTTTTCTTTATTTAACTGTAATGACTTCTCAACTAATATATTTTCTTCTCTGTCCTTTAAAATAAAGCCAGCAGTTACATTCTGACTGTCAGTAGCAGATACCTTCATGCTGACAGACACTCTTCCGCTTTCATTATCTTGATTTAACACAGGTTTGAACCATACATCCTCCAGATGAACATCCGGAATTGCCTTCAAAGTAACATTTCTTGAAAAATTCCAAAAAATCTGAAAAAAGTCCTGATCCTCTAAAAATGCCGCCGTGCTCATCTTATGTACCTGCACTGCCAGAACATTTCCCTTTTCCTTAATATATGGTGTCAGTTCAAACTCAGAAGGTGTGAAGCTGTCCTCTGCATAACCTATAAACTGACCATTAAGCCACAGATACATAGCTTCTTCTACACCTTCGAAGCATATATGGATTCTTTTTCCACACATGTTCTTATCCAAATCAAAGTATTTGATATAAGAGCCTACCGGATTGTACTGTGCTTCTGAGAACATTCCTTCTTCTGCTCCTGTTGCCTCCATACTATATGCTCCTCTGTGGTACTCTTTTCCTTCCCACGGATACATAGTGTTGATGTAACGTATTTTATCATATCCAGCCAGTTCAATATGTCCCGGAACCATAATTTTATCGAATCCTGATGCATCAAATGTTTCCTTATAAAAATCAACAGGTCTTTCCATCACATTTTTGCTGTAAGCGAACTCCCATTGACCATTTAATGACTGTAATAATGGATTTTTTTCTTTTTTCATGTCCGAATAATCCAGATAATAGCAATGATCACTATGTGGTTCCAATTGATTTACCTTAAACACTTCCGGATTATCAAGCCATTTCATATCAGCGTTCATATTTTTCCTCACTTTCCAATTATTAATATATAAAACCAAGAACAATAACTGCGTTGCTACATCTAAGATATAACAAAACCCTTGTAAAGAGCAATGTAATAAATTGTACAAATCATGCACTAAATGATACTGTTATAATTATTATGAAATGAGGGTCAAAAGGTATCATTGATGCTTGCATGCAATTTAAAAAGCTCCCGTGCATTGCACAGAGAGCTTTTTAGTCTGGTTAGTACAAACATATATTAATACGCGAATTATATGATGACACTTGCTTTCCCTTTTTTTCAAATCTTTGGATTCTTGTAATAACCTGATATTCCATCTGCAGCTTGTCCGATGAACAAGAGTATACATAAGGTTCAAAACCGGTATATTCATCATCCCCTTGCGTATAATTATTCCCATAATAAAAATTCTCTATTATATTTGTCTCAAAGGAAGAATCTATTTTTGATTCAGACTCTTTTGGATAACCCATAGAATAATCACTGCCATATGTCTTTGCATATAAATCTCTCATCACTGCAGCCTGTGCCTTAGGACTATCCACATCTGCACAATAATATGTAATATAAAACGGTACTCCAAGCACCGCATCAACAGCAGCCAGCATTCTCGTATCTTCAAATGATATTATAAATATCCACGCCGATAATTCCTTGCTTATATCCGATGTTACAAAATAATCTGATATTGTGTTGTCAAAGCTATCATCCAAAGCAACTGCTGCACCATATTGCCAAGGAGCTGCTTCATATGTCTGTTCTGTTTCGCTGTCTGTATCCTTTGAATAGTTACTTTCAAGGCTTTGGAGCATAACTATATCGTCTTCACCGAGCATCTGCATAATACCTGACTGCTTCTGCAGCTCACAGGCACCCTTCAGAAAAGTCTTAATAGCCGTATAAGCCTGTCCCACCGGAATCTCAGTATCCAACGGTTCCCTTTTCTCACTATATTTCCCATTCCACAGCTCATTTACATTATCCTGCATCAGAGACATCATCTTAGTAAGCCTCTCTTCAGCTGAAATAGAATGGCTGTATGGGCTTATATCTGCGTTGCTTATTGTAGTACTCGTTTTGGCAATTTTTGCTGCTTTAAGTGAAATCAGATAATTCGGTATCATATTTCCCGCACATACAACTGCCAGAATAATGCATATACACACTATTCCCTTGATTTTATCCGGTTTTTTATCAATACATTTGCGCACTGATAAATGCTTACTTCTCATCCAATGCCTCCGCTTTCATGTCAAAATACACCTTGGTTCCTTTACCTGACTCACTCTCATAATGGATTTTTATATGATGCAGCTTAGCAATCCTTGATACAAGTGCAAGTGCAAGCCCAAGCCCTGCTCCATGCTCACTTCTTGATCGTGACTTGTCAACCATATAAAAAGCCTCTGTAATGCGCTCTATATCTTCAGGCGGTATTCCTCTTCCATTGTCCGAAACTGCAATACGATAAATACTGTGCGAAATAAGTCTGCCTGATACATCTACCTTGCTGCCTCCTGATTTCACTGCATTGTCTATCAGATTAAGAAGCATGGTCTTAAACAGATCATATTCCAGCCACACCCATGCCTCATCCGCACTGTACACAATCTCTGTATTATGCTTTCTTGCCGCTTCATGTGCGGTTTCCACACAATCTGCTATAATCTCAGATATTCTTGTTTCTTCAAGCCTGAAATCATTTTTATCAAGAGTGATAAGCTCCAGCAGCTTAAATGATAATGCTTCAAGCCTCATGCCCTCATTCAGTATGACTCCGGCAGCACTGTGCACCTCATCCTCAGACAGTTTTTTCTGATACAGGGTATCGGCATATCCTATAATTGATGTCATTGGGGTTTTGAGCTCATGTGCGAAGTTTGCAGTAAAATCCTCCTGCTTCTTTGCCGCCATCTGAAGTTCATAAACTTTGCTTTCAAGGTTTTTCGCAAGCTCGTTGAAAGCCCTCGCAAGCTCACCTACTTCATCCTTTGTCTTTACATCACTTCTTGCTGTGTAATCACCATCTGCAAATTTTTTGGTGGTGGCTGTTAATCCGGCAAGAGGCTTTGTAATCATCCAGGAAAGTATCAATATGACCATCATACCAACAGCAAGTATAACAATGTAGTACATGCTACATCTATACCTAAGCTCCTTTGACTCATCGAAAACCGGTGTAATATCACTTTCCGTTATCAGAATATACCTGTTATCATTCAGCTTAAAGCTGCTTTTGACATGGATATATCTGCCACTTTGCTTTTCACCGGTATCTTTAGTATTCTCTTTTGACACTATACTGTATGTAAGCGTACCATCCTTTACCTTTATATCCTTTTGCTCATAATTACATGAATTGGCATATATCCTTTTTCCATCATCATCAGCAAGATACATTCCTCCTTCATCTCCAACAATGGATTTTGCCGACTGCGACATCATATCTGTAAGCTCCTTATCCACATCTTCACTCTTCATATTAAGTATGACAGTTTCAATCGAGTATTTTATCATCTGATGCTGTGAAAGTGCACTGTCCTGCTCCCTTTTCACTGCATGCTCCAGTGAGTATGATAGAGTCACATATTCTATCATTCCAAGGGCAGCAGCCAGTATCACTGTCATTCCAAGAAACATTTTATAGAAAAATTTCATCCGCGAACCTCCAGACGATAGCCAATCCTGAAAACTGTGACAATCTTTTCATTCCAGTCAAGCTTTTTTCTTAGTCTTTGTACATGTGAGTCCAGTGTCCTTGTCTCCCCGGTATACTCCTCCTGCCATACAAGTTCATAAAGCCTGCGCCTGCTGAGTGCAACATTCTTATTCTTCATAAGCTCATACAACAGGTCAAATTCCTTTACTGTGAGCTCTACCTGCTCACCTGCCTTTGTCACTGTACGTGATTTAGGATCTATAGCTACATCCTCTATTTCCAGACGCTCTGCCATGCGCTGAGTGCGCCTTAATACGGTTTCCACTCTCGCAAGCAGCTCCCCTATCTGAAATGGTTTGCATATGTAATCATCCGCGCCCATACGAAGCCCGCGTATCCTTTCATCACCTGTCCCATGGCAGATATTATTATGACCGGAGTATCCCCAATTCTCCTGACATAGTCAAGCAATTCATAACCATTTATCTCAGGAAGCATAATATCAAGCAGCAGCAGATCATATCTGTTCTGCTCAATTTTGTCCGCCCCTTCCTTGCCATCAAACGCTCTTTCGCATTGATATCCCTCTGCCTTCAGGGTGTTGCATATTAAATTATTTATGTCGTTGTCATCTTCCACTATGAGAATACTGGTCATAAGCTGCTCCTCTTCTATGATTATGATAGAATTATTATAGCATAAAGATGTGTCATAGTTGTAAAAAACACCCTGTTATTTAACTCAATAATAGGATGTTTTACCGGCACTTATACAAATATATTCTCACACATACATACTCCAGACAGCTCTAATCTGAGATGATATATTTTTGAATAACCACCTTTTGCCACTTTTTTCAATGCTGTTTGGATCATTTATTGAAAATCCTTCATCATCATAGCCTGTTATAACCATAAAATGTCCTGTATCTGTAAAATCTCCCGGTTCTACATTTATCACAATAGGATGTCCTGCATCAAGCTCTGCCTTCATTCTGCTCTCATCCAGCGCCACTGTCTTTGCTTTTACGCCGTAGTGCCTGCAGCCTTCACTTATAAGCGTCCATGAACTTCCCGATCCATCTACACTGTAACCGGCTTCCTTTGAATACTTTGCTACTGCAATAGGTGATGCCTCCCTATTGTGCGTCAGATAAACCACTACCATCGAAAGTGTAGTGGGACCGCATCCGCTTGCTGCAAAGAAATTGCCGCTATATTTTTTGTAGCCCCAGCGTTTATCCCACTGCACAAATAACGGAACACTATCCATAGACGCTTCTTCTGTCAAATCAATTGTGTGTTCCTTCACATGTTCCGCCGGATAATCATACACAAACTCAAGTGCCTCTTCATTCTTCAAAGCAAGGTCCTTTAGCTGTTTTGGATATTGGGTGCTGTTCATTATATCATCAAGCATCGACTGATTATTTTGTATCTTATTCTTTCCAGAGATTTTGCTATTTTCTATAACAGCATTATCATATGTATTATTTCCGGCTTCAACATCATATCTATTTGTCCTGCCATCACCTGATCTTATCATACTGCTTCCAACAGCCACAAATACAGCCACAGCTATGATACTACAGGAAAATATGATAGAACGCAGTATTTTTCTACGCCTGCGTCTCCTTCGACGTAAACTTGCCCCATGTCTGCAACATTTATTTTGTATCATGTCCACTTTCTATCCTCCTGCTTCTTTGTAACTGATATTGTGTATCATTACTCTATCAAAAGCATTCGTTTATTATGTTGCATACTTGTGTCATAGTTGTAAAATATTCCAATATTAAATTGTATAAATAAATTGACCAATGACAGTATTGCAGGATATTTTAATCTGTCACTGTATTAAGCAATTTTTGACTATATATTCTGTTATTTTGGCAAGTAATAATTCTTTTCGTATTCTATAATGACATCGTAAACAGAAAGGAGATGAATTTCCATGAGAAATAAATTACACAATTTTATTAATAACTTACTTAGCTTTTATGCAAGCTTCTTTACTCACAGATTTTATCAAATATAATGTGCATAGTATATTCTACAATTGTTCCTTTATTTGGGTTTTTAAAATATCGTTCATATCCATTCTTTACGTCCTCAAAAGTCACTTCCCCTTGTAACGGAATATATGCTTTTTGGATTAATTGTTGGGCAATTTGTTCACTATAAATTTCATGCATTTGCATATCCATCGATCGTCCTTCTATTTCTATAGAACCTATATTTTTTGCTGCTTTCTTAGCTGCACCCTTAATCCTGCTCCACAAGGAATGTCCTGTCGGATCACTGTAATTCAACGGATTATTGGTTGTATAATCGTAGCGGTTTCTGGTTAATGGATTTTCTGTCGTTCCAAGGTCACTATCTTCAGTTGTAAAGGTTCTGTCATTTTCTTTTTCCTCCTGAACCTCTACTTCTATTACATTTTATATTCAAAAGTTTCTCAATCACTTCGAGACCTCGGCATACTTACATAATTTTGTAGGGCGCCGATTTTTTCATTATCACTATACCTACAATCAGCCAACATATTTATGTATTGTTGCTCTTACAGCCCCAGGTCCTGCGAGCATTTCGCGGAACATTTCTTCAATCTTTTCACCAACTCCATCTTTGTAAAGGTCAGTGAAGAACAGACGCTCATTGGAAAGGATCGGTTTGAGCTGATCTTTGAATGTCTCCGTTTTTCCAACTACGATATCCTTAAACTGTTCCTGAAGTTCCTCGTTCATTGGGTCTGGTGCAAGTTCAAATTTATTTCCTTCATCATCCACACCAAGCATATATCTAAGCCATCCTGCGATTCCCAAAGGAATAGCTGTCAGTCTGGAGGCGTCTCCGAATTTCGCTACATATGCTTTAATTGTCTCACCGAATCGGATACCAACCATCTGAGATACATCTACGGCCAGACGAAGGTTTGTATCTCCCAAATACTCATTCGGGAAACGCTCATTAAAGAGTTCATCCACAAATGCCTGCGGAGAAAGGATTCCCGGGTTTGCGACTACCGGAAGACCTTCATCATAAGCAATCATACGCGCCATCTTCATCATATCTTCGTTTGTGTTCAGCATATGCGCAAACAGATCATATCCAAGAACCACACCCAGCGGACCTGTTGCAGAATGTACAGGGTTCAGACATACTGTTACTTTCATACGCTCAGAAAGGTTAACCGTATTTCTGTCAGCCATATATACACCGAAACCTTTCTCCAGAGCCGGACGGCGTTCGGGAAGTTATCTTCAATTACGAGATACTGCGGTTTCTCTGCATTAACAAATGGTGCAATATATGTTTTCTTACTTGTGATAACCGGCTGCATATTCTCAATGCCAAGATTCTCAAGGTCCGCTGCGATCTGCTCGCTTGGACGAGGTGTGATCTTATCGATCATCGTCCATGGGAACGCAACAATTTTCTCATCACTTACATAATTTACGAATCCTTCATCTACGAATCCGACTTTCTTCCACTCTTCTGTCATAGTCAGTACAGATTCACGAAGTTTCGCACCATTCCGTGAGCAGTTATCCATGGAAACCAGAGCAATTGGATATCTGCCTGCTTTATATCTTTCATAAAGCATCGCAACCAGAACTGCCATTGCACCTGTTGCTTTATCCGGACCATTTTTGATATCAGCTTCTACAAACGGAAACCATGTCCCGTCAGCTTTCTGTAATGCGTAACCTTTCTCTGTGATTGTAAAGGAAACCATCTGCAGGGATTTGCTGGTAAAGATTTCTTTCAGCCGATTCCAGTGTGCCGGGTCTGAAGACTGTGCTTTTACTGCTTCTGCAAGAGCTCCTATTACTTTGTATTCACGTGTTCCATCACCATGCAGGATTACGCTTAATCCCAGGTTGTCATATGGATCATAAATCTTGTCTACTACATCATAATCAAAAGTCTCTATACATGTAATGCCACGGTTAAGCACGCCCTCTTCCAGAAGGCCGTCAGCAATACCACCGATAAATACACGGAAAATATTTCCGATTCCGAAATGTACCCAACCAGGTTCTTTCTTCGCTTTCTCAGAAACAGCCTCTACGTCATAACCTGGCAGAGTGATTCCGGCCTTTTCCCATGCTTCCTGTTCTTTGATTCCATTCAGTGATAATTTCATGATATATACTCCTTGTTTTCTTTTTATTATGTTTCAAACTTACGTTTATATCTCAACTGTAAGTCGAGTATATATCCTCCCTATCTAAAAGTCTATTGACAAAAAGTATAATTTTTTTAATCTTATTTTATGCATTTTTACCAGTTATATTGACCATTACTGTTCTTATTATCGTTATTGCATTTTCACTTTCTATATACTACAATATACATAAAGCTAGAACTTAACTCTATCTATAACAATTCAGGAAATAATATAATCAAGAAAATCTGACAAGTTTTTGAGCTCTGCCAGACTATATCAAATATATAATTTATAAAACAGCTACCATAATAGAATCAGGAAAATCTTATGAGTGAAAAAGGTTTAACCAATATCAGCGTAAAAAAAATAAACAGATCAAAAGTTTATCAATACATCTACAGAAAAAAAATAACATCCAAGCTCCAGATTGTTCAGGATTTACAGATGGGATTGTCCACCGTAAGCCAGAATCTGAACCTGTTAGAGCAGGATGGCTTAATAGAAAAAAATGGATATTTCGAATCCACCGGCGGAAGAAAAGCAAATGCGATTCAGATTGTATCTGACTTCAGAATTTCCATTGGCATTGGTATTTTAAAGAATATGTTCCATATCACTGCCGTTGACCTGTACGGAAATACACTCTATACCAATACCATTCCATTTCCATATTCCAACACGCCGGATTACTATAAGCAGGTCACCGATAAAATCAAAGAATTCATTGCCACAAATCAGTATGATGAAGAAAAGATACTTGGTGTTTCCATCGCTACACAAGGAATCACCTCCCCTGATCACTCTACTGTGCTGTATGGAAATATCATGAACAATACAGGCATGATACTGGAGGACTTTTCCCGTTATCTGCCTTATCCATGTTATTTGGAACATGATTCAAAGTCTGCTGCCTTTCTGGAATTATGGAAACACCCGGAACTTGACAGCGCCGTTGTCTTTCTACTGAATCGTAATCTCGGAGGCGCTATCATCACAAACCACCAGATTCATCAGGGAAGTTCTATGCACAGCGGCACGATCGAACATATCTGTATTAATCCAGATGGACCGCTCTGTTATTGCGGAAACCGCGGCTGTCTGGAAACTTACTGTTCCGCCAACGCTCTGGAACAGGCTGCCGGTATGAATATAAAAGACTTTTTTTTCTCTTTTACGCGAAAAAAAATCTCCCCAGCTTACACAAATCTGGAAAGATTATCTCCATCACCTGGCCTTTGCCATGAAAAACATTAATTTAATTATTGATGCGCCTATTATCATCAGTGGTTATCTGGCACCATATTTTTTAGAGGACGACATTGCCTACCTGACTAAACATATCAATGTTTCCTCACCATTCGCATTAAACAAAGAGCACATTTTTGTTGGCACAAATGGACAATACACTCCTGCTATCGGGGCTGCATTGTTCTATGTAAATCAATTTATACATGCAATATAATAAATATTACGCTGCATAATCTTATTCGTATACCGTCAGTTCTTTATGAACATTACCGAATTGTTAGTTGAAAATGATATTCTCTCCGTGGAAAGGAAGTTATCTTTTAATATTCAACGGTAAGTATGTATCCTCAAATATGAATGGAAATCAGATGTTCAATACTTTAAGTGCAGGGGTTGCATTTACCGGAATAGCGGAATAGTTCATGCTATCTGGAACGTTGTGATTATTGGTGGAGGATTAGCCATTGGGGAAAAAATGGATAAATATTCTGTAATGACATATGTACTTAATTCAAAAGATTTCGCCATCACAGGTGGTGAGTTTGGAATTGAATCATCTGTTATTTCATTGTTCGGATACATAATAGTTGCTGGTATAGCATTTTTTATGATTAAATCAAGAAAAAATTGATATAATAGGTTTGAAAATATGAAGCTATAAGGTACTTGTCAAATTCCAGTTTGCAAAAGGAAAAAAATAAGAGAATAAAAACGGAAAACCATTGTCTGTAGTATAAGTATTTGTTATTATGAAATAAATAGAGGATATTTTACAAAGTAAAGCTTAATCTAGAGAATCTGCCAGTGGCAAGCCTCTGTAGATACCAAGGTATACAAAAGGAGAATGAAAAAATGAAAAAAGAAGACATGTCCTGTATCGACTGCGCAGTAAAAAACTGCAACAAAATGGATAAAACCTATCCGGATTTCTGTCTGACAACACACATGGATGAAGAAGTTCTAAATGAAGCTATGGAATGCTACAATGAAGACGAGAACCGCAAAGTAACAATCGCTGCAGCTGAAGTAGAGTATGAGAATTACTGCAAACATACCCGTGTCGAAGAAATCATGGATTTTGCAAAGAAGATTAATGCGAAAAAGATTGGGATCGCAACCTGTGTCGGATTGTTGAAAGAAAGCCGTATCCTAGCAGATATCCTGCGCAGACATGGCTTTGAGGTGTATGGTGTCGGCTGTAAAGCCGGAACACAGAAGAAGACATCGGTCGGCATCCCGGAATGCTGCGAAGGTATCGGTGTGAATATGTGTAATCCGATCCTGCAGGCAAAGCTTCTGAACAAGGCGAAGACGGACCTGAATGTTGTGGTCGGACTTTGTGTTGGGCATGACAGTCTGTTTTACAAATATTCCGAGGCACTGACTACGACAGCAGTGACGAAAGACCGTGTATTGGGGCATAATCCGGTGGCGGCGCTTTATACTGCGGATAGTTATTATTCGAAGTTGAAGAAGAGTGAAGAAGAGTAATATTTCTAATTTGGGCGTTTAAAGATACTTTTTCAAAATTTTTCTGCTATTTTCTCTATGATGTCTACTACCGGACATGCGTCTGCGTCTACAAATATCTGCATTATTTATCCAGATACCTGAACATGTTTATCTGGCCATCACACTCGTAATGCTCCATTAAAGGATTTTTTTATGCCGGTTTTATCTCTGGTTCATCGTTCTTCATATCCTCTGTTTTATTCCGCATTCATATTTTAAAACTTCTACGCTGTTTGCATGTATAAATATATGATACTGATTTATTGAATTTACTGCAACATAATCTTGAAGTTTATGTAATGTATTTCGGTAACAAAGGTATTCAGCAAAGACCGTTTACGCTATATCATTTTTTGAGTAATTCCAATGCCCTGTCCATTGGTATGCAGTCTGCATATCGTTCAGGCCAGAGAAATTCATTATAGTAATGGTAAGCCTGTTCCCTAGTCATGTACTCATTGTCCTGCGTAGAATTTGCATATGCCGGAACAATCATGTGTAAGCCATGCTCAAAACCAGCCTCTACCGTGGCATTGATACAGAAATCCGTCATAATGCCACAAATCATCACATCTTTTTCTTCCTTTGCAGTCAGATACTCAAGCAGACCACTCTCTTTTTTGAACGCACTGCATACGGACTTGATAAATCGTTTTTCATCAGGCATCGGTTGAAACTCGGAATATACCTCAAACTCATCATCCCCGATAGAGAATCCGGTACCTGGTCCATCATCATGTTGTACATAAATAACTTCTATACCTTGTTCTCGAGCTGCTCCAATCAGCTTTTTGATATTACTGACAAACTTTCTGAACGCATATAAGCGTTCATCCACGATACCATTCTGTGCATCTACAACCAATAAAACCATGAATACTCTCTCCTTTTCGAGCTTTTTGCTTTGATTCAAATAAACTAAATTCGTATATTATAATACAGCGTAACTTCTGCTTCATACACCGATTCTGTATGAGAATCAAATAGCACCCATTCCACTAAATCAAACTGCCCCGGATTCTCCTGCAGAAATCTGGCAACTGTACGTACCGCAATCTTTGCTGCAAGCTCTACCGGAAAACTATATACTCCTGTTGATATGGAAGGAAATGCAATAGACCTGATTCCATTATCCCTAGCCAGCTTCATAGAATTAAAATAGCAGTTAGCAAGAAGCTCCTCTTCTCTATTCCTTCCACCATTTCTTAAATAGTCCCACTCTGAGCACATTCTTTTGACTTTGCCATCATTGTCTATCCATTTCTCGTTGAATCCATGTCATAATTACATCTACAAGATAATCCTGCTGCACCTGACTTAGTTCCTTGCCCGGCTGCATTTTATGCCACTTTCGGATGCACTCCCTACAGCATGTTGCCGTTGCATGCTGGGCAATAAATACAGGATGACCACGCATTGGTGTCTGTTTACCATCATTTGCTATATATGCCGGAGCTTCTCTTTTTGTAATAAAATCCTTTGCATGTTGTCTGATTGTTTCCAACCCTTTTTTATTTATGTAATCAATATCTTTCTGCTTCAGATGGAAACTGCTTCGGAACTTGGAATTATCCAGTCGCTCAAATAACTGCCTGTACCATTCATCCTTAGTCATTAAAACTTCACTACTTCCGGCTCATGTGTAAATGATGAAAATGTAGCTGTCGCATTTTTTAAATAGAACACCTCTGTATTTCCATCATCTGCTGAGTACATATTCTGTAAAGATGGATAAGCATCGAGCATAGACTGTCTTGCTTCTCTTCTGTCATCTTCTACAAGTTCTCCGGCTACACGAAGCCACTCACCATTTTTATATGCACAGATTTCTACCTTCGGGTTTGCGTGAATCTGCTTTGAAACATCCTTTACCTTTCCAGTCTGAATATACAGCTTCCCTTCAAAAATGTGTGCAGTTCCAAAAGGTCTAACTCTTGGCTGGTCGCTTCTACTGTTGCCAAATAATATGTCTCTGCTTCTTTTAAAAATTGTACTACTCGTTCCATGACATAATCCTCCTGACAGTTACTTAAATAAATCTATAATGCCAAAGCTCGTCTTCTTATAAACCTTATTGTAAGCTGCTTTCTTTGGATTCTTAATCCATCCTGCACATTTTTTTCCGTACCCTGGAATCAAAGCTTTCTTAACAGCTCGCTTGGCTTTTCCGGTTGTTCTTGCCTTTATTGATTTCTTTATACTGGGTGTTCTCATTCCAAACTTCATCTTAATCGCCTCCGTTGTTTCAAAAAATCACCTGTTATTACTATCTATCTAATAATGATACTCTTATATATAAATAATGTCTACAATAATTGGGTTGGTGTCTACTTTTAGATTACCACTTCATTTCTGCTCCTTTTGGACTTCCTCCTGCCTCCCCTCCACCTCAAAGTCCAATCCGCCGCTATTTCTCACTCCACCACGCAAAAAAGGCGGATTGCTTTGCAATCCGCCAGTCTCAATCAACCAGTCTAAACCTCCATCAGCCAATTCCACCAAGTAAAGCACCTGCAATAAGTGCAACAAGTGAAAGTGGGACAAGGACATATTTGCCAAGTGGTACAAACCACTTTCCAATAGGCTTATCTGCACCTGCATTAACAGCATCAACAGCAAACTTCTTTCCTGCAACCCAGAAGAACATAATTGCTGCGAGCATTGCGCCAAGTGGGCAGATATAGATAGATACTGCGTCCATCCAGCCTGATACAATACCCTGTATTACAAGTGACACAACACAGCCAGCCACTGCAATAATTCCAACAGATGCAACACGGTTAAGCTTAAGCTTCTCCTGAATAGTTGCAACCGGAGCTTCATACAGATTAACAAGTGAACTCATGCCGGCAAACAGAACACATACATAGAATACAATTCCTACAATCTTGCCACCCGGCATACCATTAAATACATTTACAAGATAGATAAACATAAGTCCGGGACCACCTGAAGATAACTCGGCACCGCCTGCTGCCATACCTGGAATAATAACAAATGCAGCTAATAAAGCAGCAATAGTATCAAATACAGCAACATTTCTTGCTGAAGTAACAACATTTTCCTTATCACTAAGATATGAACCATAGATAACAGTTCCGTTACCTGCGATAGACAGTGAGAAGAACGCCTGACCAAATGCATATATCCAGAGCTTTATATCAAGAAGTCCCTTAGGATTAAGAGTAAAAATGTATTTATAACCTGCACTTGAACCAGGAAGCGTGAAGATATATATTCCAAGTCCTACAAACATGATGAAAAGCAAAGGCATCATGACCTTGTTTGCTTTCTCAATTCCGCCTGCAATACCAAGTGCCATAATAACAGCAGTTACAACCATCGCGATTATAAGCCACATATTATTGCCAAATGAGCTTGCTGTACTTCCAAACATACCACCAATAGCTGACATATCATTGCCCATTGCTGAAAGCTTTCCGGAAAATGCAAGATAAGTATATTTGAATATCCAGCCAACAACTACAGTATAGCCCATTGCCAAAGCCAGTGAGCCAAGCACAGGAATAAAACCAATTGCCTCACCTGCTTTTCTCTTTCCTATACGCATCTGCATACAGTCGCCAAATGCTTTAATAGGTCCGCCCTTAGTCGCACGGCCAAGTGCCATCTCCTCTATAACACCTGTTGAACCTATCAGTATTACAAATATTACATAAGGTATTAAAAATGTCATACCACCCCATGCAGATACCATATATGGAAAACGCCATATATTTCCCATTCCTACTGCCGAACCGATACAGGCAAGAATAAAACCTGTACGGCTCTTAAAGCCATCTCTTTCCAATTCAATTCCGTTATTTCCCATAACTTTAGTTCCTTTCTTTCTCATATTGTGAATAGCCACATTTACTATACATTTTCCTGCAAAGATATCTTATACACAAAAAAGCAAAGAAACCATTACCCCTTCCGGGTCATGGCTCCTTTGCCTTTGATGTCTGTATAATATACCATTGTGTTATTCCTGTAAAATACATGTTGGTTATCTAACCATAACCAAAAATAATAGTTAAACTACATAATCCACATCTGCGCCAGATACATCACAACTGGCATCGTAATAATTGAAAACAGCGTTGACAGGCAGACCATACAGACCGCCCGCTCATAATCCTGCCCGAATTTCTGTGCAAATATTGCCGTACTCGTTCCAACTGGTGTTGCCGCAGCAATCAGTGTAATCATTCCAATCTGACCATGTCCCACCGGTATAATATAAAGTACAAGCAGTGTAAGCAACGGAATTATTATAAGCCTGACAAACGATGCCAGATACAGGGATGGATTAAGCAGTAAGTCACAGATTCTGACACATGACAGATAATATCCCAGTACTATCATGGCTGCAGGTGTATTAAGTGCTGCAACTCCAGCCATCGTGCTGTTTATTACACCTGGCAGTTTAATTCCCGTAATAAAAAGAAACAGTCCTATAACAAGTGATATTGTCACAGGATTGACAAATACCTTTTTTATATTTATCATATCCTTGCGGCGGGTTATTATCACAATACCGTATGTCCACTGCAACAGATTAAGAATACTGGCTCTTTCAGAAGATGCTGCGCGTGCTGTCAGTGAAAGTCTTGGAGATGCCGGCGAAATAAGGCTCTGTCTCCGCTCAAGTGCAGTTCTTGTCAGCAATGTACTTAAAGATTTTATCCATGAGCACCCTCATGTCAGCTTTTCAATATCTTCTGAACCAAAAGGGTGTGACCTGCTGATTGACTCTGTCTCATCAGCTTATGATATTCCAGACAATGCACATCTTCTTATGACAGAAGAAATCTGCCTTGCCGTTTCATCATCACATCCACTTGCCCATACCGGACACATATCAGTAGAACAGATGATGGACGAGAAATTCATTGACCTTGCAGATACTCCATCTTACGCCGGAGTGTTCAATTCAATATTCAGTAAATGTAAGAAAACTCCTCAGATAGCCTACTCATGCAATGATTACATATTACAGGGCAAGCTCATAAGTCTCGGTCTTGGAGTATCATTTGTTGCCTCTGTAACATGGACAAGCAGCAGCCTTCCTGAAAACATAAGCCTGCTGCATATAGATGACTGTCCACATTTCAGAAGCATTTATTATCAGCCGCTTGGCTCATTCTGCTCAGAAAATCAGCGAATCTTCGAGCACCAGCTTGAAGAATATTTCAAGAAATTGAATAAATAATGCACCTGTGTATTTTAATGCACTTCTAATGGTGTGTCTTCACCGGCTGCAAACTGCACAACACTCTTAACTGAAGACTCAACCATGTCAGACACAGCCTGATCTGTGAAAAATGCAATGTGAGGTGTGACAATAGTATTCTGGAAAGACTTAAGTATGATGTAATCGTGATTAACAACAAGGTCATCATACTTACGGTCTGTACGGATAAAATCATCTTCACCCTCGCAGCAGTCAGTTCCAACTGAACCTATCTTGCCACTCTCAACAGCCTCAATCAGATTCTTTGTATCAACAAGTGCACCTCTAGCCGCATTTATAATGATAACGCCATCCTTCATCTTTGCAATTGAATCCTTATTAATCATATGATATGTCTCATCACTTAAAAAAGTATGAAGCGAGATAATATCTGACTTAGCGTACAATTCATCAAGCGTTACATATTCAACATTTTCAAGGTCTTTTGCAGGGTATGGGTCATACGCAATAATCTTACATCCAAATCCTGAAAGATTCTTAATTACTGCCTTTCCAATTCTTCCTGTTCCGATAATACCTACTGTCATATTCTGCATTTCTCGTCCACATATAGGACCAAGTGAATAATCCGCTGTGTGCGAACGCATCATTACATACAAAGCCTTGCGGATACACATAAGCATAAGCATTACTGTATAATTGGCAACTGAATATGGCGAATATCCGCTGTGTGCAACACGGATTCCAAGGCGCTTTGCTGCCTCAAGGTCAACACTGTTATATCCGATTGTCCTGAAACCGATATACTTAACACCTTCTGCTGCAAGCTTTTCAAGAACAGGTGCTGACAAGTCACACATGCCATCGCACACCGACATAGCCTCACAGCCTTTGACACTTTCTATATCATCTGCTGTAAATCCGCTTCTATTGATCTGTAATTCCACCTTGTATACATTTGCAAATGTATCAAAATACTGTTTTTCATCTGGACGAACGCTGAATGCTGCTATCTTCATAATGTTTCACTCCTCCTACTTAATCCACTCGTATGTAAGTTTTCCAAGAATCTCGATTCCCTTAACAATCTGTTCATCAGAAGGTGTCGAATAGTTAAGTCTGAATCCATTAGATTTCTGGTTCTCATCTGCTAAGAACGCTGCTCCCGGAACTGAAAGAACGCCTCTGTTAATGGCCTCCCTTACAAATGGTGCAGAATCCATTCCATCTGGCAGGAATGCCATTACAAAAAGTCCACCCTCAGGGTGACCGAAGGTTACTGAAGGATGGAATTCCTTCTTCATGCACTCCATCATGAGATTACATTTATGCTCATACACCTTTCTTGAATCCTCGAGATGCTTGTCAAAAGCATAGTTATTAATATATTCATTACAAATGTACTGGAAAAGTACAGTTGAATGTACATCTGTGCACTGCTTTGCAACTGTAAGCGGTCCTGTGAGCGACTTGTTGAACACAAGAAAGCCAAGACGGAATGCAGGTGCCATTACCTTTGAGAAGCTTCCTGCATATATAACCCTGCCCTCTGTATCCATTGATTTGATAGTTGGCACATTTTCACCTGCAAATCTTAATTCACCGTAAGGATTGTCCTCTAATATTGCGATATCATATTTGCAGCAAAGCTCATACACTTTTTTTCTCTTCTTAAGAGAAGTTGTGATTCCTGTAGGATTCTGAAAAGATGGAATTGTGTATAAAAGCTTTGCATCAGGATTAGCCTTTAAAGCCTCCTCAAGCGCATTTATATTCATTCCGTCCTGCTCCATTGGGATTCCTACAAGCTTTGCACCGTAAGAACGGAATGTATTAAGGCAGCCTACAAATGCAGGCTCTTCAGTAAGCACAACGTCTCCTTCATTAACAAGTGCCTTAGTTGTAAGGTCCGCACACTGCTGTCCGCCTGACACTATGAAAAGCTCATTATTCTCGAAATCAAAGCCTTCCTTCTTCTCAAGATATTTCTTCATGGTATCACGCAGAGGTGTATAACCTTCACTCAGTCCATACTGTAATAAAGAGACAGGATTCTCGCTGAGTCCCTTTGCTGCTATCTCTTCTATCTCCTTGCATGGGAATGTCTCTGCTGACGGATTGCCACCACCAAAAGATATAATATCCTTGTTTGCTCCTAACTTAAAAAGTTCTCGTATCATCGAACCATGTACACCTGATAAACGATTAGAAATCTCGTATTCCATATATATATTTCCTCCTTCAAATACTTGCTAATGCAAAAAAGAGCCAGAATCCCCTAAAGATTTCCGGCTCCTTTGCCTTTGATAATGGTATAATAACCCCATTTGTCATTCCTGTAAAATAAATGTTGGTTATTAAATCATAAATCGTAGTAATAGTTATTCTTTTCAAATATTATAAAATTATCAGATAACTTTTCACTTATCCCAGCTTCCCTCTTTTCTTAAGATATACGAATGCGGCAGCGCATATCACAACCGATAACACTGAACCTGCCGGTACAGCAAGTCCCCTGTGGTTGGCAATCATCGTTATTATAATGAACGCAATCTGAATACAACCATCCTGTATTGCAACCGGAATTAGTATTCCAAGTCACCATAAACAATTATTTTTGTCAACCTGCGTCGCCCAAGTCGCCAATATTTCACTTTCCCCGTCGCCAATAATTAAATATGGCGATTGAGGGCAGCGTGCAGCTATTTTTACACCAAATCCAGAGCATCTGCTTCTAATATACTTAAATATTTTTTACAGATAGGCCTTCCGTTCGAAGCAAAAAAAAGAATCCATGCCTTTCCCGCATGAATTCATTTTATCGTTCCTTACGCATCCTTATATTCTATTTTTAATGGTGTATGGAATCAATATTTTCGGCTGTACAGAACTCTCATCATACACAATTATCTTCTTTTGAATAGCATTTAAATCTGTGAAATACGCTAAATACAGACTGAACAATTCCCAATATGTTTGATCCCAAATCAAAGCCTTTTCTTCACGCGTTTTTATAATACGTGGAAAAACATAATTTGTAGAAATCATTTTTTATTTGTGCTTTTTATTTCCGCTACCAGTTCTTCATACTTACGTTCGTCAATAATATATTTCCGTTTAATCAGTATATAAGCAGCTCCTATAGAAATTACCGGAACAGCTACAATTCCAAGACGCAATATAAATCTTTGTCCGGCATCTGCTGTCTGAATAAATTTATCTGCCTGTACAATTACATTTTCCGAAGTAAGTTCTCCTGTACCAGCTTTTATTTCTAATCCGGATATTTTCTGACTGATTGCATAAATATTGCTTATAATCAGTATTAACGCAACAACCGCCTGATCAACTGCACTTGCCAGCTTTGTTGCAAAAGATCTTACTGCTGAGATAATACTGTCATGTCGTTCATGAAATCGGACTTCATCATACTCTATGGTATTATTTAACATGACAATCATCGTCATATTAAATGCTCCCTGCGAAAAGAAGATCAGAAAACCGATGATATTCAGTAAAACAACACTCTTTGGTAAAATGTAGCCTACACTCATAAAAAGCATATACCCAATGACTGTAATGATGGTAGCTGCAGTTATAATCTGATTTCGTGTGAATTTTGAGGAAAGCCACGCAAAAGATGCCTCTGATATCAGCGTTCCTAATCCATACATAATTGTAAACCAAAATACAAGACTGCCACCTACAGAATATCCAAATTCAAAATAAAAGAAATTCATTCCAATCATAATCAGAAGACCATTTCCGATTTGGAATAATAAACATGCAATTCCAATCACTATCAACTGATCATTTCTCAGGAATATATGAAACATATCTTTTAATGACAGTGTTCTCTTCTTTTCCGGTCTTTTTCTCTCTTTTACTCCAAACACTGTAAGTAGCTGGAAACCAATAAAACAAAAAGCAATCACAATCGCAGCCGTCCGATATGCCATAATCGCATTTCCAGCTACCATATCAGGGAGCAGACCTGCAACAGAAAACTGTCCGATACAGATAAAAATTCCCTGTACGGTTACCAGCCAGTTCCGTTCTCCAGGATCTGATGTAAGACTCGGCAGCATTCCCCAATAGGCAATATCATTCATTGTGTAAGTCATTCCCCATAAAAGATATCCCACTCCAAAAAATGCAACAAATCCCCATCCTTCCGGCCTTACTGTAAACAAGCAGATAATTATCAGGCTGTTTAAAATTACTCCTATAAAAATCCAAGGTTTAAATTTTCCGGCTTTCAAATGCGAATTTTCAATAATAATTCCCATCATTGGATCATTAATGGCATCCCACAGCAGACACACTACCATAATTGCTGATATTACTGCATATTGGGCAACTGTCAGTTTCATTGTATATTGAATATATGTAAGAAGAAACATAGAGATAAGTGCATACGCCATATCTCTTCCGGTTGCTCCTATACAATAGCTCCATTTTGTGCGTTTATCCAATTTATTGTTTTCCATATACGACTTCCCCCTCTCTCTATTTCTTCAGCAGTCTTTTAAAAGCCTGCAGATATTTTTTATTTGCATTGTAAACTAACATATCGATTAACTTCGGAGTTGCAATTCCACCACTGGTTGCAATCAGTCCTTCCAGATTTCCTTCTTCGACTCCCATTTTTACCATTTTAAAGGCCGGGTCCCGCTCTGATTTTCCCCGAAGTATAATCTTAAGTCCGATATGTACGACTCCACGAACAAATTTTCCAAACATTGAGACATTTACCACATCCTGATAGGAATCGTAAACCGTATACTCTCCACGCTTTTTTTCTTTGTCATGTTTCGGTTCACCGCCTAATAGCTGATAAAATTGTTCTGCACTGATTTCCATTCCATGTGGCTGCTCTCTAAAATAATCCGGAAACAGTTCTCTTTCATTTCTAAAATAACTATTTCCTACTACTTCCATATTCGCCTTTAATTGCAAATCATGTACCGATGCTCCGATACAGATCTGATATTTGCCGCTTAACATGGAAAAGGCTTTTTTCTCTACATCATAGACGGAAAAACTTCTTTCATCCAGCTCTAGTATAACTTCTTTTTCTTCTCCCGGATACAGATATATTTTTTGAAACCCCTTTAGTTCTATATGGCTTCTGATAACATCTGATTCAATCGGGCAGATATATAACTGTGCTATTTCTGCTCCACTCACTTTTCCGATATTTTTAATTTTAAAACGAATTTGTATCTTCCCACCACTATATACTTCCGGTACATTCAATTCCGAATAGGAAAAAGAAGTATAGGAAAGTCCATAACCAAACGGATATTTTACCGGAACATGGAATGTCTCATAGTAACGATAACCTACAAAAATGCTTTCCCTGTATTCTACATCATCATTCGGAGGTGCAAAATATCTCCATGCCGGGGTATCTTTTTCTGAAAACGGAATTGTCTCTGCCAATTTACCGGATGGATTCACCTCTCCACTGATTAAGTCAGCAACAGATTCCCCTACAGCCTGTCCTCCGAGGTACATGTGAAGAATTGCTCCTACATTCTTTTCAAAACTAAAATCCATAGGCGCACCACCGAAACTAATTGCTGCAATATGATCTTTTCCGACAGTTTCTGCAATTTCAGCCAACAGCTCTTCCTGATTTTGAGGAATTTTAAGATTTTTCCTGTCGTATCCTTCTCCTTCGTAAGATTCTGTAAGACCGATAAAATATAGAATCACACAATCCTTTTTTCTATATTCCTGTTTCAGTTTTTCTATCGTATCCTGTAGTTGCTTTTCTCCTAATTCTTCCTTTTCATTCTGATATCCCTGTATATAAGTTACCTGATATCCTTTTTCACGTATTGCTTCAATCGCATTTGTCATCTTCGTCGGCTGGATATGACTACTCCCACCTCCCTGAAATCGCATCTGCCTGGCAAGCTCTCCAATAATGATTACCTTCTTCTCTTTTCCAATTGGCAAAACACTATTATTTTTCAAAAGCACTGCACTTTCATTTTCCAGTTTACGTGCCACCTGATTCTGTTCTTCCATATCTACCTCATAATTTTCTTCTATATTTTTATGAAGTGATACAAAATTCTGCAGAACATTCTTAGTCCAGTTATCCAGTTCCTGACCCGTAATCCGGCCATCCTTATACGCTTCTTTTAACACATCTGTGTGGAAGCCTTTCGGATCTGGCATTTCCAGTGTCAGACCATTTTTCATACAGCTTACAATATCATTTGCTGCTCCCCAATCCGACACCACACCACCTTGATATTTCCATTCTTTTCTCAGAACATCTGTCAGTAAGTATTTATTTCTTGCTCCAAATTCGCCATTAATCCTGTTGTATGAAGCCATTACAGAAGTCGGTTTTGCTTTTTTCACAACTTCTTCAAAAGCCGACAGATATATTTCCCTAAGAGTTCTTTCATCAATCTGGCTATTGGATGTCATTCGTCTTGTTTCCTGTGAATTAACAGCATAATGCTTTAAACTCGTACCTATTCCAAGGCTCTGTACACCTTCGATATATCCCGTTGCCAGCTTTCCTGTCAAATACGGATCTTCACTGAAATATTCAAAATTTCTTCCGCATAAAGGAGAACGCTTGATATTGATTCCGCAGCCTAGCACAATGGATATCTGCTCTTTTTTTGCTTCTTTCGCAATCGCTTCACCCATCTTTTTAACAATAGCAGGATTCCAACTGCAGGCTATTGCACTTGCAGTTGGAAAACAGGTTGCTGGCTTACTGGTTTCAATATCCCCAACCTTTTCCTGTTCCAGTTTTCGAATCCCATGTGGTCCGTCTGTCATCATAATAGAGGGGATTTTCCCATTACAGTCATAAGTATGCCAGTCACCAACACCGCCTAAAAGCCGGATTTTTTCATCTATTGTTAACTGTTCACATATTTTATCAATGTTCATCGCTTTACCTCTCTTTTAATCTCTTAATTGCATTTTATCTATTTCCGGCATATAATTATATTGATTTATCGTGTTTTATGTCAATTTATCGTGTTTTTGACAGGAGGAATCACCTATGTATAAAATGAAGTCAGACATCAATTTTTCCCTCACACATGAACTGTTGGAAAATGCAGAAAATGAACGGATACATACATCTTATGCACAGGAAAAAGCAATTCTCGAATGTGTTTCAAACGGAGATATTCACGCATTGGAGAATACCTATTATTCACTCCCAACAACTGTTTACGGAAAGATGACCTCTTCCAATTCCAAATTAAAATTACTTTTTTATGCAAGTAT
>ENA-OQIO01000213-OQIO01000213.1-human-gut-metagenome-genome-assembly--contig:-NODE-213-length-30239-cov-5.409671_pt1 | contig 30239 bp, 33 predicted proteins | sample MGYA00242573_ERZ504737 | MGnify/ENA primary metagenome ERZ504737 (study PRJEB26092, sample SAMD00036203) | human gut metagenome | host: Homo sapiens | study: EMG produced TPA metagenomics assembly of...
AGCGCGTGCAGGATATGCAGGACGGCACCTTTGAGCTGGGCCTGACCCGCTGGGCGACTACGCTGACCCCATGACCTATCTGGCATGTGGGTGACCGGCAACTCCAACAACTACGGTCTGTGGAGCGATGCCGACTACGATGCCATCATCGATGAGTGCACCACCGGTGATCTGTGCACCGACCCGAAGGCCGCTGGGCAGCCCTGTATGAGGCAGAGCAGATCGTTCTGGAGCAGGCGGTCATCTTCCCCCTGTACGGCCAGTGCAACGCTGAGATGATCTCCTCTGCCGTCAAGGGTGTCGAGCATCACCCCTGCGCTCTGAACCGTGTGTACAAGAACACCACCAAGAGCGAGTAAACAACTGAATCGCTGAACAAGGCCGCACAGTGGCCCGCAAAGAGCCACTGTGCGCCTTTTTGGCATTGTGCCTGTCCGCGGCAGACGAACGACTGACCGCGAGATCCCGGAAGGAAAAGGGGGGCCACCCGACGTGAAAAAATATACACTCAAGCGAATCCTGACCTCGCTGTTCACACTGCTGGCAATTTTGCTGGTGCTGTTTATCCTGATGCAGCTGATGCCCGGTTCGCCCTTCAATGATGAAAAGCTGACGCCTGATATGCGGGCTGCCCTGTACGCAAAGTACGGCCTGGATCAGCCCATCTACATCCAGTTCTTCCGCTATGTGGGCAATATGCTCCGCGGAGATCTTGGCGTGAGCTATAACATCTCCAAGAATACACCCATCTCCCAGCTCATCCAGAGCCGCCTGCCCATCTCCATTCAGGTGGGCGGCATGGCTGTGACGCTGGGTGCCGCTGTGGGCCTAGTGCTGGGCATCATTGCCGCACTCAAGCGGGATACCATTTTTGATACCATCGCCACCATCATCTCGGTCATCGGCGTGTCGGTGCCTTCCTATGTGTTCGCACTGGCCCTGAGCTATGCCTTTGGCTTCAAGCTCCGCTGGTTCCCGATGCTGTTCTCCGCCAAGGATGTCTTTGGCTCCAGCGTCCTGCCCAGCATCTCGCTTTCCATGTTCACCATGGCCTCTATTGCCCGCTTTACCCGCAGTGAGATGATCGAAGTCCTTGATTCCGATTACATGCTGCTGGCCGAGAGCAAGGGCATCTCCGGCCCGGCGCTGATCTTCCGCCATGCCCTGCGCAATGCCTCATTCCCATCATCACGGTGCTGGCACCCCTGATCGTGGATCTGATGACCGGCTCGCTGGTGGTGGAAAAGATCTTCGCCATTCCCGGCGTGGGCAGCCTGCTGGTCACGGCCATCCAGTCCAACGATTACAACGTGGTCATTGGCCTGAGCTTTATCTACAGCGCCATGTACATTGGCATCATGCTGGTCGTTGACCTGCTCTACGGCATCATCGATCCGCGCATTCGTCTGGCAAAGGGGGATGACTGATATGGCAGAAAAAGCGATCCGCCTGGGCGGCGAATCCACAGCGGATGCCATCGTCAGCGCGGTGGATTCCCTGTATCCCGAGCACACCTTTGAGGACAAGGAGTTTGCCCTCAAGCACAACGACGATGAGATCGCCGTGGACACCAACTTTGCGGCCCAGAGCTTCTGGAAGGATGCCATCCTCCGCTTCTTTGGCAAGAGGAGCGCCGTGCTGGGCCTGATCCTGATCGTCGTCATCGTGCTGCTGGCCGTTTTTGGCCCGGGCATGAACAGCTATACCTACTCCGGCCAGGATCTGAGCCAGAAGAACTTTGCTCCCCGTGTGCCGGGCATCGAGCGCCTCGGCATCCTGGACGGCAGCGAGAAGATGAGCACCACCACCGGCAGCAAGAGCGTCAACGCCTATGTGGAAAAGGACAAGGACGATGTCTACTACTGGTTCGGCAGTGACCTGTACGGCCGCGATATCTGGACCCGCACCTGAGGGTGCCCGTGTCTCCCTGATCATCGCGGTGGCCGCTGCTGTCATCGATATGGTCATCGGCATGAGCTATGGCCTGATCTCCGGCTACTTTGGCGGCAGGGTGGATATGGTGATGCAGCGCTTCCTCGAGGTGGCCAACGGCATTCCCCGCCTGGTCATCGTTACGCTACTGCTGCTGGTGCTGCAGCCCGGCATGGTCACCATCATCTTTGCCCTGATGCTGACCGAGTGGGTGGGCATGAGCCGCATTGCCCGCGCCGAGATGCTCAAGCTGAAGGATCAGGAATTCGTGCTGGCCTCCCGCACGCTGGGTGCAGGCAGCTTCTTCATCATCTTCAAGGAAGTGCTGCCCAACATCATCGGACCCATCATCACGCAGGTCATGTTCAGCATCCCCACCGCCATCTTTACCGAAGCGTTCCTGTCCTTTGTGGGTCTGGGCATTCCGGTGCCCCAGTGCTCGCTGGGTTCTTTGATCAGTGAGCTGTACAACAGCTTCACCACCCACCCCTATCAGATCATTCCGCCCATTGTGGTGATGAGCCTGCTGATGCTCAGCTTCAATCTGGTGGCCGATGGTCTGCGCGAGGCCCTGGACCCCAAGATGAAGAGTATGTAAGGAGGAACACCCCATGCCTGAGAACAAAAAAGAACAGGTCTTGTCGGTGCGAGACCTTGATATCACTTTTAAGACCACCGCAGGCCCGGTGCACGCCATCCGGGGCGTGAACATCGACCTGTACAAGGGTGAGACCGTTGCGCTGGTGGGCGAGTCCGGCTCCGGCAAGTCCGTGACCATGAAGGCCGCCATGGGCATTCTGGCCAAGAACGCCACCGTGAACAGCGGCTCCATCCAGTTCAGCTACCACCATGCAGACGGCTCTCCCGAGACGGTGGACCTGCTGCAGAAGGACAAAAAGTGGATCCGCCGCCACATCAATGGAAAGCGCATCGCCATGGTGTTCCAGGACCCCATGACCAGCCTTGACCCCACCATGACCATCGGCAAGCAGATCATGGAGGGAATGCTCTGGCACTTCAAGATGCCCAAGGCCGAGGCCTACAAAAAGGCACTGGAGCTGCTGGAGGAGGTGGGCATCACCGATGCGGAAAAGCGGATGAAGAATTACCCCCACCAGCTGTCCGGCGGTATGCGCCAGCGCGTGGTCATTGCCATTGCCCTGTCCTGCGACCCCGACCTGCTCATCTGCGATGAGCCCACCACGGCACTGGACGTGACGATCCAGGCCAAGATCCTGGAGCTGATCCGCAGCATCCAGAAGGAGCGCGGCATCTCGGTCATCTACATCACCCACGACCTGGGCGTTGTGGCAAAGGTGGCCGACTATGTGGATGTCATGTACGCGGGCAAGATCGTGGAGACCGGCACCATTGATGAGATCTTCTACGACCCCAAGCATCCCTACACCTGGGGCCTGCTGTCGGCCATGCCTGATCTGGACACCGCCGATGACCGTCTGTACACCATCCCGGGCTCTCCGCCGAACCTGCTGCATGAGAAGCCGGGCGATGCCTTTGCACCCCGCAACCGCTTTGCCCTGCACATCGATGATGAAGTCGATCCTCCCATGTTCAAGATCAGCGAGACCCACTATGCGGCCACCTGGCTGCTGGACCCCCGGGCCCCCAAGGTGGAAATGCCGCCGGAGCTGGCCCAGCGAATCAGCCGCATGAAAGCGGATGCAGAAAAGATCAAGGAGGCGGAATAAATGGCTGCACAGAGCGCGACCCCGCTTCTGAAAGTAGAGGGCCTGAAACAGTATTTCAAGGTGAACAAGAACTTCACCGTTAAGGCTGTGGACGACGTGAGCTTTGAGATCTACCCCGGCGAGACCTATGGTCTGGTGGGCGAATCCGGCTCCGGCAAGTCCACCATCGGCCGGAGCATCATCCGGCTGTACGACCCCACCGCAGGCAAGATCACCTTTGACGGGCAGGACATCAGCGGGCACCTGAGCCACGCACAGAACAACACCCTGCGCACCCAGATGCAGATGATCTTCCAGGATCCCATGGCCAGCCTGAACCCCCGCAAAAAGGTGGAGGACATCATCGGCGAGGGATTGGACATCCACCACATGTACAAGACCCCGGCGGAGCGCCGGGAGAAGGTGGAGAAAATTCTTGCCAAGGTGGGCCTTGCCCCGGAGCACGCCGAGCGTTACCCCCATCAGTTCTCGGGCGGCCAGCGCCAGCGCGTGGGCATCGCCCGCGCCCTGATCATGAACCCCAAGCTCATCATTGCCGATGAGTGCATCTCGGCACTGGATGTGTCCATTCAGGCGCAGGTGGTCAACCTGATGAAGGATATCCAGCAGGAGACCGGCACGGCCTACCTCTTCATTGCCCATGACCTTTCCATGGTCAAGTATATCTCTGACCGCATCGGGGTGCTCCATCTGGGCCACCTGCTGGAGACCGGCACCACCGAGGAGATCTTTGAGCATCCCATCCACCCCTACACCCGGAGCCTGCTGTCGGCCATCCCGCTGCCCAACCCTGTTGTGGAAAAGCGCCGCGTGGCCGAGACCTACGATTACGCCGCCTCCGGCATCGATTACAGCCTGGGTACCAGCCACCATGTTGCGGGCAGCCACTACGTCAAGTGCACAGACGCAGAGTTTGCCCAGTGGTGCAGGTAGACCATATCCTCCCAGCAAATGCAAAGCGCCCCCGCTCACCGGTGTTTCCGGCAGGCGGGGGCGCTGCTTTTTGTAGGAAGTTCAGAAGGTCAGCCGCATCTGGTACCACACCACGCCGCCGTGGGTGGAGCCGGAAACGCCTTCGCTGACAAAGCCGAAGCCGGCGTAATAGTGCACGAGCCTGTCCTTGCAGGTGAGCACCAGCCCCCTGCGGCCCTGAGCCTTTGCATCGGCGATGGCCCGGCGGAGCAGCTGCCCGGCCAGGCCCTGCTTCCGGTATTCGGGCAGAGTGTTCACCCCAAAGATCATCTGCCACGCCCCATGGGCATCGTGCAGGGAAGCGTCGGCGTACATCTCGTCTGTCAGGTCGGGGGTATCGGTCACAAAGCCGTCCACAAAGGAGACGAGCTTTTCGTCCTCGAACAGCAGCCAGAAGTGGTCGGCGTAATGGGCCAGCCGCCCGGCAAATTCTTCTTTTGTGGCCGCCTCCGCAGCCGGAAAGCAGGCCGCCTCCACGGCGGCAATGGCATCCAGATCTTCAAAGGTGGCAGTGCGAATCTTTTGCATAGTCATTCTCCAGAGTTTGATTTGTTGAGCTGAGTATACCACACCATCCCGCAAAGCGCCAGCAAAACAAAAAGAACCACTTAGTCTTTGCAAATAACCTTTGAACCTTCACCATCAATTACAATTCCTTGACGGTTGTTAATTGGGCATAGATTCAAATCCGAAAACTCAGTCATTATTTTCTCGGTAACTTTCTTAAATGGTGCTGTAAGATAATGCGGAAGAACATGGAAATCAATCAAATCAAGCCCTGCATCATCTTCTTGTGAGTAGTCCTCTGGCTTTTCGTCCATTTGCTCGATATATTGGATGCTTGGAGCGCATATAATTGCGCCTGCCGACTCGCCGATCATCAATTTTCCATTTGCCAATTCCTTTTTCAGTAGCCCATCAGTTCCTGTTTTACGGAGCTGATCCATAAGAAAGAAAGAATTTCCGCCGGTAAAATATATCACATCTGCTTCTTCAAAAACAGACTGTATCGTTGAATAAGCCTCCGTTGAAATATCAATTTCAGTTACGATTGCTCCCAACTTTTTGAATAATTTTCGAGCCGAGCCGACATAACCGGTGTAGCCTTCACGCAGTGAAGCTGTTGGAATAAATGCGACTTTCTTATTTTCAATTTCTTCCTTTATCAGACTTCCTACACTTGAAAAGTGCGAACATAAAAATAGTTTCATCAATATTCTCCTTTATAAATTCCGAGTTGTTGAACTAAGCCGAGTATACCACACCATCCCCCAAAGCGCCAGCAAAACAAAAAGAACCACCGACCGAAGTCGATGGTTCTTTTTCACGAGTGGACGGTACAGGACTCGAACCTGTGACCTCCTGCACGTCAAGCAGATGCTCTACCAGCTGAGCTAACCGTCCATATTCTGTTTGTGCCGCAATCAGCTTGATTATGATATCATACCGCCGGGCAAAAAGCAAGCCCTTTTTTGAAAATTCTGCAAACTTTTTGATGCCCGGTTTGCCGGGGATGGAAAATCAGCCGCCCAGCGCACATTTTGTAAACCGCCCCAAGGCGTTTCCGTTGCCCTGAACGCCGGTTTGTGGTATAATACATTGATTATAATAGGAAAGGTATCGCAGAATGAGAGTTTTGGGCATCGACCCGGGTTATGCATTGTGGGCTGGGGCGTTTTGGACTATGCGGGCAACCGGTTTGCACCGGTGGATTTCGGGGCCGTGTGCACCGATGCCGGGGTGCCGTTTGAGCAGCGGCTGGACGAGGTCTACACCGGCATCCGGGAGGTCATCGAGCGGACACAGCCTGAGGTGCTTGCCATCGAAAAGCTGTTCTACCAGCACAACCAGACCACTGTGATCGGCGTGGCCGAGGCCCGCGGGGTCATCCTGCTGGCGGCGGCGCAGGCGGGCATCCCCATCTACGAGTACACCCCCATGCAGGTGAAACAGGCCGTTACCGGCTACGGCAAGGCCGTGAAAAAGCAGGTGCAGGAGATGACCCGCATCCTGCTGCATCTGCCCGCTGTGCCAAAGCCTGATGATACCGCCGATGCACTGGCCATGGCTATCACCTTTTGCCATACCAACGGCAACCAGCTGAACCGCTTTGCAAGAAGGGGCGTTGGGCCGATTTAGTTGTTATTATTTGTGTATAAGGGAAGATTTCCCTTTGAACAACCTCTCAGTCTCACTTCGTTCGACAGGTCCTAGCAGGGGAGCCTCTGGCGAAGAGGAAGAGCTGCCCGCTATGCCAAGGCCTCCCCTATTAGGGGAGGTGGCATTGCGGAGCAATGACGGAGAGGTTGGACAGGGGGGGAGCTGACCGAAAAGGGAAAACACTTTATGATCTACTCTTTAACTGGAAAAATCATCAAAAAGACCCTGAACGCTGTGGTGGTGAGCTGCGGCGGGGTGGGCTACTATGTGCAGTGCCCGACCAGCGTTGCGGGTGCACTGCCCGGGGTGGGCAGGGAAGCCACCCTTTATACTGTGATGAGCGTGACCGAAAATGACATCAGCCTGTATGCTTTGCCACTGAGGAGCAGCAGAGCTGCTTTGAGCTGCTGACCGCCGTTTCCGGTGTGGGCCCCAAGGTGGGCCTTGCCATTCTCAGCGTTATGGAGCCTGACCGGGTGGCGCTGGCGATCTCGGCGGGCGACCACAAGGCCTTCAAGGCGGCATCCGGCGTGGGCCCCAAGCTGGCCCAGCGCATCGTGCTGGAGCTGAAGGATAAGGTGGCAAAGGGCTTTGTGGATGGCATCAACCTTGAGGATGTGGGCGCGGCCACTGCCGCCCCCGCCGCACAGGGAGCCGGGCAGGCCATTGCGGCGCTGGTGTCGCTGGGGTACAGCCAGAGCGAAGCAGCCCTGGCCGTTTCCAAGATCGACGCAAGCTTCCCGTGGAAGAGATCATCAAGCTGGCCCTGCGGGGCATGGCAGGCAGGAGGTAATCCATGCAGGACGAAACCGCGCTCTATGGCGCAAAAATGATGCAGCCCGGCTTAACGGCGGCGGACAACGAGGAAAATAGCCTTCGCCCGCAGCATCTGGAGGACTACATCGGACAGGACAAGGTCAAGCAGAACCTGAAAATCTATCTGGAAGCCGCCAAGCGGCGCGGCGAGCCCATGGATCACATCCTGCTCTATGGCCCCCCGGGCCTGGGCAAGACCACGCTGGCGAGCATCATCGCCAACGAGATGGGGGTGCAGATCCGCATCACCAGCGGCCCGGCCATTGAGAAGCCCGGCGACCTTGCCGCCCTGCTGACCAATCTGCAGGAGGGCGATGTGCTCTTCATTGATGAGATCCACCGCCTGTCCCGGCAGGTGGAGGAGGTGCTCTACCCGGCGCTGGAGGATTACGCGCTGGATATTATGATCGGCAAGGGCCCCAGCGCCCAGAGCATCCGGATCAACCTGCCCCGCTTCACGCTGGTGGGTGCCACCACCCGTGCGGGCCAGATCACCGGCCCCCTGCGGGATCGCTTCGGTGTGCTGCTCAAGCTGGAGCTGTACAGCCCCGATGAGCTGAGCCGGATCATCCAGCGCTCGGCGGGCATCCTCGACCAGCCCATCACCCCGGAGGGCGCTTACGAGCTGGCCAAATGCAGCCGGGGCACCCCCCGTGTGGCAAACCGCTTCTTGAAGCGTGTCCGCGACTTTGCCACCGTGCTGGGGGATGGCATCATCGACCGGGATGTTTCCCTGATGAGCCTGAAGCGGATGGACGTGGACGCGCTGGGTCTGGACGAGCTGGACCGCAGCCTGCTCCGCGCCATCATTGAGATGTACAACGGCGGCCCTGTGGGCCTGGAAACGCTGGCGGCGGCGCTGGGCGAGGAGGCCGTGACGCTGGAGGACCTGTGTGAGCCCTACCTGATGCAGATGGGCTTTTTGACCCGCACTCCCCGGGGCCGCTGTGCCACCCGCCTTGCTTATGAGCACCTGGGCCTGAAAGCCCCCGAGACCGGAAGCCCGGAGGACAACGGTCAGCAGAGCCTGTTCTGAGCCGTTTGAAGAGAGAAAGGAGGACGCTTATGCGCCCTGCAGATAGTTGGAAAGATTATGAGCTGCTGGATGCCACCGATGGCAACCGCCTGGAGCGCTGGGGGGAGACCATCCTCATCCGGCCCGACCCGCAGGTGGTGTGGAAAACCGAGAAACAGAGCCTGCTCTGGGCCAAGGCCGATGCCATCTACCACCGCTCCAATCAGGGCGGCGGCGAGTGGGAGTACCGCCGCCGTCTGCCTGAGAAGTGGAAGATCTCCTGCGGTGAGGGCGAGGACAAGCTGACCCTTATCGTCAGCCCCACCGGCTTCAAGCACACCGGCGTGTTCCCGGAGCAGGCTGTCAACTGGGCCTGGTACGCCAAAAAGATCCGTGCGGCAGGCCGCCCTGTCAAGGTGCTGAACCTGTTTGGCTACACCGGCGGCGCAACGCTGGCCTGTGCCGCTGCGGGCGCTAATGTCTGCCATGTGGATGCTTCCAAGGGCATCGTAGCGTGGGGCAAGGACAACGCCGTGGCCAGTGGTCTGGCTGACCGGCCCATCCGCTGGCTGGTGGACGACTGCGCCAAGTTCGTGGCCCGGGAAAAGCGCCGGGGCAACACCTACGATGGCATCATCATGGACCCGCCCAGCTACGGCCGCGGCCCCGGCGGCGAGATCTGGAAGCTGGAGGACTGCATCTACGAGCTCATCAGCCAGTGCGAGGAAGTGCTGAGCGATACGCCTCTCTTCTTTGCGGTCAACAGCTACACCACCGGCCTGTCCCCCGCGGTCATGGAGTATATGCTCAAGACCACGCTGGTGCCACGCTTTGGCGGCAAGACCAGCTGTGATGAGATCGGCCTGCCCGTTTCCGCCACCGGCGGCGTTGTGCCCTGCGGCGCAACGGCCATTTGGGAAGAATGAACTCCCTCAGTCACGGCTGTCGCCGTGCCAGCTCCCTCGGGGAGGGAGCCTTTGGCATGGCGGGAACGTTGACCGTTTGCCGGAAAACTTCTCGGTTGCGCCAGAGGCCCCATCTCAGAGGGGGCTGTCTGCGAAGCAGACTGGGGGAGTGTCCTGACGGCAGCCATTCTGAAAAAATGAAGAAGAACCAAGAATGGGGTACAGCCCTTTTGAGAAGGGCGCACCACCGGAAAGAGAAAACCTATGGAAGAAACGATTTTAACTGCGAAAGATCTGAAGTTCCGCTATGACCCGGAACAGCCGGACTACGCCCTGAACGGCGTGTCGGCTGAGGTGAAGCGGGGCGAATTTGTGGCAGTGCTGGGGGCCAACGGCTGTGGAAAATCCACGCTGGCCAAGCACTTCAATGCCATCCTCCTGCCGGAGAGCGGCACTGTGCTGGTGGAAGGGATGGACACCAAAGACGAGGACAAGATTTACGATATCCGCCAGACCGTGGGCATGGTGTTCCAGAGCCCGGACAACCAGATCGTTGCCACCGTGGTGGAGGAAGATGTCGCCTTTGCGCTGGAAAATCTGGGCGTGCCGCCGGAGGAGATGCGCCGCCGTGTGGATGAAGCGATGAAGATGGCGGGCATCTACGAGTACCGGGAGCGTGCACCCCACAACCTGTCCGGCGGCCAGAAGCAGCGCGTTGCCATTGCGGGCGTGGTCGCCATGCGGCCCGACTGCCTGATCCTGGACGAGGCCACCGCCATGCTTGATCCCCGGGGCCGGGAGCAGGTGATGCAGACCATCCACCATCTGAACAAGAACATGGGCATCACGGTGGTGTCCATCACCCACTATATGGAAGAAGCTGCTCAGGCCGACCGCGTGCTGGTGATGAGCAAGGGCAATGTGGTCATGGAAGGAACCCCGAAAGAAGTGTTCAGCCAGACCGAAAAGGTGCGCGCCCTGCGGCTGGATGTGCCGCAGGCTGCCGAGCTGCGGGATGAGCTGGTCAAGGCCGGCATCCCCATGCCCGAGGGCATCATTGACACCGGCGCGTGCGCACAGGCTCTGTATGAGCTTTTGAAGTAAGGGAGGGGACGGAAGATGGGAAGCATTATCAAAGTAGATCACCTGAGTTATGTCTATAACCCGGGAATGCCCAATGCCGTCACCGCGCTGGATGACGTGAGCTTTGAGGTGGAAGAGGGAGACTTTGTGGGCATCATCGGTGCCACCGGCTCCGGCAAGAGCACCCTCATCACCCACATGAACGGCCTGAACAAGCCCACCAGCGGTCACATCATCATCGATGGCCGTGACCTGTGGGCCGAGCCGGAAAAGATCCGGGAATTCCGTTTCCTCACCGGTCTGGTGTTCCAGTACCCGGAGTACCAGCTGTTTGAGGAGACCTGCTATAAGGATATCGCCTTTGGCCCCAGAAACATGGGGCTGGACGAGGCCGAGATCGACAGGCGGGTGCATGAAGCAGCGGACTTTGTCGGCCTGGATGAGGCGCTGCTGCAGCGCAGCCCCTTTGAGCTGTCCGGCGGCCAGAAGCGCCGGGTGGCCGTGGCGGGTGTGATGGCCATGAAGCCCCGCATTCTGGTGCTGGATGAGCCTGCCGCCGGTCTGGACCCCGAGGGCCGGGACGAGATCCTGTCTGAGGTCAAGGAATACCACAAAAAGACCGGCACCACCGTGCTGCTGGTCTCCCACAGCATGGAGGATATTGCCAAATATGCCGACCGTGTGCTGGTGATGAGCAATAAGAAGATCGCCATGTACGACACCGTGGAGAACGTGTTTGCCCGTGCGCCCGAGCTGCTGGCGCTGGGCCTGAGCGTGCCGCAGGTCACAAAGATCTTCCTCAAGCTGCGGGAGATGGGGGTGGATGTCCCGGCGGACGTTTACACCGTGCCCTATGCCGTCAAGATGATTTTGGAAGCCAAGAAGCGCCGGGACGCAGGCGAAAGCCTTGTGCTGCCCCGTGTGGATGCAAAGAAGGGGGGCGCTGCCACATGCTGAGAGATATCACCATCGGCCAGCACTTCCCGGGCGACAGCCTTGTGCATAAGTTCGACCCCCGCATGAAGCTGGTGCTGACCATCGTCTACATCATCCTGCTGTTTGCCGCGTCCAACCCGCTGGGCCTGACGCTGTCCCTTGTGTTCCTTGTGGCCATGTACGGCGTGGCAAAGATCCCCTTCAAGCTCATCACCAAGAGCCTGAAGCCCATTTTGCCCATCATCCTCTTTACCGCGGTGCTCAACCTCTTCTTTGTTTCGGGCGAGGGCGAGCCGCTGGTGCACTTCTGGGTGCTGAACATCTACGCCGAGGGCCTGCGCTATGCCATCCTGATGGCGGTGCGCGTGATGGCACTGATCGCGGGCACCAGCCTGCTGACCTATACCACCAGTCCCATCGTGCTGACGGATGCCATTGAGCAGCTGCTCAAGCCTTTGGGCAGGCTGCACTTCCCGGTGCATGAGCTGGCCATGATGATGAGCATTGCCCTGCGGTTTATCCCGACCCTGATCGAAGAGACCGACAAGATCATGAACGCCCAGAAAGCCCGTGGTGCCATGCTGGACAACGGTTCCATGATGGAGCGCGTCAAGGCGCTGGTGCCGGTGCTCATCCCGCTGTTCATCTCGGCCTTCCGCCGCGCCGATGAGCTGGCCATGGCCATGGAGTGCCGCTGCTACCGCGGCGGTGATGGCCGCACCCGCCTGAAAGTGCTGCGTTGCACCCGGCAGGATTATATCGATCTGGCGGTGTGCATCGTCTGCTTTATGGTGATCCTGAGCTCGAGACTGGTGTTCCCGAATTTTTAAAAACTCCCCCAGTCGCCTGCGGCGACAGCCCCCTCGAGGAGGGGGCCTTATAGCCTCCCTCTTTGAGGGAGGTGGCACGGCAAAGCCGTGACGGAAGGAGTTCCATGCAGAACTATCTACTTACCTTCCTACGACGGCACCAACTACTGCGGCTTTCAGGTGCAGCCCAACGGGCGGAGCGTGGCCCAGACCTTTCAGGATGGGCTGGAAGCGGTGCTCCACAGCCGCCCCGATATCAAGGGGTGCAGCCGCACCGATGCCGGTGTCCACGCGCTGGGCTTTGCGCTGAACTTCCATGCGGAGACCCGTATCCCCCCCGAAAAGCTGCCGCTGGCCATCAATCAGCACCTGCCCCCGGATATCCGGGTGCTGTGCGCCCGGGTGGTGCCGGAGGAGTTCCACGCCCGCTATGCCGCCCATACCAAGACCTACCTGTACCGCATCCACAACCACCCCATCGATTCGCCTTTTGATGAAAAATATTACACCCGGGTGCCCCGGCGGCTGGATGTGGATGCCATGCAGAGGGCGGCGGAACAGTTTGTGGGAAAGCACGATTTTCGGGCCCTGTGCGCGGCGGGTTCCTCTGCTGCTGCCCACGGAGATACCGTGCGCACCATCACCGACTGCCATGTGACCCGGAAGGCGACGAGGTGGACATTGAGGTGACAGCGGACGGCTACCTCTATAACATGGTGCGCATTCTGGCAGGCACCCTGTGTGAGGTGGGCGCGGGCCGGATGCAGCCCGATGCCATCCCCGGCATCCTTGCCAGCCGGGACCGCAGCCAGGCCGGGCCGACGCTGCCCGCGAAGGGGCTATTTTGGAGAAGGTGGACTACGACCTATGAGAAAAATCGCAACCGTCCGGAGAGTGACGAGCCGCTTTCGGAAGGGCGGGTCGAATATCTGGAAGCTGCCCGCCAGCGTGTGCGGAACCGGCGCATCCGCCGCACGGCGGTGCTGCTGGTGCTGCTGACGGCGGTGGTGCTGTTTGCCACCGGCATCGCGGGCAGCTCGGTGGCGGCCCTGAAGGACCTGACCGATACGGCCCGCATTGCCCTGCTGCCCGGCTCCGGCTGGCCCCAGCAGACCGGTGTGGCCGAGCTGGAACAGATGGCCCCCCTGACCGGCAGCTTTGTGGAACTGGGGGACGAGGGCTGTGTGGTCTGGTCGCGCACCGGCAAAAAGCTGAACAGCATCCAGAGCGGCTATGCCCGCCCGGCGCTGGCCGCGGGCAAGACCCGCTTTGTCCTCTACAACCGCTCCGGAAACGAGCTGCGGGTGGAGAGCCGCACCCAGAACCTCTACACCAAGCAGCTGGAAAACAGCATTTTCCTCTGCGCCATGTCGGACAACGGCACGCTGGCCGTGGTCACGGAGGACCAGACCAGCATGGCAAAGCTGCTGGTATACAGCCCCTCCATGGAGCAGCAGCTCAGCTGGAGCATGACCTCCAACGACGGCACCCCCCTGCGGATGGCCTTTTCCCCCGACAGCCGGAAGCTGGCGGCGGCAGCCGTCACCGTCAGCGGGGGACAGGTGATGACCAACCTCTACCTCATCAATCTGGCATCGGGCGATCCCGTCAGTCTGGTGAATCAGGGCGGTGTGCCCCAGTGGCTGGGGTGGACCTCCGCTTCCACGATCCTGGCTGTCTACGATACCAGGGCCGTGCTCTACAATGCGGGCGGCGGCGAGCGTGCGGTCTATGATTTTGCGGGCACGGAGCTGAAGGATGTTTCGGTGGACGCGGCAGGCAATGTGGCCCTGCTGCTGGCATCGGGGCAGGTCTCTCAGGCTGTGACGCTGGACAAAAACCTGAACGTCCAGTTCAGCGCTGCTGTCTCGGCGGCAAATTCCATCGTCCGGGCGGGGAACCTGTTCTATCTGCTGGCCGATAACGCCGTGGAGTGTTTTGATGCGTCCGGCACCCAGCAGTGGAGCCAGAACCTTGACACCAGCCCGCAGGCATTGCTGGCCAACAGCAAGGATCTGCTGCTGTTCAGCGGCAACACGGTGCAGAAGTTGGAAGCACCCGCTGAATAGCCCTCTCCGTCAATGCTTGCGCATTGCCACCTCTCCCAAAGGGAGAGGCAATTGCGGCTTTGAGGAAAAGAGTGCAATTTATTTTGTGGCTTCCCCTGTCAGAAGCGTTGGCTCCCCCTTTGGGGGAGCTGGCACGACGGCAGTCGTGACTGAGAGAGCCAGTTCGGAATAAGGTTAAACGTATGTTCAAGAATCCGTCATTTATTTTTGATATCCTATGTACGGTGGTCTGGCTGGTGCTGGCCGTCCGGTATGCCCACAAAGGCTTTCTGGCCTCTGTGGTGCAGCTGACGGGCAGCCTCATCAGCCTGTTCGGTGCCAGGGCCTTTTCAGGCTGGGCAGCCGAGCAGGTGTTCGAGCGCTTCCTCGCCGGAAGCTTCCGGGACCAGATCGCTGCCAATATCGCCGCCGGGGGAGCCGTCAGTCTGGATGGCATTGCCCAGCGGTACGCGGGCTTTCTGCCCGAGGCATTCCGGGCATCCATCGTGGATGCCTGCGAGCGCTCCATCTCTGCCGTCCTCAATGACAATGCCGTTGTGCTGGCGGATACCATCGTCCAGAAAGTGCTGGCTCCGCTGCTGACCCCGGTGATCTCGCTGGTGCTGTTCTTTGTGGCGTTTGCCTGCTGCGGATGCTGGTCAGCCTGCTGGTCACAGTGCTGGGGCTGGTGAACAAGCTGCCCGTGATCGGTGCAGTGAACCACTGGCTGGGCTGGGGTGTGGGCGGCATTGCCAGCCTTGTGGACATCTATTTGGTGCTCTGCGTGGTCTGGGCGCTCATTGTGATCACCGGCGGCAACCTCACCATGCTCAACGACACGGTGATGAGCGGCAGCCTTTACTATAAAGTATTCAATGTGTTCAACCCGTTTGTCTGAGCGGGGAGGGAAAAGGAGGAACAATGGTCTGCATTCGATGCCAGAAGCGGCCTGCCATTATTTTTGTCCAGCGGATGGAAAATGGCCAGATGAAAAACGAGGGGTACTGCCTGCACTGTGCCCGGGAGATGCACATCAAACCGGTCGATGATCTGATGAAGCAGTTTGGCATGTCTGATGAGGACATGGATGCCATGGAAGACCGGATGGAAAACATGATGCAGGAGATGGGGGACATGAGCAGCATGAACCCCTTCTCCATGATGATGGGCATGGGCCAGCCGGACCAGAGCGAAGAGGACGGCGACCTTGTGCCCGGCTCCAGCGCCACCTTCCCGCTGGGGGTGAACGGCGGTGCCCAGAACGGCAAAAACGAAAAGAAGGCGGGCAAAAACGACAAAAAGCCGCCCCGCCGCAAGTTTCTGGATACCTACTGCGAGAACCTGACCCGCAAAGCCCGGGAGGGGAAGCTGGATGATATCATCGGCCGCGACCGGGAGATCTACCGCACCATCCAGATCCTGAGCCGCCGCCAGAAGAACAACCCCTGCCTCATTGGTGAGGCGGGCGTGGCAAGACCGCCATTGCCGAGGGCATTGCCGAGCGCATTGCCAAGGGGCAGGTGCCGGCAGGGCTGCAGGATAAGGAGATCTTCCTGCTCGACCTGACCAGCCTTGTGGCAGGCACCCAGTTCCGCGGCCAGTTCGAGCAGCGGGTCAAGGGCCTGCTGAGCGAGGTCAAGGCGGCAGGCAACGTCATCCTGTTCATTGACGAGATCCACACCATTACCTCTGCCGGTGAGAGCGAGGGTGCCATGAATGCGGGCAACATCCTGAAGCCCGCCCTCTCCCGCGGCGAGATCCAGGTCATTGGTGCCACCACCTTCAACGAGTACCGCAAGTATATCGAGAAGGACCAGGCGCTGGAGCGCCGGTTCCAGCCCGTGCGGGTGGAGGAACCCAGCGTTGCTGATACGCTGGCCGTGATGGGCGGCATCAAGCACTACTACGAGGAGCACCACCATGTGCAGGTGCCCGCCGATGTGCTGAACGCACCGTGACCCTGAGTGAGCGGTATATCACCGACCGCTATCTGCCCGACAAGGCCATCGACCTGCTGGACGAGGCCTGTGCCTGCTGCAATCTGGCCCACCCGGTCATCTCCGAGTACCTGACCATGCAGAAGGAACTGGAGGCCCTCAAGCAGGAAGAGGCCGACATGGAAAACGCCGATGTGAACGAGCCCATCGATTACGAGCGTGTGGCAGAGCGCAAGACCCGGATGGCACAGCTGGAGCGGGAATTGCCCGCCAAGCAGGCTGCAGCCGGGGAGATCCAGGTGACCATGGACGATGTGGCCAAGGTCATTGAGCTGTGGACGGGCATCCCGGCGGTGAAGATCCGGGAGACCGAGTATGCAAAGCTCGCCAGCCTTGAGACCGAGCTGAAAAAGAAGATCATCGGTCAGGACGATGCCGTGCATCTGGTGGCACAGGCGGTCAAGCGCAGCCGCGCCGACCTTTCGGGCCGCCGCCGTCCGGCCAGCTTCATCTTTGTGGGCCCCACCGGCGTGGGCAAGACGGAGCTGGTGAAGCAGCTGGCAAACCAGCTCTTTGACGGCCCCGATCCGCTGATCCGGCTGGATATGAGCGAGTATATGGAAAAGTACGCCGTGTCCCGCATGATCGGTTCCCCTCCGGGCTACGTGGGCTACGAGGAGGCGGGTCAGCTGACCGAAAAGGTCCGCCGCCGCCCGTACAGCGTGGTGCTGTTCGATGAGATCGAAAAGGCCCATCCTGATGTGATGAATATCCTGCTGCAGATCCTGGACGAGGGCAAGATCAACGATGCCCAGGGCCGCACCGTGGATTTCTCCAACACCGTCATCTGCATGACCTCCAATGCGGGCAGCAGCGACCAGACCACCGCAAGTCTGGGCTTCAACCGCAGCGAGGAGGAGCGGAACGAGGAGAAGAGCCGCAAGGCACTGAGCCAGTTCCTCCGCCCTGAGTTTTTGGGCCGCGTGGATGAGGTCATCACCTTCAAGCCGCTGAGCGAGGAGACCCTGCAGGGCATTGCCGCCCTGATGCTGGACGAGTACAAGCCCAGCATGGAGGCCAAGGGCATTGCCTACAGCTATACCCCGGCGGCACTGGCAGCGCTGGTGCACAAGAGCCAGGGCGGCAAGTTTGGTGCCCGCGACCTGCGCCGGACCATCCGCAAGGCTGTGGAGGACCCCGCCGCTGAAAAGATCATCGACGGTACCCTTGTTTCCGGCTCCACCCTGACCGTGGATGCTGAGAACGATGAGATCGTGCTGAAATAAGTAAAGATCCCGGAGGGCAGAAACGCCTCCGGGATCTTTGTTCTTTGAAGGAGGAGAGAAGAATGAACTTGTATCACTACCGATCAGTGGAAAGCGCACGAAAGGAGATCGAGTGCCGTACATTCCGCTATGCGGACCGGAACGAATTGAATGATCCCTTGGAGGGCTATGCTCAGATTTACTGGAAAGGCGATTGTCCGGCGTGGGAGGGACTGTTCCGGAACTATATCTGCAGTGTATACTATGCTGTAGTTGGCATTCAATTGAATGCAAGCGAGGAACTTTTGGCAGAGAGGGCAGTTATTCCGGATATTCACTGCTTTGATGATGTTCCGCTGGGGCAGGTCTGGAAAGAATTATCGGATCGTTTTGTACAGACAGCATTGGTGCAGAAGCTGATAGTAGATCTAGGAAATACGGAGACCGAAATGAATGCCCACCGCTTGAGGCAAATTTTGCGGCTCTGCCATGAGGATGCAATCAAAATTTGTCTGGACGACATGCACAAACGGAAAACGTTGCCAAGGGAGCAGGGCGGGCCGGTGGTGTCAATCAGCGAAAAGGCCGACTGGGAAAAGATGGGAGGCTTTGGAAATCTTGAAAGTCCGCTGATAAAAATGATGAAGGCTGCTTTTGAGGTTTATGAAGAAACACTGGAAAGCAGTTTTCTGAAACTGGAACAGGAGATCGAGGCAAACGAACCAAATGCCCGGAAGCGGAGGCTCTGGCTGAAGGTGAGGCTGGGATTTCCGGCCCTTTATATTGCTGGTCTGCAGGAACTGCCCTACCCCAGAATGTTTATGATGTGCTTTTCCACCGACGGAACAAACTCGGCCATGTGGGGAAATTATGCGCAAAATCACTGCGGTGTCTGTCTAGTCTACCGTGCCAACGAAGAAAATGGAAAGCAGACTCTTCGTGTAAAAACAGCCGAAAGCTGGAGTTCAAGTAGCGGATATTCCTGCGGTTTTCGGGATGACCCGGTCTACCCAGTTCGTTATACGGACGAGCAGGTAAAGCGCAACTTTTTTGAATCATTGGGACGGCTGACTTTTTCGCAGATTGAATCCTGGATGGTTTCGTCCAAAGGTGAACGAAGCCGGATTCTAGAACTTTACGACAAGGATGCGTGGCGGGTGCAGTATTGGAAAGACCAGCAGGAGAAATATTTGACGAAGCTTCCTGCCTGGAGCCATGAACAGGAATATCGACTGCTTATGAATGACAGTTTTCATCAGCACACGGAGGCAGAGCGCTATGTGGGATACGACCCAGCAATCCTGGAGGGCGTGATCTTTGGTATCAAGACATCGGAAGCTGATAAGATGCAGATTTTCCGAACCTTGCGAAAATCTATGGAGGAAGCAGGGCGGGACCCGAAGGAACTGGAGGTGTGGCAGGCGGAATATGATGACGAAACGCGGAAGATCAGCCTGAGGAAACGGCATTTTCCCATCTGGTAAAAGAAAACACATTTCCGGACAGAACAAAACCTCCCTGTGCAGAAGAATAGCGCTGCAGGGGAGGCTTTTGTCGTTAATTTCTTAGATAGAGAAGCCGATGACTACTTAACAGACACTGGCTCCTCCGGCTTGTTGGTGGTACGGGCGCTCGTGCGGCCCTCGGGGATGATCTCGCCTGCGGCGGTCAGGCTGATCTTGGCCAGGGTCGGGCCGACCAGCTCGTACACCAGCACCGAGAAGAGCACCACGTTGCGCACCATGTGGCCGTCGGAAAGCTCCGCAGCCTCGGCGGCCATACCCAGTGCCACACCGGCCTGCGGCAGCAGGGTGATGCCCAGATACTTCTGGATCTTCTCGCTGCAGCGGGTGGCCTTGCAGCTGACATAGGAGCCGGAGATCTTGCCAGAGAGCGGGAAGCGATATAGACGGCACCAATGAGCAGAGCCATGGGGTTTGCGAGGATGTTCAGGTCCAGCTCCGCGCCGGAGAGCACAAAGAACAGGATGTTCACCGGGCTTACCCAGCGGTCCAGGCGGTCCATCAGCTCATCGGAAGTGGGACAGATGTTGCAGAACACGGTGCCGGTCATCATGCAGACCAGCAGCAGCGAGAAGCTGCAGTGGATGGGGCCGACCTTAAAGCTGACCATGGAAAGGCCCACCGTCAGCAGCACAAAGGCCACCGAAAGGCTCATGCGCTTGGAGCGGGAGTGGAAGTAGATCTCCAGCTGGTTGAGCAGCAGACCTGCCAGCGCGCCCAGACCCAGGCTGAGTACGATCTCCACCAGAGGCTCCAGAAGGATGCTGATGGGGTCGATGCGGCCCTGCTCCAGCGCGTTTGCGATGCCGAAAGAGGCCGAGAAGAGCACCAGACCCACGGCATCGTCAATGGCGACCACCATCAGCAGCAGGCGGGTCAGGGGGCCGCTGGCCTTGTACTGCTTGACCACCATCAGGGTGGCGGCGGGGGCTGTGGCAGAGGCGATGGCACCCAGTGTGATGGCGGATGCCATTGAGATGATATCCGGCCGGGCAAAGTGCAGGGCCACCAGAGCGATATCCACCAGCACGGTGGTGATAACGGCCTGCAGGATGCCCACAGTGACCGCCTGCCTGCCCATGCTCTCCAGCGCGCTGAGCCGGAACTCGTTGCCGATGACAAAGGCGATGAAGCCAAGTGCACCTGTGTGATGATGCCGTAGCTTTCGACCTGTGCAAGGCTTCCGAAACCGAAGCCCCAGCCGCTCAGGCCCAGCCGACCCAGAAAGAAGGGGCCCAGCAGAAGTCCTGCCACCAGATAAGAGGTGACGGCCGGCAGGCGGATCGCTTTCGCTGCACGGGATGCCAACAGGCCCGCAATGAGCGAAAGAGACATGCAGATGAGCAATTGCTCCATAAAATGAGATCCTCCTCAGAAATTAAGATACGTTAAAAAGTATATCTTATCTGAGGAGGAAAAGCAACATTTGTTAATTGAATTTAAAAATCTTCTGTGCAATGCGGTAGCCGCCCAGCACGAGCTTGTCGCCCTTGGGGATCTTCAGGTTGGTCACGCCGCCAAAGCCGTAGCGGATGGAGCGGTAGACCCCGGCACTGGTGTGTGCCTTGAGGTAGGCCCACAGTTCGTTCTCCTTCTGCTTGGCGGCGGCGCTGCCGTCCAGCAGCAGGAAGATGTCGCTGATGGCCATCATCATGGAGAGGTAGTGCAGCATATAGCTGCGCAGCTTCTTCTGGCCCTTGAGGCATCCAGGTCCTGGCAGTCGATCATGTGGCGGGTCACCCGCAGCTGCTGATCCACCCGCTTGACCATCACACTCTCGTTCACGCTCTGGTCGGCCCGGCCGATGAAGTAGCGGTACAGGTCCAGATCCATATAGTACATGCTCTTGACAAAGGGCAGGGGCTGGTAGACAAAGATGTTGTCCACATAGAAGGTGTGCTTGGGCAGCACCATGCCGCAGTCCCGCAGCACCTGTGTGCGGTACATCACCGAGTGCATCAGCAGGTTCTGGTCGGGCCGGAAGTGGCGACATGCGTCCAGTTGAACAGCCGGTTCTGGGGGAACACGTTGGTGTAGCGCACGGTGTGGCTGGTGTTGTCCTCCACATGCTCGTAGACATAGTTGCAGATCATCAGGTCAGGCGCGGTGCCACGGGCAGTCAGCGTGTTCAGCTTGGCCAGCACGGTCCTGAGGGCGGCTTCGTCCAGCCAGTCGTCGCTGTCTACCACCTTGTAATACAGGCCGGTGGCGTTGCGGATGCCCTGATTCACGCCCTCGCCGTGGCCGCCGTTCTCCTGATGGATGGCCCTGACGATGGTGGGATATTTGGCGGCGTACTCGTCGCAGATGGCGGGGGGTGTCATCCTTGGTGGAACCATCGTCCACCAGGATGATCTCGGCCTGCTCCCCGGCGGAGAGCAGGGTCTCGATGCAGTGGCGCATATATGCCGCCGAGTTGTAGCACGGGACGGCGAAGGTGATCAATTTCTGAGCCATACAAAATACTCCTTTGCTCTTTTCCGGCAGATGCACAAGGCAGGGGCCGGGATGGAGATATGTACCCATATTATAGCATTTTTGTGCAGGAAATGCTATCGAACGTGGGAAATGTCAGAGATGTTTTACAATTATCCGGGGAGTTGTGGTATACTGATTGGGTTATGACTCTCAGCCGCTTTGCGTCCAGCTCCCCTGGCAGGGGAGCCAAGACTTGCCTCTCCTACTGGGAGAGGTGGCATTGCGAAGCAATGACGGAGAGGTTTTGTACGGATAGGAGGAACCATGGAAAGTCCGCATAGTATTCTGAAAAAAGTCTTTGGCTACGACAGCTTCCGCCCGGGGCAGGAGGAGATCGTCTCCCGCCTGCTGGCCGGGCAGGATGTGCTGGCCGTGATGCCCACAGGTGCGGGCAAGTCCATCTGCTATCAGGTGCCGGCTCTGCTGCTGCCGGGCATCACCATCGTGGTCTCGCCGCTGGTGAGCTGATGAAGGATCAGGTGGGGGCGCTGGTACAGGCCGGTGTGGCGGCAGCTTTTCTGAACAACAGCCTGACGGACAACCAGAAGGCCCTGATGCTCCGCCGCGCCGGGAGGGGTGGTACAAGATCATCTATGTGGCTCCGGAGCGGCTGGAGATGCCGGGCTTCCAGCGGTTTGCGCAGGAGCGGGAGATCAGCATGGTCACGGTGGACGAGGCCCACTGCATCAGCCAGTGGGGGCAGGATTTCCGCCCCAGCTACCTGCGCATCAAGCGTTTGTGGACAGCCTGCCCAAGCGCCGGTGGTGGGAGCCTTTACAGCCACCGCCACAGCCCATGTGCGGGAGGACATCCGCACCCATCTGGAACTCCACACCCCCTACGAGGTGACCACCAGCTTCGACCGGCCCAACCTCTATTTTGCCACCCGCAGGGCCCTGCCCAGCGAGAAGCCCAAAGTTCTGCTCGACCTTGTGCTCAGGGAGCGGGACAATGCGGGCATCATCTATTGCAGCACCACCCGGCAGGTGGACGAGACCACCCGCCTGCTGCAGAGCCGGGGGATCCGGGCGGCAGCCTACCACGCCAAACTGGATGCGGATACCCGGCGGCAGAATCAGGACGATTTCCTCTATGACCGGGTGCAGATCATGGTGGCGACCAATGCCTTCGGCATGGGCATCGATAAGCCAAACGTCCGGTTCGTGATCCATTATAATATGCCCAAGGATCTGGAGAGCTATTATCAGGAGGCGGGCCGCGCGGGCCGTGACGGGGAGCCAGCCCGCTGCACCCTGCTCTATTCCGGCACCGATGTGCGCACTATCCGGTTCTTCATCGACAAGGAGATGGAGGCTGACAACGGCCTGCCTGCGGATGTCAAGGCTGAAGCGGCACGCAAGGCAGAGGAACGGCTCAAGTACATGACCTTCTACTCCACCACACCGCGCTGCCTGCGGGGGTATCTGCTGAGCTACTTCGGCGAGGCCGCGCCCCAGAAGTGCGAGAACTGTTCCAACTGTCTGCTGGCAGCACAGGCTGCCGAACAGGTGGAGGAGCAGGCGGCACAAGCCCGCCAGCGCGCCGCGGCCAGTGCAAAGCGGCTGGCCTCGGCCTCCCGCCGCCGTGCCGACGAAGATGCCCTCAGCGAAGCAGACGAGAAGCTGCTGGCTGCCCTCTATGCCCTGCGCAAGCGGCTGGCCGCAAAGCAGAAGCTCCCTGCCTATATGGTGTTCAATGATTCCACCCTCCGCCAGATGGCGCTGAAAAAGCCCCTGAGCGTGGAGGAACTGCTCAATATCCCGGGTGTGGGTGAGAAAAAGGCCGCCCGCTATGGGCAGGAGTTCCTGAGTGTCATTGAGGATATGGTAAGTTCAAGGTAACATAAAACAGAAAGGAAAAACCGGAAATGCCGCTCTGGGCTGAAAAGCTCGGGCGGCATTTCTGGTTTCGTCACTCTTTGACGGCCTCACCCTCTCAGTCTCGCTATCGCTCGACAGCTCTCCCGAAGGGAGAGCCAAGGGCGGCCTATGGGTAGCGGTTGATTTGTTCAACCTCTCCGTCATCATCGCTTCGCATCTCGTAAAGCCTGACCTCTTTGCCAAGGCCGCCCCTACTAGGGGCGGTGGCATTGCGCAGCAATGACGGAGAGGGCCACCCCCCATCCCAGTCAAACTACACTAAAAAATAGACTATATTTGTAACATATTCCGAACATGACAAAAACACTTGATTTATATGTAGGGGGGGGGGTATAATAGGATGTGCAAGAGCACCCCCACAAAACAGAAGAATTGGCAAACCAGCCGGAAGGCTGCGACGCAAAGCTAAAGGGCCCAGACCGGGCAACCAGCTGCACTTCCCAAGAAGTACATCCACAGCGCCACACCAGCCTTTCGGGGCAGGTGCGGCGCTTTTTTACGTTTGCGGTGGGTGCAATACACATTTGGGGTAGACTCTAAAGGAGGAATCACAATGAAACTCAAACGACTTGTCAGCGCCATTCTGGCCGTTGGCATGGCTTTGACAATGCTGCCCACGGCGGCGTTTGCGGCAGATACGTCCAAGTATGTCACAGATTTGAATTTTGAAGCCAATGGTCAACCCGTTTTGGATGGCAAAACCACAACGGTGCCAAATACTTCTTCTCCTGAAAATCCGACCTATAAGGCAACAAATTCAACTTGGAGATGGAGTTACAGTGGCGGAAGCTATAAACTTGATTTTGTGAACAACACTATATTTGATCCAATCAATGGTTCACCCGAGACTGTGCCTTGTGCGGTTCGCAATAGCGGCACCATCGAGGGCGGCAATTTTGAACAGACCGTGTTCAACCTTTCAACTGGCGTAATAAAAGGTGGACACTTCACTAAAGTTGAGGGACGTACTACATATAACGGTAACGGCCAACCCACTGGCAGCGGAATTGTTACCGGCGGATATATTCACACTTATTTTTCCAATTCCGGTCAGTGGGGCGGTGCTGGTGCAAAGCTTAATGGCGGCATTGTCTATGGTAAAGTAGATATGCAGGAGGGCATCCTGCAAAGCGGCATCGTATGCAATATTCCTGATTCCTCGAAGGTTCAAGTCAGCAACTATCAGACCTTTACCGCAGAGGGCGGCAAAATCATCCCTGTTGTTGCAGGTGATACTGTACCAACAGATGTTCAGTTCAACGGCAAGGTTTATATCGTCGGTAATGAGAATATTATGACCCGGAAGTTCACTGTCGAACCTGCATCTCCCACATTCGTCAAATGGGATTTGAGCGAAGCTGGCAACGCAACCATTAACGAAGATTCTACTACACACGTTCTGACCGTTACCCTGCCGGAAAACAGCACCAGTGTCGGTGATGTGACCATTAAGGCGGTCGTGGAACCCGTTGACCTTGAAGTTGGTATTGTAGATGGCGAGAAGGTTCCCGTTTATGAGGGCAAATTCTACGAGGGCAGCGATCTGGACGGCTGGTTCTTTGACCGCAAAAACGAAACCTTGACTGTTTATAAAAACGGTTCTGTTGACCTTGGCAATGCAGAGGTTGACTGGGCAGTAGATAACTTCGGCAAAATCGAAGGCGGCATCTTTGATTATAAGGATGACTGAAAGATGTACTGACCAACGAAGAAGGCGGCGTTATTGATGGCGGCACCTTCAACGTAAAAGTCCGCAACTACGGCACGATTGAAAACGGTACTTTTAACAATACTGTTTACAACAATAACATTACGAACGGCGGTGTCTTCGTGGGCCGCTTTGCCAACACTCCCACTCAGGTAACGTTGCCTGATACCAGCATTGCCATTACCGCACGAGGCACTACGAACGGTGGTATTTTCAGCCGTGGCGCAAACTTTGATACACAGGATGTAAAGGTCAGCTGGATCACCCTGAACAACTGCACTGCCAACGGCATCTCCGGCATGGTGGGCGTTGTGGGCAACCAGACCTTGAACGTGGAAGCAGATGCGACCTCCTGGACCGGCTGGGAAGTCACTGCCGACCCGAGCTATGAAGAAGCAATCACCAAGCAGGTGGGCAATACCACTGCATTTGACCTGACCTTGAACGGCGACGACGAGTGGAGCGTTACCCTGACCGCACAGGTCAAGGAAGGCTACTACCGGATGAGCCTGACCGATGGCACCGCCACCAATGCCGATGGCACAGAGATCACCTCTGCCAAGGCAGGCGATACCGTCAAGCTGACCGCTGCCGATGCCCCGGAGGGCATGGTGTTCGACCGCTGGGAGATTTCCCCTGCGGATGTGGCTCTGACGCTGGAAGAGGGCGGTTTTGATTCCCATGCCGCCACTGCAAGCTTCAAGATGCCTGCACAGACTTTGAGCATCCGTGCGATGTACCGGATGGCCGACCAGCCCGAGGAACCCAATGTTCTGGCACCGTTGCCATGGTGCAACCGCCGGTGTGGGTGCTGCTGTGGTTGGTTATACCGGCTACATGATCGGCACCGAGCTGTATCTGAACACTGTCCTGCCCGATGGTGTGGCTATCCCGCAGAACACCGCCGAACTGGCAAAGCTGGTCTGGACTGAAGCCGGAAAGCCTGCCCCCGCCGCTGTGATGGCTCCCGATGCCACCGATGAACAGAAGGCTCTGACTTGGGCCATCGAGAACCAGCTCATCTCCGCCGATAAGGCCGCAGACGCTTCTGTGAGCCGCTGGGAAGTTATCCAGACTTGGAATAAGGCGCAGGAGATGAAGGGGTAAGATATCCTTCGTACAACCTCTCAGTCGCCTGTGGCGACAGCGTACGGGTTGCGGCTCCCAGCGTCCGCTTCGTGCAAAGTTTTGCACTCGCGTCCTGCTGGCCGCTGCCCCAACAACTCCTCCCTGCTTCCGCCACTGGCGGCGGTCGTCGTCGTTGCCTTACTAGGGGAGGTGGCATTGCGCAAGCAATGACGGAGAGGGTGAGGATGCTAACCAATCAAGCCATTCACTGATTATATTCCCAAAACCGGAAATGCCGCCCTGAGCCGTAAAAAGCTCAGGGCGGCATTTCTGGTTATTTGCGGTTTTCTTTACATGGTGTGTGTCGCAAAGACTTTTTCGTCCTCCCACCAGACGGGGGCCTTTGCGGCAAGGCTCTTGGGCACATCCAGAAGCCGCTGGTTGGAGCTGCCCCGGAAGCGCAGGGAGATATCGTGCTGGGCTTCCACAAAGCGGCCATCCACCAGAACATCCAGCAGGCTCAGCAGCTCATCGGTGACCTCACAGCGGGCGGGGCAGGGAACACTGCCGGTCAGCTGTTCCCAGGTGTAGCCGGAATAGCACCAGACGCTCTTATCCGGGTACAGCGCCCTGAAGTTGCGGACGAAGGGCAGCAGTTCCCGCTGATTCTCCGGCTCAAAAGGCTCACCGCCCAGCAGGGAGATGCCTGCAATATAGTCGGGCTGGCAGGATGCAAAGATCTCGTTGCGCACGGCTTTGCCGAAGGGCTGACCGTACCCGAAATCCCATGCCACCTCGTTGAAGCAGCCCGGGCAGTGGTGCCTGCAGCCCGAAACAAAGATGCTGGTGCGCACCCCCGGCCCATTGGCAATGTCGTAATACTTGATTGTTGCGTAATTCATCACAGATGCAGCACCCGATCCTTGATCTCCTGTGTCCGGCCCTGGTTCCAGAACTGGGTGCCGATATAACCGCAGGTGCGGCGGGCAACGTTCAGCTTGTTCTGGTCACGGTTGCCGCACTTGGGGCACTCCCACACCAACTTGCCGTCATCCTCAACGATCTTGATCTCGCCGTCGTAGCCGCAGCACTGGCAGTAATCGGACTTGGTGTTCAGTTCGGCGTACATGATGTTATCATAGATGAACTGCAGCACGCTTATCACGGCCTCCAGATTGTCCTGCATGTTGGGCACTTCCACATAGCTGATGGCACCGCCCGGGGACAGCTTCTGGAACTCGCTCTCAAACTTGAGCTTGGTGAAGGCATCAATGGGCTCCGAAACATGGACGTGGTAGCTGTTGGTGATATAGTTCTTATCGGTGATACCGGGCACGATGCCGAACCGCTTCTGCAGGCACTTGGCAAACTTGTAGGTGGTGGATTCCAGCGGGGTGCCGTAGAGAGAGTAATCCATGTTCTCGGCCTTCTTCACTCGGTGCACTTGTCGTTCATGTGCTGCATCACGCTCAGGGCAAAAGGCTTGGCACCGGCATCGGTGTGGCTCTTGCCGGTCATATACTTCACGCACTCATACAGACCAGCGTAGCCCAGGCTGATGGTGGAGTAGCCGCCAAAGAGCAGCTTGTCGATCTTCTCGCCCTTCTTCAGGCGGGCTAGTGCGCCGTACTGCCACAGAATGGGGGCGGCATCGCTGGGGGTGCCCATCAGGCGCTGATGGCGGGCCTGCAGTGCCTTGTGGCAGAGAGCCAGGCGCTCGTCAAAGATCTTCCAGAACTTCTCGAAGTTGCCGCCGGAGGAAAGGGCTACATCCACCAGATTGATGGTGACAACACCCTGATTGAAGCGGCCGTAGTATTTGGGCTTGCCGGTCTCGGGGTCCACATAGGGAGTCAGGAAGCTGCGGCAGCCCATGCAGGTGTAGCAGTGGCCCTCGCCGTTTTTGTCCACCTTGAGCTCAAGCATCTTCTTCTCGGAGATGTAGTCGGGCACCATCCGCTTGGCAGTGCACTTGGCGGCCAATTCGGTCAGGTAATAATAAGGAGTGCCGGGGCGGATGTTGTCCTCTTCCAGCACATAGATCAGCTTGGGGAAGGCGGGGGTGATCCAGACACCAGCCTCGTTTTTCACGCCCTGATAGCGCTGGCGGATGGTCTCCTCGATGATGATGGCAAGGTCGGCCTTTTCCTGCGGGTTGCGGGCTTCTCCCAGATACATGAACACGGTGATGAAGGGGGCCTGACCGTTGGTGGTCATCAGGGTCACGACCTGATACTGGATGGTCTGGACACCGCGGTTGATCTCGTTGCGCAGGCGGCGCTCCACGATCTCCTTCTTGCGCTCCGGGGTAACGTCCAGCCTTCCATCTCCGCCTCGACCTCAGCGGCGATCTTCTTGCGGGAGACATCCACAAAGGGAGCCAGATGGGTCAGGCTGATGCTCTGGCCGCCGTACTGGTTGGATGCCACCTGCGCAATGATCTGGGTGGCAATGTTGCAGGCGGTAGAAAAGCTGTGGGGCTTTTCAATATAGGTGCCGGAGATCACGGTACCGTTCTGCAGCATATCCTCCAGGTTGACCAGATCGCAGTTGTGCATGTGCTGCGCAAAGTAGTCGGAATCGTGGAAGTGGATCAGGCCCTCATTGTGTGCCTTGACGATCTCCGGGTCCAGCAGCAGGCGGGCGGTCAGGTCTTTGGAGATCTCACCAGCCATATAGTCACGCTGGACGCTGTTCACGGTGGGGTTCTTGTTGGCGTTCTCCTGCTTGACTTCCTCGTTCTGGCACTCGATCAGGCTGAGGATGCGCTCGTCGGTGGTGTTGGTCTGGCGCTTCAGGCTCTGCACATAACGATAGGTGATATAATGGCGGGCTACATCGTGGGCCTGAATGTCCATCAGCTTGTTCTCCACCATGTCCTGGATCTCTTCCACGCTCACGGCACGGTTCAGCGCCTGGCACTGCTCCGTGACATCGTTGGCGATGGACAGGATCTGCTCCTGGGTCAGGCTGCTCTTGCGGCTGACCGAATCGCTGGCCTTGGTGACCGCAGTGATGATCTTGGTGATATCAAATGGAACTTCCGAACCGTTGCGCTTGATGATCTTCATAGTGTTCCTCCGTCGTTCTATCTGTGTGCAGTTCAAACGGGTGCCTCTTGCGAAAGAGCACCCGCAAAGCAGTCTTGGGATGCGTTCAATTGATGTGATTCTATGATATCACTATTTAGTGATATGTCAATGGAGAAACCACTACATTTTGTGTTTTGGCGGTTTCGCCAAAATTGAGCCGAGAATCTTGGAGCAAAATTTGAGGCCAAAGCTCTTGACAAACTGTGCAAGGAAAGTGTTTGCATTCCGGGGCGTAATATCCACGGCGGTGTATACTTCTCTGGAAGTTTGGATAGAACAATACCTTATTATATAGAGAAAAATGACCTCTGAGGTCCCTGCGGCCTCCGCGTCAAGGAACGTGTAAATTGCAGTTGAAAAACTAGTCAAAAAGTCAAAGACGCAAAAAGAAACGAAAAAAGTGAAAAAAGGGGTTGCCAAACGTGTCGGGATATGGTATTATACTTGAGCGCCAAGGGCCGCCGGAAAGAATGACTTCTGAAAACGGCAGAAGCAAAGCGAAAGAATCAATATGGATACGTTGAAAAACGAGCCACATGTTCAAAAGAGTCGAAAAGCTTCTAAAAAAAGTACTTGACAAAAAATCACATCCGTGGTAAAATAATCAAGTCGTCAGCCGCAAGGCTGAAGCGCACAGGACCTTGAAAATTGAACAATATCGAAAAACTTGTAACGGAACCTATTTTCGTGTTGGAAAAACACGTTAAACAATTCCAAACAAAGTAATTCACACAGGACGCAAGCGATTGCGTGCTGAGCGAAACAAGATTTAACACTTTTAAGTGATAAATATCATTTATAAAGAGTTTGATCCTGGCTCAGGACGAACGCTGGCGGCGCGCCTAACACATGCAAGTCGAACGAGCGAGAGAGAGCTTGCTTTCTCAAGCGAGTGGCGAACGG
>ENA-OQIO01000214-OQIO01000214.1-human-gut-metagenome-genome-assembly--contig:-NODE-214-length-30212-cov-3.918032_pt1 | contig 30212 bp, 36 predicted proteins | sample MGYA00242573_ERZ504737 | MGnify/ENA primary metagenome ERZ504737 (study PRJEB26092, sample SAMD00036203) | human gut metagenome | host: Homo sapiens | study: EMG produced TPA metagenomics assembly of...
GCAGCTTGGTGTTCGGTTTGTGAACTTCTCGGAGACGGACAGCAGAGAGATAAGTAAGAATGCTTGGATATCTCTTCTTTGTAGGAGACCGTAACAAGACAGATCTTCCGTATGATTCAGAGCCGGATTCAGATTGTGCATGGTATCGTCTGCGTCACGAGGAAGCTCTTACAGCAGATAAGATTGTAGAGATGGCACTTGCTACAAAAGAGAAATACGGTTTTAAAGATTTTAAACTGAAAGGAGGAGTTCTTGCAGGAAACGAAGAGATGGATGTGATCCGTGCAATGAAGAAAGCACTTCCGGACGCAAGAATCGACCTTGATCCAATGGTGGATGGCTTCTTGAAGAAGCAGTTGAATATGTAAAGGGAATGGAAGGAATCCTTACATACTGTGAAGATCCATGCGGAGCAGAGGGTGTTTACTCAGGAAGAGAGATTATGAGTGAATTCCGCAGACGTACAGGTTTCCCGACAGCAACAAACATGATCGCTACAGACTGGAGACAGGTTGGACACTCTCTGGAATCTCAGGCAGTTGACATCATCCTTGCAGACCCACATTTCTGGACAATGAGTGGCTCTGTACGTGTAGCTCAGATGTGCCATGATTTTGGATATACATGGGGATCTCATTCAAATAACCATTTTGATATCTCCCTTGCAATGTTTACACAGGTTGGAGCAGCGGTTCCGGGAGAGTACAATGCACTGGACACACACTGGATCTGGCAGGAAGGTCTTGAGAGACTGACAAAAGAGCCACTTCAGATCGTAGACGGATGTGTAGAAGTTCCAAAGAAACCAGGACTTGGTATTGAAGTGGATCTTGAGCAGGTGAAGAAAGCACATCAGCTGTACCTTGATAACTGTCTTGGAGGAAGAGATGATGCAGTAGGAATGCAGTATCTGATTCCGGGATGGAAATTCGATCCAAAGAAACCTTGCCTTGTAAGATAAGGAGAACGACAGTGGAAAATGAAACAGAAGATTTACATTCCTCAGCCAATCGCTGCAGCGGGAGAGGACTATCTCATAGAAAAAGGCTATGAGATAGTCCGCGGCAGCGGAAAGACAGACAAAGAATCAATAAAAAATGATATTGCAGTATGTGATGCAATGATTCAGCGAACTGCAAAAGTAGACAAGGAGATACTTGAAGCAGGAAAGAACCTGAAAATCATAGCCAGACATGGGGCAGGATATGACAATCTTGACTGGAAGGCTGCGAATGAGTTAGGGATTTATACGACTTATTCACCGGACACGACGACCTTATCTGTTGCAGAATTCACTATAACGGTGATTTTAAATCTTGCAAAACGTCTGAAAGAATCCGAAGACTGGTAAGGAATGGGGATTTTCAGAAGAAATTTTCACTGAAAGGGACCGATGTAGCAGGAAAGACACTCGGGATCATCGGTCTTGGAAAGATTGGAAAAGAGGTAGCAAGAAAGGCGGCACTGGGACTGGATATGAGAGTCATTTCCTATGTGTCGCGTCCGGAAGGGAAAGATATTCCAGAGTATATAGAAATTGTGTCCTGGGAAGAACTTTTGCAAACATCGGATTATATCAGTCTGCATGTGCCGGGAGGAGAAAAGAACCAGGGAATTATTTCAAAAAAAGAGTTTGCCATGATGAAGAAATCCGCTTCCCTGATTCAAGTTTCCAGAGGCGGCGTTGTTGATGAAGAGGCGTTAGCAGAAGCAATTAGGAACAGTCAGATCAGAGGTGCAGCAGTGGATGTGTTCTCAGAAGAACCACCCCAAAAAGACAATCCATTATTGAAACTGGAACAAGTGATTCTGACACCGCATATTGGTTCCAATACGGTGGAATGTATGGATCGGATCGCACTGGATGTGGCGGAAGATGTACATCTTGTCCTTTCCGGAGAGAATCCGAAACATCCAATTAAAAGATAGATTATGACAGAAGAGGAAAGGCAGCGGGAAAATGGAAAAAGTGACTTTAGATCCGGCAATTAAATTCGGAGCCGGGAGATACAGACAGGAAAAGAATTTACTTGAAGAGTGTGGAAAAGAAATTTCACGTTTTGGAAAGAGAGCATTTATCATTGCCGGAAACAGAGCGTGGGATGCAGTGAAAGAACGGATGATTCCGGGATTTGAGACGGTAGGACTTGAGTATGAATTGCATCTGTATAGTGGAAAGTGTTCTTATGAAGCTGCCAGGGAATATGCTGAAAAATGCAAAGCAGAAAACTGTGATGAGGTAGTCGGAATCGGTGGCGGACTTGTTATGGATTTTGCAAAAGCAGTCGGTGAATATGCGGATACCGGAGTTGTCAACATTCCGACATCAATCGCAACCTGTGCCGCATTTACAACAATGAGTGTTATGTATACGCCGGAAGGTGCGAAGAAGGACTGCTGGAGATTCGAACATGAAGTCGATGCGGTTCTTGTAGATCTGCAAGTGATCGCAGAATGCCCAATCCGTTATGCGGCAGACGGAATTTTGGATGCGATGGCAAAAAAAATCGAGATACAGAACGGCAAGCCGAAGATGTATCTCAGTGAAAATAAAATCGATCTGTTCAGTGCCTACAAGATGGCAGAGTATACTTACGAGGTGCTTGTAGAGTATGGTGCACAGGCAATTGAAGATATCCGTCATAAGAGACTGACAAAGGCAGTGGAAGATATCACATTTATCAATATCGCTGTAACCGGTGTGATCGCGAACATCACGAAAAGCTTCTCACAGTCAGCACTTGGTCATATGATGTATGACGGTGTGCGGACTTATTTTACAAAGGAAGCAGAGCATGCGCTGCATGGAGAAATCGTGGCAGTGGCACTGTTTACACAGCTTTATTACAATAAATTAAGTGAAGATAAAGAGGCACTTCGTCTGTTCATGAAAGGGATGGACATGCCATTAACTTTGCAGGAGCTTGGAATCGAGCCGACGCAGAAGAATCTTGATATTCTGGAAGCGTATCTGATTGATTCTCCTTATGTAGAGCAGTCAGAAGAGAGCTTTAAGCTGCTGCATGAAGCAATGAAACAGATGTGTTAAAAGAAAGGAAATAATAGAATGAAAGTAGGATTTATTGGACTTGGAATTATGGGAAAACCGATGAGCATGAACCTGTTAAAAGCAGGAAATGAGCTCGTTGTATTTGATTTTAATGAGACAGCAGTTGCTGAAGTTGTTGCAGCAGGTGCCAAGGGAGTGAAAAGCGGAGCTGAAGTAGCAGCAGAGTGTGACACAATCATCACAATGGTTCCAAACTCACCACATGTACGTGCAGCATGTCTTGGAGAAGGTGGAATTGCAGAGACAGCAAAACCGGGAACAGTTGTAATTGATATGAGCTCTATTGATCCGGTAGAATCTAAAAAGATTGGTGCTGAGCTTGCAGAAAAAGGAATTGAACTGATGGACGCACCGGTAAGTGGCGGAGAGCCGAAGGCAATCGACGGAACACTTTCTGTTATGGTTGGTGGAAAGAAAGAGACATTTGACAAATATTATGAACTGTTGATGCAGATGGCAGGTTCTGTTGTATATGTTGGAGAACTTGGATCAGGAAATGTTGCAAAACTCGCAAATCAGGTAATCGTTGCACTGAATATCGCAGCAGTATCCGAAGCACTGACACTGGCAAAGAAAGCCGGGACAGATCCGGAGCTTGTATATCAGGCAATCCGTGGAGGTCTTGCAGGTTCTACAGTTCTTGATGCAAAGGCACCGATGATGATGGATCACAACTTCAAGCCGGGATTCCGTATTGAACTTCACATCAAAGACCTGAACAATGCGCTGAACGCTGCACATGCAGTAAATGCATCTCTTCCGCTTACAGCAGAGATCATGGAGATCATGCAGTCCTTAAAGGCTGACGGAAATGAAAAAGATGACCACAGTGCAATTGTAAAATACTACGAAAAAGTATCTAATGTGTCTGTAGAAAGAGAAAACTAAGATTAACCATTTGTAAAAATATAAGTTATTGCCGGTCATGGGAAACTGTGGTCGGCATTTTCTATCTGAATAAAAGGTCAGGAGGAAGAACAGAATGAAATTACATATTATCGACGAGGCAGAACGTTGCCTGAAATGTAAAAAACCACTTTGTCAGCAAGGGTGTCCGATTCATACACCTATCCCACAAATCACTCAATTATTACTTGAAAACCGTTTGATGAAAGCCGGTGAAATCCTTTTTGCAAATAATCCAATGTCCGCTGTCTGCTCCACCGTATGTAACCATGAAAATCAATGTGAAGGCCATTGTGTTTTAGGAAGAAAGAGCAGTCCAATCCATTTTAGCAGTATTGAGAATTTCATTTCAGATTCTTATCTTGACAGGATGGAAGTGCCGAAAATAGAGAAAAATGGAAAGAAAGTAGCGGTGATCGGTTCAGGACCGGCAGGAATTACAGTTGCTATCAAGCTTGCATTAGCAGGTTATAAAGTAACGATTTTCGAAGAACGAAGCAAAATCGGCGGTATGCTGCAGTATGGAATTCCAGAATTCCGTCTTTCAAAATCTGTGATCGACCGATACAAAAAGAAAATGGAAGAATTGGGAATCCGGATTCGCCCGAATACCGTGATCGGAAGTGCAATCGTGATCGATAATCTGTTCCGCGACGGATACAGCAGTGTCTTTGTAGGAACAGGAGTATGGAGACCGAAGGCAATCGGAATTAAAGGAGAGAGTCTTGGAAATGTATACTTTGGGATTGATTACCTCAGAAGACCGGAGGCACATCAATTGGGAGAGAAAGTAGCTGTTATCGGTATGGGAAATGTTGCGATGGATGTAGCCAGAACTGCATTGCGTCATGGTGCAAAAGAGGTTACACTGTATGCAAGAGGAAAACGCATTTCCGCAAGCTCTCATGAGGTGTCTTATACAAAACTGGAGGGCGCAGACTTTGTGTTCGGAAAGGCAATAGGGTCGATCAATGAAGCCGGTCCGATGTTTAAAACAAGTATATTTGATGAAAACAATAAAGTGATTGGATATGAAGAAAAATTAGATCAGGTAGAAGCAGACTCTGTAATCATTTGTGTGAGCCAGGCACCAAAGAATAAGCTGGTACTTACAACGGATCAGTTAAAAACGACAGGGAAGGGACTTCTTCTGACAGATGAGAACTGCATGACAACACATGAAGGTGTTTTTGCAGCAGGAGATGTTGTACAGGGAGCGAATACGGTGGTTCATGCTGTAGAGGAAGCAAAACGGGCTGCTGAAGGGATGATTCGATATATGGAAAGGGAAGAAAATGAGTGATTTATATCTTACATTAAAAAATGGAATGAAAATGCCGCGTCTTGGTATGGGAACCTGGATGCTTGGTGAACATCTGTCAATCTACCAGCAGGAAAAGAAGGCGCTTCAGGCAGGGCTTGATACAGGATTTACTTTAATAGATACAGCTGAAATGTATGGAAACGGACTTTCAGAGAAATTAATCGGGGATACGATTCAGGGATATTCTCGAGAAACCCTCTTTCTTGTTTCAAAGGTATATCCGCACAATGCAGGACGTCCGCAGATTTATGATAGTATTGACCAGACATTGCATAATCTTAAAACAGATTATCTGGATATGTATCTGTTGCATTGGCGCGGAAGTATTCCGTTGGAAGAAACAGTGGATGCAATGGAAGAACTGGTGAAAAAAGGCAAGATCAGAAGCTGGGGCGTATCCAATCTGGATACATCAGATATGAAAGAACTGTTTTCAGTTCCCAATGGAGATCACTGTCAGGTGGATCAGGTATTGTATCATCTGGGATCCGTGGGATAGAGTATGATCTGATGCCCTGGCTGGAAGAACATCAGACACCGATTATGGCGTATTGCCACTTGCACAGGCTGGAAGCTGCAAAGAAGCTTGTTAAAGAACAAAGAAGTGCAGAAAATAGCAAAAGCTCGTGGCATTACACCGATGCAGGTACTTCTCGCATTTGTTCTCCGGAAAGACCAGGTGATTGCAATTCCAAGAAGTGGCAGAACAGAGCATGTACTTCAGAACTGGGCAGTAAAAGATGTTGTCCTTACAGACGAAGAATACGCTGCTCTTGACCGTGCATTTCCTGCACCGGAGCATAAGACCTATTTGGATATTGTATAGAATAAGCTGTGAGAAGAAGTATTGTGAAAATATAACAAAAACGCGTGGAAACGATTACATTGTCTTGAAATAAACAATGTTTGTTAACGAAATCAATGACAAAACAATGAAAAACAGAAAAAAATTGAGTGAATCTGTCTCTAGAAAACGAAATCTTTGAATGCTATTCTGTTAGTGTAAAATAGGAAAATAAGAATAGAATTTTTAAAGAGAGTTTATAGGAGGCAGGGGAATGAGAAGAATTTTACAGAATCTGATCATCGCATTTACAGTTATATTTTTATTTACGGGAATGTTTTTATATAGAAAATCAGAATATGTGGAAGCAAGTGGACAGTATACAAGTAACATAACAATCCGTAACACTTCACCGCTTGAACTGGAAAATGTTCAGGTTAAGTTCAACGGAGCAGAGACAGTAACAATCGGGGCAATGCAGTCTGGGGAGAAAAGAGTGATTGAGATTCCGGAAGAAGTAAAACCGGCAGTTACAGTGCAGGTGAGCGGAACATCTGATCTGGCCGGAAAATTCGCAGGATACTTCAGCGGAAGAATTACAGACGGAACAGAAGCTACGATTTATCTTGAAGAAGATATGACACTTGAAGTTTCAGCAAATATGATAGATGATTGAAGAGAACAAGACTTATAAATTTCAAAGTCTTTCATAATATGAAGAGAGTGGACAGCAGAAATTAGTTTTGCTGTCCACTCTTTTTATGATATTATGTAATTGTTCAGAGCCAAGCAAAATTTCAAAAACAGGTATAAAATGCTTGCATTTTTAAGACTGTTTTTGAAATTTATTTGCGGATACGCCACACCGACGAAATGCGTAGCATTTTGGAGGTTGGCTCTGAACAGTTATGCTATTATGAAGAAAGAAATGACATCGGTGAAAATTATATTATAATAATAGGAAAGGATAATGATAATGAATCAGAAAATCATTCTTGCATCAGCATCTCCGCGCAGACGAGAGCTGCTTGCGCAAATCGGTTTAGAATTTGAGGTAAAGGTAAGTAATAAAGAGGAAGTCTATACAAGTACAAAACCACAGAAGATTGTAGAAGAACTTGCATTGATGAAAGCAGAAAATGTTGCATCTGATCTTCAGGCAGAGGGAGTAGAATTGAAAAATACAATTGTGATCGGAGCAGATACAATCGTTGTACGTGACGAAGAAATCCTTGGCAAGCCAAAGAATGAAGATCATGCATATGAGATTCTTCTAAGCCTTCAGGGAAGAGCACATGAAGTCTATACAGGTGTTGCAATTCTTTCCTATAATAATGCAGGCGAGAAAGAAATCATTAACCATGCGGTAGAGACAAAGGTTCATGTGCATGAGATGAGCGAAGAAGAAATCCGTGCGTATATCGCAACCGGAGATCCGATGGATAAGGCGGGAGCTTATGGAATCCAGGGAAGCTTTGCGGCGTATATAGATGGAATCGAAGGGGACTACTATAATGTGGTTGGACTGCCGGTATCATATGTGTATCAGTGCTTGAAAAAATATTGACATATATTGTTACAACCGTAGCTATATGATATAATACATACGTTGTCGCTCCTAATCTGGCAACAGAAAGGGGGTGTTGGCGTGTCGATACTGATATCATTCCTTGTTTCCGTCGCAGCAAGTATAATTGGCTATTATGTTTGCAAATGGCTAGACGGTGACGACAGCGACAATTAGCCTGAATGGATGCTCAACCATTGAAAAATAAAAAGAGAAAAAACCCCACGAGGTGCTAGCTCGTGGGGTTTTATTTTGTGTTGACATATCATAATGATATCATTCCTTAGCTACAATCACTATATCACATAATCGTAGCTAAAACAAGTATATGTTGAAAAATAAAATTTTATTTATCACACCTATGCTATGGTTCAAAAATGGGTGCTTTTCTTTTGAGAAAACAAAATCGTAACAAAAATGTAACATCTGTTTTTGTTATTATTCTGAAAAGGATACAAAAAACAGGAGAAAAATTATCATTAATATACAAATTAAGACAAAGTGTCTATGAAATTTTTTTGAATCGTACAAATGTACAGAAATAAAAACAATTTTATTGTGGAAAATGCGCATAAAAAAAGAGCGGATTCCAAAATAAGAGCGAAAAACGGTTAAAAAAGTAATAAAAAATAGACAAAACGTAGAATAAAAAAAGAGCAAATTGAAATAAAAAAAGTGCTTTTTTTTATGAATTTAACTTGTTGAAGTGGAACGTTGACAAAGAGAAAACATGGGAGTAATATTTAGTCAACTTTTCGGAGAACATGACGTTTTAATGCGATTATAAGCAGTAACATTTGCCATGCTGTATACGAAAAGTGACAAAATACAGCAATATACATAGGTAGAAAGGAGGGAGCAATACGGGAAATCTGGCAGACAATCTTATGGAAGAACTGAATTGTGAGACAGTGTTCACACTTCCGGTTCTTGGCGGGATCAATGAATCTGTAGTAGTTACCTGGATCATCATGGCAGTGCTTGTGATAGCATCCATCATCCTGGTAAGAAACTTAAAGGTTGAGAATCCCGGAAAAGTGCAGTTGGCTCTTGAAGCCGGTATCGGCGCCGCTGAGGACTTCTTTGTCGGAGTACTTGGCAAAGAGAACAAGGGTTATGTACCGTATCTGATTACGGTTCTGTTATATCTTGCTTGTTCAAACACAATTGCACCATTGTTTGGCTTTAAGCTCCGACGAAAGATTTGAACGTGACGGCAGCCTGGCAATCATGAGTATGTGTCTCATTGAATTTTCAGGTATCCGCAAGAATGGATTCGGACACTGGGCAAAGCATTTTGCACAACCGATTCCAATTGTAGCACCGATCATGATTCTGGAAATCGTCATCCGGCCGTTGTCGCTTTGTATGCGACTCTTTGGTAACATGCTGGCAGGATTCGTAGTCATGGAACTTTTGAAAGCAATCGTTCCACTGATCATTCCGATTCCAATCAGTTTTTACTTTGATATTTTCGACGGCCTACTTCAGGCATACGTATTTGTATTCCTGACATCTCTGTTTATGAACGAAGAGATGGAGTAAGAACTTAACACATTCTATTGAAAAGAAAAGGAGATTAAAATTATGTCAACACTTATTGCTATTGGAGCAGCTATCGCAGTATTCACAGGTATCGGAGCAGGTATCGGTATCGGACATGCAACAGGTAAAGCAGTAGAAGCTATCGCAAGACAGCCAGAGGCTGAAAGCAAGATCAGTAAGAACCTTATCCTTGGATGTGCTCTTGCAGAGGCAACAGCTATCTACGGTTTCATCATTGGTATCCTGATCATCTTCTTCCTGAAATAAGAAACGAAAAGAATCTTATGAAAATGATGGAAGCAGATAACAGGAAAGGCAGGTGTAAAAGGTGCTTCAGTTAAATATGAACCTTGTCTATACCATTATCAACCTTATTGTTCTCTTCCTCCTGTTGAGACATTTTCTAATCAAACCGGTGAGTGATATCATGGAGAAGCGCAGACAGATGATCGCAGATGGTCTTCAGGGTGCACAGGATGCACAGAGTGATGCGCAGAAGATGAAACAGGAATATGAAGATGCTTTAAAGGGAGCAAAGCTTGAATCAGCAGCGATTGTTGAGAAGGCACGCTCAGAGGCTAAGACAGAGTATGACCGCATCGTAAGTGAAGCAGGAAGCAAGGCCGGAGATCTTCTGGAAGCTGCAAAAGAGAATGTACGTATTGAGCGTGAGAAGACAATGAAAGATCTTCAGACTCAGATTGCAGGACTGGCTATGGCATCCGCTGAGAAGATCGTGGGAGACAAAGAGCAGAACATTTATGACCAGTTTTTGGGAGAAGTAGGTGGGACAGATGAAGACACAGACAAGTAAGAGTCAGATTTACTGCCCGATGGCAGCAATCAGATATGCACGTGTCCTGTATGAAGTAGGTGTCCCAAAAGAAGCTGTACAGAAAACACGTGAGATTTTTGAGGAAGTACCGCAGCTTCACGAGATTTTCGCGAATCCTACCATTGAACTTCAGAAAAAAATGAATGTGGTAGACAGAGTATTTCCAAAGGAGATAAGAAATTTCCTTAAAGTAGCGTGCAGATATCAGAGAATGAATCTGATCGAAGATATCTTCACAGCATATGACAGATACTGTGATGAACAGAATCAGGTTCTGAACGCAGTTCTGACATGTATTCAGCCTCCGACGGAGGAACAGAAAAAAGGAATGGAGGCGTTCCTTTGTAAGAAATATGGCGCAAAGAGTGCTAAAATCGAAGTCCGTCAGGACAAAGCACTGCTCGGAGGATTTATTCTCCAGGTTGGCAGTGATGAGTATGACTGGAGTATGAAAGGACGCCTGAACAGATTAGAACAAAGATTGACCTGGAGGTGAACAAGGTGAGTTCAATCAATTCAGATGAAATTATTTCTATCCTGAAAGAAGAAATAGAGAATTTTGATACAATGAGTAAGGACAGTGAAGTAGGTACTGTTGTTACTGTCGGCGATGGTATCGCCACAATCTACGGGATTGATCACGCCATGTACGGGGAAATCGTTACTTTTGAAAACGGCCTTAAGGGAATGGTACAGGATATTCGTAAGAATGAAATCGGATGTATCCTTCTTGGAAGCGACACAGGAATCCGTGAAGGCACAAAGGTAGCCCGTACAGGAAAGAAAGCAGGCGTTCCGGTTGGAGACGCTTATGTAGGAAGAGTTGTCAACGCCCTTGGTGAGGCGATTGACGGAAAAGGTGAGATCAAATCTGACGACTATCGCCCAATCGAGAATGAGGCACCTGGAATTGTTGATCGTAAGTCAGTAAGCGTTCCGCTTGAGACAGGTATCCTTTCCATTGATGCAATGTTCCCAATCGGCCGTGGACAGCGTGAGCTGATCATCGGAGACCGTCAGACAGGAAAGACATCCATTGCACTGGATACGATCCTGAATCAGAAAGGTAAAGATGTAATCTGTGTCTATGTTGCAATCGGACAGAAAGCATCTACAGTAGCCAAAGTTGTTAATACATTACAGACACACGGAGCAATGGATTATACGATCATCGTATCTTCCACAGCAAGTGACTGTGCTCCGCTTCAGTATATTGCACCATATGCAGGAACTGCTATGGCAGAGTACTTTATGCACAAGGGAAAAGATGCACTGATCATTTATGATGATCTTTCCAAGCATGCGGTTGCATACCGTGCACTTTCTCTTCTGCTTGGACGTTCTCCGGGACGTGAGGCATATCCTGGAGACGTATTCTACCTGCATTCAAGACTTCTGGAGAGATCCAGCCGTTTGAGTGATGAGATGGGCGGAGGTTCTATCACAGCACTTCCGATCATTGAAACACAGGCAGGAGATGTATCAGCATATATTCCGACGAATGTTATTTCTATTACAGATGGACAGATCTTCCTGGAGAGTGGACTTTTCGCATCAGGAATGAGACCGGCGGTCAACGTTGGACTTTCCGTATCTCGTGTTGGTGGTGCAGCTCAGACAAAAGCAATGAAGAAAGCATCAGGAAGTATTCGTATCGATCTGGCGCAGTATCGTGAGATGGAAGTCTTCACACAGTTCAGTTCAGATCTTGATGCAGCTACGAAGGAAGAACTGGAATATGGAAGTGGTCTGATGGAACTTCTGAAACAGCCACTGTATCATCCACTTTCCTTGCATGAGAAAGTAATTACACTGTGTGCAGCAACACATAAAGTACTCTTAGGTGTTGAGAAGACAAAAATCAAACAGTTCCAGTATGATATGCTTCAGATGTTCGAGATAGAGCATCCGGAAATCGGTCAGGAAATCGAAGAGAAGAAAGTCCTGACAGAGGAACTGATCGACAAGATCGTAGAGACAGCGAAGGAATTCAAGAAGAGCAGGTGTTAATATGGCAAATATCAGAGAGATACAGAGCAGAATCAACAGTGTCAAAGACACAATGAAGATTACCAATGCAATGTATATGATCTCTTCTTCCAAACTGACACAGGCGAGAAAGAAGCTGGCAGATACAGAACCATATTTCTATGCGCTGCAGGGTGAGATCAGTCGTATTTTACGTCATCTACCAGAATTACATCATAGTTATTTCAACAAGAGGGAAAACATTCCGGCAGAGGAACGTAAGATTGGATCGATCGTTATCACGGCGGACAAGGGACTGGCCGGTGCATACAATCACAATATTGTGAAGCTTGAGGAAGAGATTCTTTCCAAGCCGGGTCAGCATAAGCTTTTTGTTGTGGGAGAGCTTGGACGTCATTATTTTGCAAAGAAGGATGTAGATATTGATACAAACTTCCGTTACACAGTTCAGAAGCCGACCATGCATCGTGCCCGTGACATCTCAGCGGTTATTCTGGATCAGTTTAACAATCATGAGCTGGATGAAGTTTACGTAGTATATACACGAATGGAAAATGCAGTTCAGTCAGAGGCAGAAGTGTTAAAACTTCTTCCACTCGAGAGAGGGGACTTTGGCGAAATGAAGATGCCTTTGAATATGTATCGCGAGGAAATCGAACTAAATCCATCTCCTATGGATGTCATGAACAGTATTGTACCAAGTTATATCAACGGTATGATCTACGGATGTCTGGTTGAGGCTTATGCCAGTGAGCATAATGCCCGTATGATGGCAATGAAGTCAGCAACAGACAGTGCACAGGATCTGATTAAAGATCTGTCAATCCTCTATAACAGAGCAAGACAGGCTGCGATCACACAGGAGATCACAGAGGTTTGTGCCGGCGCAAGAGCTCAGCAGAAGAAGAGTTAAAATGTCGAAATGCGTTACAGACAGCAGGTTGTTGCAGTTTGTAATGACTGAAATATAGAAAGAGAGAGAGAACATGAATAAAGGACGAATTGTACAGGTTATGGGACCTGTCGTTGACGTAGTGTTTGAAAACGGTGATCTTCCTTTTATCAAAGATGCTCTTGAAGTTGATAATAATGGAAAGAAATGCATCATGGAGGTTGCACAGCACCTTGGAAATAATGAGGTGCGCTGCCTGATGCTTGCTGCAAGTGAAGGACTTTGCAAAGATATGGAAGTTACTGCAACAGGAGCCGGTATTCAGGTTCCTGTCGGCGAGCAGACACTTGGAAGATTATTTAATGTACTCGGCGAGACAATTGATAACGGAGAGCCGATTACAGATTCTAAAAAATGGGTAATCCACAGACAGCCGCCTACATTCGAGGATCAGAGCCCGGTAGTAGAGATCCTTGAGACAGGTATTAAAGTTATCGACCTTCTTGCTCCTTATGCAAAAGGTGGTAAGATTGGTCTGTTCGGTGGTGCCGGTGTAGGTAAGACCGTGCTGATTCAGGAATTGATCCGTAACATTGCAACAGAGCATGGCGGATATTCCATTTTTACAGGAGTTGGAGAGCGTTCCCGTGAGGTAACGACCTCTGGACAGAGATGAAAGAATCCGGAGTACTGGAGAAAACAGCCTGGTATTCGGACAGATGAATGAGCCACCTGGAGCTCGTATGCGTGTCGCTGAGACAGGACTTACAATGGCAGAATATTTCCGTGATGAGCAGCATCAGAACGTGCTTCTCTTTATCGATAATATTTTCCGTTTTACACAGGCTGGATCTGAGGTATCAGCTCTTCTTGGACGTATGCCTTCAGCCGTAGGTTATCAGCCGACACTGGCAACAGAAATGGGTGAACTTCAGGAGCGTATCGCATCTACAAAGAACGGTTCTGTAACATCGGTTCAGGCAGTATATGTACCGGCCGACGACCTGACAGACCCGGCTCCGGCAACAACATTTGCCCACCTGGATGCAACAACCGTACTTTCCAGAAAGATCGTTGAGCAGGGTATTTATCCGGCCGTAGATCCGCTGGAGTCAAGCTCCCGTATCCTGGAAGCAGACGTTGTAGGAGAAGAACATTACGAAGTAGCCAACAAGGTGATCGCAATTCTTCAGAAATATAAAGAACTGCAGGATATCATTGCAATCCTTGGTATGGAAGAACTTTCTGATGAAGATAAAGCAACTGTTATGCGTGCAAGAAAGATTCAGAAATTCCTGTCCCAGCCATTCTTCGTAGCAGAGACATTTACAGGAATTCCTGGAAAATATGTACCGCTGAAAGAGACGATCCGTGGATTTAAGATGATCATTGACGGAGAGATGGATGCTTATCCGGAGAATGCTTTCTTCAATGTCGGAACAATTGATGACGTAATTGCCAAGGCAAAAGAGATGGAAGAAGAGTAATTGTTGAAATAGGAGAATGTGCATATGGATACATTTGGTCTGAAAATCATAGCAAGTGATGGTGTATTCTACGAAGGTCGTTGTAAGAAGCTGATCATCCCGGCTCCGGATGGAGAAAAGGGAATTCTTGCAAATCATGAGAATATGGTGATCGCTGTGAATGTCGGAGTTGCACATATGAGTTTGGACGGCGATGAATGGAAAGATATTGCAGTGGGTGTGGGATTTGTTGAAATCGTAAACAATCGAGTCACACTGATTGTTGATACAGCCGAGAAACCAGAAGACATCGATGTGCGACGAGCACAGGAGCAGAAAGAGCGTGCAGAGGAAAGGTTACGTCAGCAGCAGAGTATCCAGCAGTATTATCATACGCAGGCATCTCTGGCAAGAGCGATGAACCGACTTCGTGTTTCACAGGATAAAAAGTGGAATTTATAGATTTCGAGAGCATGTAGATGTGCAGAAATCAGAAATATCTGCAGGATATATCATTTAATTAGAGAAAGAGGGATAGATTTTCTGGAATGGGAAATCACCCTCTTTTTTTACATTTAAAAGTGAATTGCGAAACTTTTTTGTATTGCATTTTAATTCGTAGTATAATACAATAATCTTATCTGAGTGTCTAAAATTATAGAAAGACAGAGGAAAAATGATATGAGTGATAGAAAGAAGCCACGTTCTCTCTCAGAAATCGTAAATGATGTACTTCGTGCGGTACGTGATTATTATGATTCAGAATACGTGTACTATATTGAGAAAGAGTATGGGGATATTGAGACCATCTTTGAGTGGTGTGCAGAGAATGTTCCATGGCAGAGAGATAAGATAAAGATGCTTCCGGAAGAACATCAGCCAAAGTGGATGAAGCAGGAGATTACAAATTCAACAGAGGCCGATTACAGTGTGAGTTTGCAGTTGGATGAGAATACAGTAGCAATTCTTGCAGCAGTTAGAGTTCACCGGGGCGGATGTGATGTTGGATTGCTTCGTACGGTGATTCCGTATATACCGCAGGCAATCACTCTTCATAAACTCCAGAAACAGCAGGAGTATCTCAGTTATCATGATAATCTGACAGGAGTACTTAACAGAAATAGTTTTGTTGCATATCTGGATCATGTGGAACCGGAAGAATTGAAGACATTGGGAGCTCTTTCTGTAGACATTAATGGACTGAAGAATTTTAATAAAGAATTTGGCAGAGATTATGGAGATGAAGTTGTCACCAGAGTTGGTGAAGTGCTTTCGGAGTATTTCCATAATGGTAATGTATACAGAATGACAGGCGATGAGTATCTGGTTCTTGTAGAGAACGCTTCATATGAAGATTTCACACAACAGGTACATGGTGCATATACAAAGCTTGAGAACATAAGTCTGGGACTGGTTTCAGTAGGGTATGCCTGGGGAAAAGTAGACATAGATGTGAATGGTCTTGTGATCAGTGCAGAGAATATGATGAGGGAAGAGAAAAAGAAGTATTATAAAAATCTGCGTAAAGGTCATCATGAGCCAATCATCAAAAAGGATCTTCTGGAGGATATTGAACAGAAGAATTTTATTGTATGTCTGGTACCGAAGATTGATGTGCAGACCGGAGAAATTGCAGGTGCTGAAGCGATTGTCAGATATCATCATAAGGATCTTGGAATTATGGATCCGGGAAGATATATTAATCTTCTGGAAGAGACAAGGTTGTCACATTATCTTGATCTCTATATATTTGAACAGGTATGTCAGATCCTTCATAAGTGGGAGACAGAAGGACTCCAGATGGTGCCGATTTCAGTAAACTTTGCAGGTGAAACATTGAGGCAGGAGAACATTGCGGATCAGATGAGTGCGCTGATTGAGAAATATCAGGTATTATGCGAATATTTGGAAGTAGAAGTCTCCGAATCTTATACAGATACGAATCAGGAGATGCTGGCGGCATCATGCAGTAAGATCAGAAAAGCGAATGTCCGCGTAGTATTGGATCATTTCGGAGCTAAGAATTCCAGCTTTTCGATTCTGTCCATTATGGATTTTGATGGATTGAAGCTGGATGAGAGCCTTATTACAAATCTGGTTGGAAACAGAAGAAGCAGAGTGGTAGCAAAGGCCGTAATTGATATTTGTCATCAATTGGGATGTTCTGTTCTTGCGGAGAGTGTTGAAACACAGGACCAGCTGAATGTTCTTCAGGAATTAGGATGCGATTATGCACAGGGAACATTATTTAATAAACCGATCAAAGTGGAGACATTTGAAGTGCGATATCTGAAGGAATAGGATGATCTGCCGGGGGGAATGAAACGGAAGAGATTCTAAATATTACAGAGGATAAGATGAAAAATACAGATGGAGTTGAAATTAAATAAGATGAATAAAGCATTGTTCAGAGACAGAGCAAAGAAACTAATGCTTACAGGGGTTTTGGCAGGAGTAATTGCAGGAGTGGCAATTACTTCAGGAATCTCCTCAATTACATTGAAAAAAGCGGAAAAGAAGCTGGAAATCAGCAATGCAAAATTACAGGAGCAGACAAAGAAGAACGAAGAACTGCAGGCAGAGTTAGAAAGAGAAGAAGTAACAGAAAATACTGCAGAGTTGCTGGCAAGTGATGATGACAGATGGTGTCTTGCACTTGTGAATGAGAAGCATCCATTGGATACTTCTTATGTGCCGGCGAAGCTGACGGAGATAAGTGGTGGAAAACAGGTAGATTCCAGGATGGCAGACAGTCTGAATAAGATGCTGGATGATGGGAAGAAGGCAGGACTCAGCATGTATGTGACATCAGGATATCGTTCTTATGAGAAACAGAGAGATGTCTTTAATACGACGATGCAGGACTGGATCAATCAGGGATACACACCGTTAAATGCGTATGATGAGACAAAAAAATCAGTTGCAATTCCAGGAACAAGCGAGCATGCAACCGGTCTTGCTGTTGACATTATATCGACAAAGTACGGGGAGCTTGATGAGAAACAGGGAGATACAGAAGAGCAAAAGTGGTTGATGGAACATTGTTCAGAGTATGGTTTTGTTCTTCGGTTTCCGCAGGATAAATCTAATATTACAGGAATTATATATGAGCCGTGGCATTATCGTTATGTGGGAGTAGATGCTGCAAAAGAGATGACAGAGAAAGGACTTACTTTGGAAGAATATGTTTCTGCAAATTAAGTAAAAACCGTTCTGATCGACAGATAAGAGAGAAGTATAAATAATACATAAGGAGGAGAAGTAAATGGAAGATTTAACATTTGGAGAACAGGTGAAAATCGTCCTGGGAAGAAAAGGAATGACGATTAAAGAACTGGCGGAGACGATTGAGAAAGAGACAGGAAAAAAGATGTCACGTCAGAATTTAACACAGCGTCTTGGAAGGGATAATTTTCAGGAACAGGATATGAGATTGATCGCATCCATTCTCGGCTGTCCGTTTCAGCTGAGTATCATGTCAGGAGAGATTACAGAGAGCGCAGCCGGACGTATCAGGAAGCAGGAAGTAAAATGGAATGAACAGGAACAGCCGGAAGAGAGCTTTTCAGAGGAAACGGTGGAGACAGAGAAGGAAGAACAGCAGCTTACGGGTGAAGAACGTGACATGACGATCGGTGAGATTTATGATATGCATGAAGAACTTGCTGAACTTGAAAAGAATGCAGTAGAAGCAGAGCCAACTGAAGGTGTCAGAGAAGATCTTCAGACAGAAGAGGAATATAAGGAAGAGCCTCAGGAAGTGCCGGAATCAGATCAGGAAGAAGAAAACTCTGCGGAATCAGAAGTTTCTTATACAGAAGATTATGCTCAGCCGACAGAGGAAGAAGCAGAACCATATGAAGAAGCAGAAGTTACATCCTATGAGACACAGCCGGTAGAGCCGGTGCAGGAAGAGGCAACATACGAAGAGCCTGTGCAGGAGGAAGTTGGAGACATTAATCCATATACAGGAAGAGAATATGAATCCAACAGCGTACGTATGCATCCGAAAAGAATTGGATATGTGCAGGTTTATGACCGTGCAAACCATAAATGGACAGATATGACAGAATGGGCATTCCTCGGATATCAGGAACGCAAGAAAGTACTTCTTGGAGAGGATTACGAACCGCCAATTTATCTGGATTAAAATTAAAATTGATAGAGAAAAGAAGTGCATTCGCTGTGAACGCTTCCTTTCTCTATCTTTTTCCTTTCTTTTTAAGAATCACATTAAGTATCGACACCAGTGACCGAAAGATTCAGAGTTTTCACATTCATCTTCGGTAAGTTCCAGAATAGAGATGTAAGAACTGGTAAATTGAGGAAAGCCGAACAAGTTAGCCATATGTGCTTCTCTAGGATCGTAAAGGCCGGGAACGCCAAGCCAAAGATGATCCTTTTCTTTGATCAGGAGAAGGTGATGATAATTATGACAGCCATGCAGAAGAAAACTATTGTTGGCAAGTGGCCAGAATCTGCGCGGAAGTGTGGAAATCTCTGCGTGTGTGATTTTTCTGGCTTGAATTGAAGCATCCTGAATTGCAGTCTCCTCAGTTGGTGTCACCTCAGTTGGTACCTCTTCAGTTGAAGCAGCATCAATAGAAGCGTCAGATAATGCTGCTTCGGATACAGTCTCAGATACAGTGTCTTCTGTTATGAGGGATTCTTCCGAAAGGGATGGATTCTCAGGTTCAGAGGATAAACTCTCTTCTGTTGATAAAGAGCAATCAGAAAAAGAATAAAAATCCGGCAGAGGTACAGAGGAGGCAATCCAATGCTGTGATCGATTCTTGGTGATGGAGAAAATAATGAACCCATCAATGTGTTTAAGAGTTCTTTTATGTGGAAAACGTTCCCCGGAAATGACCAGTTGTGTGGATAAGTTCTGACCAGAGCACTGAAGAAGTGCAACCGGAGAACCTGTAAGTGTTTGATTTTCGAGAATAAATGCATGGACTTCCAACTGTTCTCCAGGGACAATCGGAAGATTTTTAACATGAAGTGTTAAGAGATAAGAATAATTATGTGATGAAATTTGTAGAAAACCAAGATTTCTGCGGCGGCAGCAGGATTCGTACTCATATAAATAATAACTTCCCGGATTCATAGCAAGCCCCTGAAAAGAATTTTTCTATATAGTTTATTCAGAATGAAAAGGAATATTAATGCTATTTTTATACAATAACCGAAAGGAAACAAAATGAGCATGACAACGGATGAAAAATATATGCGTGCGGCCTTAAAACAGGCAGAGAAAGCGTATAATCTGGGAGAAACCCCGATTGGTTGCGTGATCGTTCATGAAGATAAGATTATTGCACGCGGTTATAACCGACGGAATACAGACAAGAATCCACTGGCACATGCTGAGGTTGCAGCAATCAAGAAAGCAAGCAAAAAGCTTAGTGACTGGCGTCTGGAAGAATGTACATTGTATGTGACATTAGAGCCATGTCAGATGTGTGCAGGTGCAATTGTCCAGTCCCGTATACCAAGAGTGGTTGTCGGGTGTATGAATCCGAAAGCAGGATGTACAGGTTCCATTCTGAATCTACTGGATATCCAGGCATTTAACCATCAGGCAGATCTTACAACAGGCGTATTGGAAGAAGAATGCAGCCAGTTGATGAAGCAGTTTTTCAGAGAACTCAGGGAAGCCAGGAAGATGAAGAAAAAAGCAGAAGCACAGAGTCTGTAACACAGAGGTATAAAATCATGTGGAATCTTGTGCAAAAGAAAGAGCAGCATACTTGACAAGCATTCATTTATCATGTAAAATAATAATCCGTGCAGCCGGGGTGGTAGCGGTACCTTGAACCTGCAATCCGCTATAGCAGGGGTGATATTGCGCAGAGGGCGACAGTCTGCAGGGCTGCCCCCGGAAAGTGACGTTGACGTCTGGGTCTCACGCGACGGGACTCTGTGAACCGTGTCAGGTCGGGAACGGAGCAGCACTAAGCAGAACCTCTCGGGTGCCGTGAGGGTGCCTGGCTGAGTTAACTACCGGGGTAACGCTTGTGGGCCAAGTTCGAAGCGCAATGCACGTAAAAAATGAATAGAATGGTATTTACATTGGAAACGATACATTCCCTCCGGAATGATGAACGAACAACACAATCTGTTACGCTTATCATGATAGGAGGATTTTTTATGCCAAAAAATAAGTTTCAAGAAGTAATTTTCACAATCATGATGGTTTTTGTCATGGTTTATGCAATGATCTGCTACAACATTTCCCTGAATATGGAGGAATGAGTAATGAGGTCTTTCTGGCAGCATTCCATGAACTTATCATCATGGGACCGATTGCTTTCGTTCTGGATTTTTTTATTGTAGGACCGATTGCAAAGAAGAAAGCATTTACGATCGTGAATCCACAGAAAGATAATCCGTTTATGATCGTGCTGGCGATTTCCGTTTTATCCATCATTGGAATGTGCCGCTGATGAGCCTTGCAGCAACACTGCTCTTTAAGGATGCAGGAAATCAGATGATTGCTGTGTGGTTCCAGACAACAGTATTCAATTTCCCAATGGCATTCTTCTGGCAGCTGTGCTTCGCAGGACCGATTGTCAGAAAAGTATTTGGGGTTATTTTCCGTGAGGAGCAGAAAGAAGAGGTGGCTTTTGATTAAAGCTGCAAAATAAGGGAAAGCTATCATACGATAATCTGACACAATTTGTGTTGTTATCGTAAACGATAGCTTTCCCTTTTTTGTTATATACACAACTTCACATATCTTGACATTTCTTACATCTTCATTCAGAATAGATAGGTAAGACCTAAAAAGGAAAATGTTTACAAATATACATTATTAACAGGAAAAGAGGTTTATAAAAAGATGAAGATTTTGCTTGCAGCGGTGAATGCAAAGTACATCCACTCAAATCTTGCGGTCTATTGCCTGCGCGCATATGCGAAAGAGCAGCATCCGGCCAGCAATATCACAATTTCTGAATATACGATCAATCAGCCATTTGATGAGATTTTGATGGATATTTATAAGCAGGCACCAGATGTTCTCTGCCTTTCCTGTTATTTATGGAATGTGACAGAAGTAGGACAATTGATACAGGAGATTTCAAAGATTCTGCCGGATACGAAGATCTGGCTTGGAGGTCCGGAAGTTTCTTATAATGCAAGAGAAGTTCTGGAAAAATATCCGATGGCAGAAGGTATCATGCGCGGAGAGGGTGAAGAGACTTTTGCAGAGCTCGTAGCATATTATGAAGGACGTGGTGCGGCTCAATTGATCAACATTCAGGGAATTACATTTCGGGAAGAGGAAAAACAGATTGCTGCGACACCGTTTCGACAGATCATGGATCTGAGTAAAGTACCGTTTGTCTATAGGGATATTGAGAATTTCAAGAACCGTATCATTTATTATGAGACGAGCAGAGGCTGTCCGTTTTCTTGTAGTTATTGTCTTTCTTCAATTGATAAATGTCTTCGATTTCGTAACCTGGAGCTTGTGAAGAAAGAATTGCAGTTCTTTATTGATCATGAAGTGCCACAGGTTAAGTTTGTTGACAGAACATTTAACTGTAAGCATGATCATGCAATGGCAATCTGGAATTATATCAAAGAGCATGATAAAGGGATTACAAATTTTCATTTTGAAGTGGCAGCAGATCTTCTGAATGAGGAAGAGATTGAGTTGATCCGGAGTTTGCGTCCAGGACTCATCAGCTGGAAATTGGAATTCAGTCAACGAATAAACAGACGATCAAAGAAATCAACGTTCCATGAATCTGGAAAAAGTACGTGATAAGGTAGCAAGGATTCATGAGAAGGGAAATGTGCATCAGCATTTAGATTTGATTGCAGGTCTTCCATATGAGAATTATGATAGTTTTGCTCATTCTTTTAATGAAGTTTATGCTATGGAACCGGATCAGTTTCAGCTTGGATTTCTGAAAGTACTGCATGGATCTGTGATGCATGAGAAGATGAAAGAGTATGAACTTCTTTTCCAGAATCGTCCGCCGTATGAAGTGCTTTCAACAAAATGGCTTCCATACAGTGATGTGATCCGACTGAAGAAAGTGGAAGAGATGGTGGAAGTTTACTATAACAGTTTTCAGTTTAGTCATACGATGAGGCTTCTTGTGGAATTGTTTCCATCCGCATTTTTCCATGTATGAGAAAATGGGCAATTATTATGAGAAGAAAGGCTTGTTTGGGTTGAATCATTCAAGGCTTGCACGTTATGAGATATTGTGGGACTTTGTAGAATCAGAATTAGCAGAATTCAGCTGCTCAGAGGAAGTGCAGAAGAAAGAAGCGGATTTTAAAGAGAAGGTGCTTGAAAGCATGACTTTAGATCTTTACCTGAGAGATAATGTGAAGAATCGTCCGGCATTTCTTGGAGAGAGCAAAGTAGAAAAGGATGTAGCGTCTGAATTTTATAAGAAAGAGGCAGAAGAGCACAAGTATCTGAAGGATTATGAAGGATACGACAGCCGCCAACTGCGAAAGATGACTCATCTGGAGCGATTGAATGGAAAGTTGCATCTTTTTGATTACAGACATAGAAATAAGCTGAATCAGGATGCGGCGATTTATATAATAGAGGACTAGTATAGCGTTGCAGATATTAGAAAGATATTTGCATATGGTTTTGTTAATGGAAATGGAGAAAAAAGATGAATTTTTATGATAAAAAAAGTAAGACGTTTGGTGTCAATTATTATTCTGGTGGTTATTGTTGCAATGGTTGCAACGATGGTGATTCCATATCTGGTCTAAGGAGAGTGTAATGCGGACAGGGAGAGTAACGCAGACGATCTGGAATCGTTCTGTAAAGAAACAGATCCAAAAAGGAAACAGGAATTCAACAGGAAAAACTGCGTGGGAAGAAAGTAGTTCCGAACTGATATCTGACGAAAAGGATTTTGTCTGGAGTAGTACTTCAGTAAGCGGAAAAGCACCGGCACAGGTGAAATATGCAGTGATTAAAGCAGCAGGAGATCTTGCGGCAAAGAGAGTCGGACCAACAGCGGTTTCAGTACAGATTTTGTTTCCTGAAAGTTCTGACGAGCAGGAATTAAAAGATATCATGAGAATCCTGACAGAGATTTGTGAGGAGACAGGACTTGCCATTACCTGTGTACAGGCTGAAAGTGCAGAGTATGTTTTGCAGACAGTGATTCATATTAATGCTGTCGGCGTGAAAGAAAATCCAAAACAGCAGACGAAAAAATGGATTTCGGGAACGGAAATCATTCTTTGTGGCTATACGGGATTGGAAGGAACACTGCGATTGGTTGACGAGGCAGAGGCAGATCTTCGCACAAGATTTACACCGTCCTTTATAGAAAAAACAAAGCGTTGCAAGGAAGCACTTATACTTCCGGAACAGATTTTAAAGCTTCCGGAAGAAGCGAAGAGCAGACAGTGTGGGGATGGAGGTGTACTCTGCGGATTATGGGAACTTGCAGAGGCAGAAAAGATAGGGTTTGAGATTGATTTCTCAAAACTTGCACTTAAGCAGGAGACAGTGGAAATCTGTGAATTCTTTCAGTTAAATCCATATCTTCTTACATCGGCTGGAAGCTATCTCGTATTGACAGAGCATGGAGAAGAGACATTGGAAATCTTGAAGAATGCAGGTGTTCCGGCGGTACGAATCGGATTTGTAAAAGAACAGAACGCAAGAACACTTGTAAATGGAGAAGAAACCCGTTATCTGGATCGTCCGGCACCGGATGAACTGAGCCGCTGGTGGAAAGAACGAAAAGAATCAGAAGAATAAGAAGATAGAAGAGGCGATAATTATGTTAAACATTGTACTTTATGAGCCGGAAATTCCGGCAAATACAGGGAATATCGGAAGAACCTGCGTAGCAACAGGGACAAGACTTCATTTAATCGAGCCATTGGGATTTAAGCTGAATGAGAAATCATTAAAGCGTGCCGGTATGGATTACTGGAAAGATCTTGACGTGACAACTTATATCGATTATCAGGATTTTCTTGAAAAGAATCCAGGAGCAAAAATCTATATGGCGACAACAAAAGCGCACAAGGTCTATACAGATGTAGAGTATGAACCGGATTGCTATATTATGTTCGGAAAAGAGAGTGCGGGAATCCCGGAAGAGATTCTTGTAGAGCATGAGGAAGACTGTATGAGAATCCCGATGAACGGAGATATCCGCTCATTGAATCTTGGCAATTCGGTGGCAATTGTGTTGTATGAAGCACTGCGACAGAATGGATTTGCAGGAATGAATTTAAGTGGAGAACTGCATGAACTTCATTGGAAATAAAGTGAAAAAAATATTGGAATATATAGAAGCAGGAGATGGAATTGAAAGTCAGAAAAGATTCTTTTCTCTTGCTTTTGGTTATGTGTGAGAAAAATATGTAAAAAAGAATAATGTCTTGGATTGAAGAATGATTAATTTTTGTGCTATTCTTTAGTGGTGGTGTTATGAAACAAATGAATTGTGTATGAGGAACAGGAGGTAAGAGATGTATAGAGTAAGAATTTAGTATAAATATTAAGAATCGCTTGGAAAGGAGAAAACAATGGAAGAATTTTCAATGAGTGAAAACGCAAAAGATTTGATTCAGCAAGAAATAGATCGGAATCCATTTCTTGTATTAAGTAAACTTGTATATCAGCAAATATACCGTGAAATAATTAACGGAAATTTATTGCCACAGCATCGTATCGTGGAATCAAAAATTGCAAAAGAATTGAATGTTTCCCGCTCTCCGGTGAAAATGGCTTTGGCCGAGATGACAGAAAAGGGAATACTGGAAAAAGTAAAGGGCAAAGAATTAAGAGTAAAGAAAATAAGTTATGAGGAGTGTCTGTGGATTTATGAAGCCAGAATGATGCTGGAACCAGAAGCTGCATATCTGGCTGCAAAGCGGATACAGGAAAAGGAACTTGAAGTATTAAAAAAATTAGTTTTCCGCTTTGAAAAATCGACCAGACACACGACCATTTAGAGTATAAAAATGCTGATAAAATGTTTCATGAAACTATTGTGAAGGCTTCGAGAAACAGGTATTTAATGGATATGTATAAATCAATTGAATGTCCATTAGCAATGTATCGTAATCAGTTAAACCAGCTTGCTTATGAGGAATGTTTTCAGCAACATGGTATGGAAAAGGGGTCTGAATATCACAGGGCAATTTATAGAATGCTTGAGCAACGCTATCCAATGATGGCTAAAGATGAAATGAAAAATGATGTACAGCGAATGTATGGTACGATGTCAAGACTCAGAGGATGTGACATAAAAGGCTAAAACGAAAGGAGGTGATTGGACAAAATCACCTCCTTTTTATCGAATTTTGGTTAAAAAATAGACATATGTACAAAAGTAAAACAAAAAATACTTCTGTTAAAAAGAAAAATGCACTCTAAAATGAACAAAACAAGTACAAAAAATGTCAAAAAGCATAAAAATTGACTCAATAAACAGCAAGGCTATACAATTTAACCAATTCAAACGAGAACTATGAATAAAGGAGGAACAAAATGGAGTACATAACGATGAGGAATGGTACGAAAGTACCAATGCTGGGATTAGGCTGTTATAAGTCTGAAGAACAAGAAGGTGTAGAAGCTGTAAAGAGCGCAATTGAAATTGGATACAGACATATTGATACAGCAAATTTTTATGAGAACGAAAAGTATGTCGGACGGGGAATCCGGGAAAGTGGAATTGATCGTGAAAAATTGTTTGTTGTGAGTAAGATATGGCCGACAAGTTTCAAGACTCCGGAAGTAGCAATTGAATATAGTATGAGAGCGTTAAATATTGACTATATTGATATGTATCTGCTTCATTGGCCGAGTCAGAATGAATATGCAAGAAACCATGTCTTTTGAAACACTTTTGAAATATAAAGAAAAAGGGTATTTTAAAGAGGTTGGTGTATCGAATTTTAAGAAAGAGCATCTTGAAAAGCTGAAAGAGACATTTGGGTTCTATCCGATGATGAATCAGATTGAAATTTCACCATGGCTTCAGAAAAAGGAAGATTACGCATTCTGCCAGGAAAACGATATTGTAATGACAGCCTGTGTACCATTTGCAAAGGGAAATATCTTAAATGATCCAAAGCTTGTTGAAATTGCAGAAAAACATGGAAAGAATGTCGGACAGGTGATTTTAAGATGGAATATCCAGAGAGGCAATTGCGTAATACCGAAATCTTCAAAACCACATAGAATTGCTGATAACTTTAATATTTTTGATTTTGAACTGGATGCAGATGATATGGCTGTGATCGGAACAATGGGAAATGGAAATTCTTATTGTAGTGATTCTTCTGTGTTTACCGGAGATTTTTGGAATATTGAAGATCATTTGTTGAACCGTGAATAGGAGGAAATTATGAAGAAAAGATTATTTGCAACATTAGTTTCTGTTTCACTTCTTTCAACAATGGTATTAAGTGGTTGTGGACAGAATTCAACGGATGAAAAGGTTACGAGTGGAGTAATCAGAATTGCCTATAATAACATAGAGAATTATCCGCATTATAAAGGACTTGAGCGTGCAGCACAGGAGATTGAAGACAGGTCTGACGGAAGATTTACAGTAAAGATCTATTCGAACGGAACACTTGGAGATCAGAGAGCGGCCTTGGAGCTTACACAGAACAATGCAGTGCAGATGTGTGTTGCCAATGCGACAATGTAGAGAGCTACAATCATGATTTTTCGGTTTTGAGTATGCCTTATCTGTTTGAGGACAGTGATCATCAGAGAGAAGCCTATACAAACGGTATGTTAGATGAATTGTTTGATTCTACAGAAGAATATGACTTTAAGATTGTCGGGGCATTCGGATCTGGATCAAGAAATATCTTCTGTGAGAAAGCTGTCAGAACACCTGAGGATCTGAAGGGATTAAAAATTCGTGTTATGCAGTCAGATAATATGGTAAAGATGCTTCAGCTGATGGGTGGAACAGGAGTGCCAATGTCTGCTTCTGAACAGTATTCAGCTATGCAGCAGGGAGTTGTCGATGGTGCCGAGTCAAATGAAATTGACTATGTAGGAAAAAAATATTATGAAGTGGCACCAGTATTTTCCAGAACTGAACATTGCTTTAGTACTGATTTTGTTGTAGCAAGTACAAAGTTCATGAATTCACTTACAGATGAGGATCGGAAAATGATAGAAGATGCAATGGCTATAGGTGTAGAGGCCGAATTTGACAGCTGGAGTGAGATGGTAGACGAGAGTATTGCCGAAGCAGAGGAGAAAGGAATTGAATTCGTAGAGGATATAGATAAAGAAGCTTTTGCAGCAAACTTTAAAGAATTTCAGGAGCAGATTGCTAATGAGAGTACTGTGACAAGAAAAGTTTACGATGAGATTAAAGCACTCAGAGAGGAGGGCTCAAATGAATAGTATTAGAAAGATTCTAGATAAAATATTAGAGATTGCCTGTATCTTGATTTTTGGTATTATGACGATTCTTGTTGTGTATCAGGTTGTGACAAGATATGTATTTCAGAGTCCTAGCTCATGGAGTGAGTCTGTGGTGACCTATGGATTTATCTGGCTGGCAATGCTTGGTGGTGCTTATGTTTTTGGAAAAAGAGATCATATGGCAATGACTTTTGTGTTAGATAAATTTCATGGAAGAGTAAAGACAATAATTGAGATGATCAACGAGCTGATTATAGTGCTTTTTGGAATCGGAGTCCTTCTGATCGGAGGATATGCCGGAGCTATGAAACAGATGACTCAGGCAGATTCTATTCTTCCTATTACAATGGGAGTTATCTATATTGCGATTCCAATCGCAGGGGTGGCAATGATTTTATATTTTTTATGCAATGAATATGATCTGATTAAAAAGCTGAATCAGCCAGAAACAGAAGGTGGAAAGGAGATGGAATAAAATGGATGTAGCAATTACAGCAACAATAGTAATGGTAGTAGCACTTGTTATTATCTTATTGATGGGAGCTCCGATTGCAGTTGCGATTGGCATGTCCTCGGCGATGGCAATGGTAGTTATTCTTCCTACAAATGTAGCACTTGTAACTTGTGCGCAGAAGATGTTTACAGGCTTAAATTCATTCCCTCTTCTTGCGATTCCGTTCTTTGTTCTTGCAGGTAATTTGATGAATAATGGTGGTATTGCTATCAGGATTATAAGGCTTGCAGAGGCTTTGTGTGGAAGACTTCCAGGTGCTCTTGCGGAAAGTAATGTTCTTGCGAACATGTTCTTTGGAGCTATCAGTGGAAGTGGAAATGCTGCTGCAGCAGCCATGGGTGGAACAATCGGGCCAATCGAGGCTGAAAGGGGATATTCAAAGGAATTCTCAGCGGCAGTTAACATTGCATCAGCACCTACAGGAATGTTGATACCGCCAAGTAACGCTCTTATCGTTTTTTCAACAGTAGGAGGGTCAATTTCTGTAGCAGCACTGTTTATGGGAGGATATATTCCAGGAATCCTTTGGGGCTTAGCGGTCATGATTGTTGCAGGATACATGGCGAAAAAACGAGGATATATCAATACAAATCATGTTGATGCAGCAACAAAAGTGAAATATTTTGTAGATGCAATTCCTAGTCTTTTCTTGATTGTAATTATTATTGGAGGGATTTTGAGTGGAATCTTTACAGCAACAGAGGCATCTGGAGTGGCTGTTGCATATGCTTTGATTCTTGGCTTTATTTATAAAAGTATCAAAGCAAAGGATCTTCCTAAAATCATTCTGGATTCTGCAAGAACAACGGTTATCATTGTATTTCTGATTGGTGTATCTTCAATCATGTCTTGGATTATGGCATATACAGAGATTCCTACAATTATTTCTAATGCAATGTTGACATTGACAAACAGTAAAGTAATTACTCTTTTAATTATCAACTTAGTACTTTTGTTTGTAGGTACTTTTATGGATCCGACTCCGGCAATTTTGATCTTTACTCCAATTTTCCTGCCGATTTGCACAGGATTTGGAATGAGCTCATTACAGTTTGGTATTATGATTGTTTATAATCTGTGTATCGGAGCAATTACACCACCTGTTGGAAGTGTTCTGTTTACAGGATGTAAAGTAGGAAAAGTAACTATTGAGCAGGTTATTAAGACATTGTTGCCATTCTTTGTCGCAATTATTCTTGTGCTGATGATTGTGACATATGTGCCGGCAGTTTCAGAATTCTTGCCACGGCTCAATGGTTACATATAGGAGGTACTACATGAAGGATTGTTATTATTGCGAGAAAGGTGAAAAACTTAATCAGTTGATGACACATATTGCAGATATGGGGAATGCTTCTATTTACCTTTTTCGTGATCAGACACATAAAGGAAAATGTATTGTAGTGTTTAATACAGATCACAGAACAGAATGGTATCAGCTTAATCAAGAGGAACAGTCAGAACTGATTTATGCAGTAGCGAAAACAGCGGAAGCACTTCATAACGTTTTTAATCCGGATAAGATTAACTATGCAACATATGGAGATAAAGTCTCACATCTTCATGTTCATGTTGTTCCGAAATATGAAAACGGACCGGACTGGGGCGGTCCGTTTAAAGATGATAGAACCCCTGTGATTCTGTCCGAAGAAGAATATATCAGAAGAGTAGAGCAGATAAGAGAACATTTGACATAAAAGTCCCCCTAAGAGTCTGCCGTACCAGTTGGTACGGCAGATTTTTTGATGTTTATTTAGGAGAAGGATTTCTAAATAAATAAAATTTATGTCATTTTATGTGAAAAATCTGGATTAAAAAAAGACATTTGCATAAAACACCGACAAAATAATAATGGAAACGGATAAAAATGTAACTTTGAAAAGTACAAAATGAGTGAAAAACAAAC
>ENA-OQIO01000216-OQIO01000216.1-human-gut-metagenome-genome-assembly--contig:-NODE-216-length-30179-cov-7.091741_pt1 | contig 30179 bp, 40 predicted proteins | sample MGYA00242573_ERZ504737 | MGnify/ENA primary metagenome ERZ504737 (study PRJEB26092, sample SAMD00036203) | human gut metagenome | host: Homo sapiens | study: EMG produced TPA metagenomics assembly of...
CGCGCCCCGTGCCGGGTGCCCGTGCCTCGCAAGCACCCTGCGGACGCAGCTCCTCCGCCGCGGGAACCTCGCGCACGAGCTCATCCCATGAGATGGCGCCGCCGCGCGGGCAGCGATTGCCCGTGACGTAAAGCAAGCCGTCGCCAAATGCCACGACCGCGCGCTGGCAGCGGTTGTTGCACCGACGGCAGGTAACGCCGCCGAACTCGCGATGCTCGAAGCGCTCCACGGCATCGAGCCCGATAAACGACGTGCCGGCGTCGCCCTTGCGGCATTCCTCGCGCGCGAGCAGGGCGATACCGATAGCGCCCATCAGCCCCGGGTGGGGCGCACGCGTGACGGGTTTGCCAGATACTGCTCGAATGCGCGCAGCACCGCGTCGTTTCGGAACGTGCCGCCCTGGACGACGACTTTGTCGCCCAGACGGTTGAGATTTGAAACGCGAATGACCTTGGTGAACACGTTCTCGATAATCGAACGGCAGAGACCGGCCATGATGTCGCCCGGACCCTTACCGCGCCGCTGCTCGGAAACGACGCTGCTGTTCATGAACACCGTGCAGCGGCTGCCGAGAACGGCGGGGGCTTTGGACGAAAATGCCTCGGTCGCGATATCCTCAACGGCTATTCCGAGGTTTTTGGCAAAACCCTCGAGGAACGAGCCGCAGCCCGCAGAGCACGCCTCGTTGACGACGATATCGGTCAGCACGCCGTGGTTGAGCCAGATGGCCTTCATATCCTGTCCGCCGATGTCGAGCACGAAGGTCGCATCGGGAACGCATGCGCACGCGGCGCGGGCGTGCGCGACCGTCTCGACCGTATGGTAGTCGGCGTGGAACGCGCGCGCGAAAAGCTCCTCGCCGTATCCCGTGGTGCCCACGGCATCGATCGCAAGCGTGACTCCCGCTGTCTCCCAGCGGTTCTTCAAGCTGACAAGACCCTGTTGGGCGACGTCGAGCGGTCTGCCGTTATTAGACGCGTAGAACGAATCGACAAGCTCACCCGCCTCATCGACCAGGGCGAACTTGGTCGTCGTGCTCCCCGAATCGATACCGAGCGCCACACGCACCGTCTCTCCGGGCGCATACGCATCCGGACCCTTTGCCGGCGTCTCTTTGCCATGGCGTGCCGTAAAATCCGCCTGCTCGGCAGATGTGGCAAAAAAGGGCTGGGCAAGACGTCCCTCCCCGCTTGCGCGCGACCGTCTCGAGCTTATCCAGCCGGACAAAAGCGTCGGGAAGGTCGATCGGTTGGGACGATGCGAACATGTCGGTCAGCGACAGGGCGGCACCGCGCGCGACCATGATCTGCGGATCGCGCGGGACGATAACCTGATCGTCCGATAGATTCAGTTGCTCCCGGAACACGCGGACCAGCGTGGGGTTGTAGGCGAGCGTACCGCCCTCGAAGATTACCGGCGGCTCGATGTCGATACCCTGGGCCAGACCGCCGATCGTTTGGCGGGCGACCGCGTGAAGCGCCGAAAGCGCCAGGTCGGTGGTAGGAATGCCCTCGTTGAGCAGCGGCTGGATATCGGTCTTTGCGTACACGCCGCAGCGGCCCGAGACCTCGTGGACGGTCGTTCCCCGGCTTGCGAGCTGCTCGAACTCGCCCGATTCGGTGCCGACCCCCATGAGCTTTGCCATCTCGTCGATAAATGCACCGGTACCGCCTGCGCACGAACCGTTCATGCGCATGTCGGCAACCTCGATGTCTCCCTTATCGTTGGTGCGGAAGAAGATCATCTTGGCGTCTTGGCCGCCCAGCTCGATGGCGCAGCGCGTCTGCGGATAGAACCTGCTGATCGCGAGCGCGTTGGCGACCACCTCCTGAACGTACGAGGCGCCCAGCGCGGTCGCGATATCGCGCGCACCCGAGCCGGTCACCGCAACGCGCAGCGACTCATGGGGAAAGCGCTCGGCGAGCTCGCCGAGCATGGCGCGCACGCTCGCTGTCTGACACGCCCCGTGGCGGCGATATCCCCACCACGCCTCGGTCATATCCTCGTGCATCGCGTAAACTTTGGTCGTCGTCGACCCTACGTCCAGTCCTACTAGCAACGCCATAATGCTCCGTCTCTCGCATTTTTCCTGCTAGAGATATACCACTCTACGTAATACAACAGACTGTTGTATTTAAACTCCGTATAAAAAGCGGCTGCCGAAACGCTTCAGCAGCCGCCGAATGCACCAACAGATTCTTCTGCGCGCTAGCACGTCGGGCAACGGAGCAGCACGGGCCCTCCGGTCATGCGCACCGCTCACGCCCGCGATGTCGCCGAGAGAGCTATCCACGCTTAGGGCTCCAACCAAGCAAGTCGCCCGCGCTCAGCAGATCCCTAAGCGAGCTACTCGCACTCAGGAGCCATAGCCTGCTCCAAGAGCTCGGCATGCTCCTCCTTGAAAACCGTCCCCACAGGAAGGCGCGACGGAAGACGAAGTGGGAAATCGGACCGGCTACCAAAAGGTTCCACGGCAGCGCCATCACAAAATTATGCGGAATGTTGACGAGCCACATCATCGGCAGCGCCTGCAGATTGGCAAGCGGGCCGCCGGGCATATGGAGCAGGCCTTCGCACGCGCCGTAGAGCGACATGATGATGACCATGGGAACGACCATGTAGGAGCTGACGGCGAGCGTCATGGCGAGCGGCGAGCTCTTGCCCGGAGTGACCAAGTACTTAAAGGCGAAACCCTTGGCAAGCGGGCTGGCGACGAACCGGTCGCAGCACACGGCAAAGATATAGGCAACGGGGAAGCCGAGCCACGCAGCGGCAACGACCTCGCCGTTGATGGCCCCGTGCTGCAGGGCAACGTTGTAGATGCTCATCCAGAGCACCATGCAAAAGCACATGATAAAGGTGAACAGCAGGCTCTCTCGTTTGTTGATAGGCATAAAGGGCATGGTCCTTTCTGTGTTGCGCCGCGGCGCACAACAAAAACGGGCGGGCGAGATGGAGCTGTTGGGACTTCATCTCGCCCGCCCGTGGTACGCGCGTCTGCGACTACTTATGTGGTGGAACCAGCCTAGCACGAAACGCATGCGCTTCGTAAGCGTTGAGTTTATGAAGATGCAGGGCACCGATAATCCCCCGACCCCATAAGTTGCGGTGGAATACGGACTGTTTTGACCCTTTAAGCAGCAATTCAGTCCCTATTTCACCGCAACTCATTTGGTGCAAAGTAACCTGTCCCCCTTGCACCAATTAGCTGGTATGGCGCCAGCGAGGGTCGGTGAGGGTGCGCGCCACACCCAGCCCAACGGGCAGAAACGCCACGATGAGCACTGCACGCACAAACCAGCCGAGCATATTGACCGTGTCGAAAGTGCACATGTAATACATCGAGCGATACAGATACAAGCCAGGCACCATAATGACAATTGATGGCACCGTGAGGGCGATGCGTGGGTAGGTGAGCTTGATTTCGGCTAAGCTCGCGAGCAGCCCGATACCAGCGCACCGGTAAACGCAGCCGCCTCGGGAGGCATGCCCGCACTCAGGCCCAAGAAGGGAAGCAGCGTCGGCGCATCGACGAGCGTAAGGCGCAAGGTATTAGACACGGCGCCGATGAGCCCTGCCGCCGCTGCCATCTTTACCGGACTGTTGAACATAACCGAGAAGCCAAATACGCCGATAAAGCTCATCAGCATGCGCAAGAGCGTAAGAGCCAGCGGTGAGAGACCAAGCGGGGCGAAGTCATCCGGCGCCAGTCCCACACACTCGGCAACCATCCAGCCTACGAGGGTCGCCATCACAATAATCGACACAGCATACGAAAGACGCTCGATGCCGCTTCGCATGTCGAGCTTAGCGATGTCGAGGCCTGCCGTAATGAGGGGAAAGCCGGGAATCACAAAGAGCATGGCGCCGATATAGCTTCTTGGTGCGACATTGCCCCCGGTACGACCTGGCCAAGGCCGAGCAATGCCAGCAGATACGAAACGCAAGCGAGCGCAACGCCGATCGTCAGCGCGCTAAACTGGCCAAGGCCCTGCTTGAGAATATGGGAGCGAGCAAAGTTGCCGACACCAGCGCCTACGAATGCGCAGGCCATCTCGATAGGGCCGCCGCCGAGCAAAAAGACGAAGGCACCGCAAGCACAGGCTGCCGCAAGGCCCTGTTGCCAGGGAGCGTAATCGGGCTTTGAGCTCTCAACGGTCTTGAGCATCTCGTGGTACTCGTGCACGGTAAACCGGCGCCCGTAAATCTCGATTTCCTTTAGGAAGCTCTCCATCATCCAAATGCGATGAGTATTGACCCCCGTTGTGGGTAGGCTGACGACCTCGTTAAAGCAGTGGCCATCTTCGATGCAGGTGCACTCAAACGACAGAAGACTCAGGTCGACGTGAATCGTGACGCCGAGTACGGCAGCAACACGATTCATGGTATCGCGCACGCGCCAGGCACCTGTTCCGCTTGCCAGCATGAGCATGCCGGTGCGGCAGATAATGGATGACTTATCGGTGAGCGGCGCATCGACGGCAAGTTCATTGCCTGCCGTCACGATCTGGTGCCAGTCAGTTTTCATATGGAGTGCGCCGGCACGAGCGCCGTGGTGCATGGGGACTCTCGAAAGCAGCGAGTCCAGGCGCGAAGACTGTGGGGGCTCTGCTGATTCGACCTCGTCCTCGTCGGGCTCTTCACCAACAAGGTCGAAGGCATCGAGCGACGCCGGCTCGCGACGATCGATCAGCTCCTCGTCCTCATCATCAAAGTAGTTGAACTGATCGAGCATGTCCTCTTCGATTGCACGCTCGCTCGCGTCGTCCATATAGACGCTCCCTTCCTGCCGACTAACTCCCATCCTAGGCAGCGACGGCTAAAGGAAACATAAAAGAGACGACTGTCATGCGAGCCATGTGTGCAATAGCCGTTGGGTAGTCGTTTGAGAACGCCCCCAATGACTATTGACGGCCAAGGCAACGCCGATGCCCTGGCAACAACAGCGAAAGCCCGCCAGAGCGAGCAAGGTCCTTTTGGGGCGAGATGACACCATAGGTTGAGCAAAAGTCAGCGAGCGGGCCGCATTTGTGACAAGGTGACGTGAAACGAAAGGGCGCCGACCTTCTGGTCGCGCCCTTGAAGTTGAACGTCAGATTGTCCAAATGCGGCCCGCGCAGCGTCGAGCCGTTACGCGGTTTGGTAAAACCGCGTAACTAGTTAGTACATCTTTGCGCCGGCGGGGATGGAAGCGTCGAGCTGAATCAGGTTGAGGCGCTCCTCGCCCTCCTCCTCGTGGATGGCGCTGATCAGCATACCGCAGCTGGGAATACCCATCATCTTGCGCGGAGGCAGATTGGTGATGGCGAGCAAGGTCTTGCCGACCAGGTCCTCGGGCTCATAGTAGCCATGGATGCCGGAGAGGATGGTGCGGTCGGTGCCGGTGCCGTCGTCGAGCGTAAAGTTCAGCAGCTTCTTGGACTTCCTGACGGCCTCGCACGCCTTAACCTTCACGGCGCGGAAATCGCTCTTGGAGAAGGTATCGAAGTCGACGAACTCCTCGAACAGCGGCTCAACGGCGATCTTGGAGTAATCGAGCGTGGGCTTGAGCGGCTTGACGAACGGGCTTTCGGCGTTGCCGGCCTCTGCAGCTTGGCGGCAGCGGCACCGGACTGGAAACCCTTCTCGGGCTTCATGTGCGGGAACAGCAGGACGTCGCGAATGGAGGCCTGGTTGGTGAGCAGCATGACCACGCGGTCGATACCGATGCCAATGCCGCCCGCGGGAGGCATACCGTACTCGAGGGCGCGCACGTAGTCCTCGTCGTACTCCATGGCCTCGTCGTCGCCGCCGGCCTTCTCAGCCATCTGGGCAGCAAAGCGCTCGGCCTGGTCGACCGGGTCGTTGAGCTCGGAGAATGCGTTGGCGTACTCGTGGCCGGCGATGACCAGCTCAAAGCGGTGCGTCAGGCGCGGATCGTCCTCAAAACGCTTGGCAAGCGGGCTGACCTCGATGGGGTAATCGCATACGAAGGTCGGGTTGACGATGGTGTCCTCGCCCAGCTCATCGTAAATCTCGGCGATGATCTTGCCAGCAGTCCACTCGGGCTTAATCTCCAGGCCCTTCTCGCGTGCGGCGGCGGCAAGCTCCTCGACCGGCGTGTCGATGGTGACCTGCTTGCCGAGCACGTCCGAGACGATGTCGGTCATGGGACGGCTTGCCCACTCACCGGAAAGATCGATGGTCTGACCCTGGTACTCAATGACCTCGGGGTTGCCGATGGCCTTGTTGGCAGCCTTGATGACACCCTGGGCGAGTGCCTTCATGCCCTCGAGATCGGAGAAGGCACGATAGGCCTCCATCGTGGTGAACTCGGGGTTGTGGGTGAGGTCCATACCCTCGTTGCGGAAGATGCGGCCGATCTCGAAGACGCGCTCAAAGCCACCGACGATGCAGCGCTTGAGGTGCAGCTCGGTAGCAATGCGCAGGTAGCACTCCTGATCGAGCGCGTTGAAGTGCGTGATGAACGGCTTGGCCGTAGCGCCGCCCTGAATGGTCTGCAGGATGGGGGTCTCGACCTCCATGTAGCCGTCAGATTCCATGAAGCGGCGGAAGGTGGAGAGAATCTGCGAGCGCTTGCGGAAGGTCTCGCGAACATCGTCGTTGGCAATCAGGTCGACATAGCGCTGACGATAGCGGGTCTCCTTGTCGGAGAGGCCGTGGAACTTCTCGGGCAGCGGGCGAACGGCCTTGGAGAGCAGCGTCGCGCTCTTGGGGGCAACGGAGAGCTGGCCGCGCTTGGTGCGAACAACCGCGCCGGTCACGCCCAGGATATCGCCAAGGTCGAGAGCCTTGAGCGTATTCCAAGCTGCCTCGTCCATGTCGTTGATGCGGCAGAACAGCTGAATCTCGGCGGTAGCGTCGCGCACGACGATAAACATGATCTTGCCCTGACCGCGCTTGGCGACCACGCGGCCGCCGATCTTCACGACGTCCTCAGTATCCTCGCCATCGGCAAGATCGGCATATTTGGCCTCAATGTCGACGACATAGTCCTCGATCTCGGAGTGCTCGGGATAGGGGTTCTGGCCCACCTCGAACAGGGCGGCGCGCTTTGCCAGACGCGTGGCGCGCTCGTCGTTGAGCGTCGAGCCTGATCGGCGACGTTCTGGTTCTCTGCCATAAGTTAGCTCCTCAAACTAAAACGCTCCCCAGGATTCGGTCCCAGGGAGCGAAAACATACCTTTACGCGGGACCGTGGTCTAGCGTGCGATCTTGGCGATGGTGTAGACGCGAGTCTTGCCAGAAGGCGTAACGACCTCAACGGAGTCGCCCTCGCCGTGACCGATGATGGCGTGACCGACCGGAGACTCGTTGGAGATCTTGTGCTCGAGCGAGTTGGTCTCGGTGGTACCGACGAGCGTGACTTCCATGACCTCACCGTTGGGATCGATCAGAGAAACGGTGGAACCGATGGAGACGGTCAGATCGCCCGTGGTGGCAGCAACCTGAGCGTTCGCGAGGATGGCCTGAATCTCGGCAATGCGAGCAGCATTCTGGGCCTGCTTGTCCTTGGCGGCATCGTACTCGGAGTTCTCCGAAAGGTCGCCGAACGCGCGGGCTTCCTTGATGTCCTCGACGATCTCCTTGGCGTAATCGCCCTCACGCCAAGCGAGCTCCTCGACGAGCTTCTGGCGGCCCTCAGCGGTCAGTACGATCTGGCTTGCGTCCATACGGATATCTCCCCAACTATGATGTAACGATCAACTGTCAACAAAACGAAAAAGACCGGCTAGCCTGCGGGCAAGCCGGTCAGGTGCTCACCCCAAAGGGATGGGACTACTCTGCGTCCGCGTCGCTGTCCTCTGCCTGCTTTTTCTTGGCAGCAGCGAGCTTGGCCTCGAGCTCTGCGATCTCCTTGTCCTCCTTGGACTCCTCGACCACAACGTCCTCGGCCTGCTTGGTTTCGCCCTTATCGTCGCCCTCCATACCCTCGCGGATATTCTTGACGGTAGAGCCGAGAGACTTGCCGAGCTTCGGCAGGTTCTTAGGCCCGAAGATGATCAAGACAACGATGAGAATAATGATGAGCTCAGGAGCCCTCAGTCCAAACATGTAGACCTCCACAATACAGCGAGACAAGCTCGAATGAGTATACCGCGGGTGCCGCGGTATCACAACAATAGCTAAAAAAAGGGACCGCAAGAAGCGGTCCCTCCTCATGCTCTGGTCGGGTTGACTGGATTTGAACCAGCGACCCCTGCGTCCCGAACGCAGTGCTCTACCAAACTGAGCCACAACCCGTTAGCTCGACTATAGTAACAAAGATTTTCGCCGCGTGCTAGAGAAATTTTTATTTCTTTGGCGCGTCGATTTGAACCGTGTTGGGAATAAGCTCAGTCGTGCAGGCCCACCAGCCATTTTGCTGGGCAGCTCCCGCAAGATGGGCTGCTGCAGCGACGGTATCACAAATGGCAAACGAGCAGGCACCCGAACCGCACACGTCCACGGCAACGGTTCCCTCCTGTGCGCGCAGCCAGTCGAGAACCGCCTGGATCCGCGGCTCCATCTGCGCGGATATGACGCCCAGATTGTTATGAACGAGCGCATATGCCGCCTCGGCATCGCCGGCGCGTAAGACAGAAGCAATCGCATCGGGTTTTTCCGCGGGCACCGGGCTCTCATCAAATCGTCGATACGCTTCAACCGTTGAAACGCTCGTCTCGTGCGGTTTGACCAATACGACAGGTGTCGCCGGAAGCACAGGATACTCAGTGGCCAGCACATCTCCCCCGCCGACGTAGAGTGCGGGACTCGTGTGCAAAAAGAACGGCACGTCGGCGCCGATACCGCGAGCGATGTCATCGAGCGCGGGGTCGGCACGGTCGATACCCCACAGCTCGGCCAAGGCAACGATGACCGCAGCGGCATCCGTCGAGGGGCCTCCCAGGCCGGCGCACAGCGGGATACGCTTTTCGATCGTCACGCACACGTTGGCATCGCGACCGTAACGCTCGGCCATAGCGATTGCCGCCCGATAGGCCGTATTTTTTTGCATGGGAAAATCGGATGCCGGAACCGTCTGGACGGTCAACGCCTGCGCCGGCGTGACCGTCACGGCATCGGCTAGACCGACGGCTGCCATCAGGGAATCGACTGTGATAGCCGCGGGCGTCGCGCTCGGTATGAACCCCCAGATAGAGGTTAATCTTTGCCGGCGCGGTAAGGATGAGGGACCGATCGGTCACCGTTAGTGCTCCTCGAGCTGGTTGCCGAGCGGGGTAAAGATATGTTCGCCGCTCTCGGGGTCGAACAGTTCGACCTGGCCGGTAAGGACATCGATGTACTGGTAGGACTGACGCGATTTGCGGCCGCGACGCTCGTCAACCTCAACGATAAAGACAGCGGGGTGGACGCTCTTGATGGTGCCCATGCGCTCGATGACGCGGGTACGGCCCATGTTGGCCTTAACCTTGACGCGATCGCCCACCATATCGGTCAGCTTCTCGTGGATGTCGTCGACGTGATTGACTTCCATCTCTTCCATGAATAGGGCCTCCAGAGGGTGCAATTCAAAAAGGGGATAATACCCCTAAGATAGACAAAACTCTAATACTATAGCACCCTGTTGCAGCCATACGCAAGCAGCTAAAAAAGCCCGGTCCCAAATTGACTACTTACAGACTATCGGTGTCGAGGACGATGGTGAACGGACCGTCGTTGACCAGGTCGACCTTCATATCGGCGCCAAAGATACCGTGCGCCACATGCTCAACGTCCTGAGCGACGAGTGTCAGAAAGTACTCGTAAAGTTCGTTAGCGACATCGGGCGCGCCGGCGTCCGTAAACGACGGACGGCGGCCGTGGCGGCAGTCGGCAAACAGCGTGAACTGCGACACCACGAGCACCTCGCCGTCGACATCCGCCAGCGCCAAGTTGGTCTTGCCGTTCTCATCCTCGTTGATACGCAGCCCGCGGAGCTTGCCCCACAGCTTGTCGGCTTCGGCGCGTGTGTCGCCGTGGCCCACGCCCAGCAGCACCAGGTAGCCGCGTCCAATACGGCCCACGCACTCGCCGTCGACTGTCACGCCGGCGTTGAGCACGCGCTGTACCACCGCACGCACGGCCTACTCCTCGCCCGTCAGCTTAGCGGACAGATGCTCGAGCGCATGGAAACGATGGCTGATGGCGTTCTTCTCGTCCGTCGTGAGCTCGGCCATGGTCTTGCCCGGCGTATCGACCGGCAGGAACAGCGGGTCGTAGCCAAAGCCGTGATCGCCGCGGCCCTCGTGCGCGATAACGCCCTCGCAGGCGCCCTCGCCATAGGTGACCAGGCCGTCCGTATCGATAAGCGCGACGACGCTCATAAAGCGCGCGGTACGATCCTCGTCTGCCACGCCTTCCAGGTTAACGAGAAGCTTGGCGTTGTTGGCGGCATCGTCGCCATGCACGCCCGCATAGCGCGCGCTATACACGCCCGGCTCGCCGTCCAGCGCGTCGACGACCAAGCCAGAATCGTCGGCGATGGCCATAAGGCCCGTCTCCTCAACGGCAGCCTGCGCCTTGATGATGGCGTTCTCCAAAAACGTCGTGCCGTTTTCCTCGGGGTCCTCAAAATCGCCCAGCTGACCGAGCGCCACAAAGCGCACCTCGGGCATGACCTTGCCCAAAATGGCCTCGATCTCGGTGAGCTTATGGGCGTTGCCGGTTGCCACGACGATGGTCGCCGCCGGGTCGAGAGTGTCGATGTCAATCTTCTCAAGTGCCATAGCTGGCCTCCTTTGTCTCTATAGCAATGCCGAGTTGAGGACGACGAGGACTTCGGCCTCTCTCCCGTCTCAATCAACGGCAGTCTTATACTTCGACGTTTTCCCAGATAAAACCTGCCAAAATAAACCTGTCCCTTTTTGGCAGGTTAGGCGAGGGCTTGGCGCTGAAGCTCGATGAGCTCGGCGATACCCTTGTCACCCAGGTCGAGTAGGGCGTTGAGACGCTTGCGATCGAAGGGCGCCTGCTCGCCGGTACCCTGGAGTTCGATCATCTCACCGGAATCGGTGGCGACGAGGTTCATGTCGACCTCGGCGTGGCTGTCCTCGGAATAATCCAAGTCGAGCAGGGTGTTGCCGTCGACGACGCCCATGGAAATGGCGGCAACCTGGCCCGTGAGCGGGATGCGCTCGAGTTTTCCCGCCTCGACCACATGGCAAGGGCGTCGTGCAGCGCCAACCAGGCACCGGTAATGCTCGCCGTACGCGTGCCGCCATCGGCCTGGATCACATCGCAGTCGACGGTAACGGTGTACTCGCCGAGCGCCTTCATGTTGACGACGGTACGCAGGCTGCGGCCGATAAGCCGCTCGATCTCCATGGAGCGGCCCTTGCGGTTGGCATGCTCGCGCTTGCAGCGTTTACCGGTCGAGGCCGGCAGCATCGCATATTCCGCCGTTACCCAGCCGGCCTTGGCGCCCTTGCGCAACCCGGCACACCCTCCTCGATGGTGGCGGCGCACAGTACGCGCGTGTCGCCGAACTCCGCCAGGCACGAGCCGTGGGCGTACTTCATGACGCCGCGGGTGAGCTTAACGGGGCGCAGCTCGTTTGCGGCGCGGCCGTTGGCGCGGTTGACCTGCATGTATTCCATGGAACTATCCTTTCGGCAAAAGATGTGGCGAAGCCTCCGGCGACATTGCGAGCCTAACCGAGTTCGTCGATATCGACATGCTCAATGCTTTTAAGCGGCTGGCCAAAGATAAAGCTACCCGCCACCGCAAACTCGGCAATGTTGTCAGACGTGGTGGCAAAGCGATGCTGTGGCTCGGCGGTATCGCCCGCCAGCTGCTCACGGCGCGTGAGGATATCGGTCAGCTCGCGGGTGGTCTCCTCGGCGGAGCTCACCACGCGCACCCCGGTCCCAGCGCATGGCGGATGGGACCCACCAGCAGCGGGAAGTGCGTACAGCCGAGCACCACGGTATCGATGCCGCGATCGTGCAGCGGCTCGACTGTGGCGCCGACCAGCGCGCGAACGGCTGGCGTATCAAAAATATCCTCGTTCTCGAGCCACTGCTCCTGCAGGTGCGCGCCCGAGGCGAGCTCGTGCTCGACGACCTCGACAAAGCTCGAGGCCGGACAGCCATACACATCGACACCAGCATCCAAATCCTGGATGGCGCGCGTGTAGGCGCCCGAGCGAATGGTGAGGTTGGTGGCGAGCACGCCCACGCGGCGCGTACGCGTGCTGTTGATGGCGGCGCGTGCGCCCGGGGCGATCACGCCGATCACGGGAACGTCGAGCACTTGCTGAGCCAGACGCAAGGCCGCGGCGGTCGCCGTGTTGCAGGCGATGACCATGATCTTAACGTCGTGCCTCGATAGCCAGCGGCCCGCCTGCAGCGCAAACGAGCGAACCTCGTCCTCGGTGCGGGTGCCATAAGGGCAGCGTTTAGTGTCACCGAAATAGTAGACGGACTCGTGCGGAAGCGCCGTTGCGATCGCGCGCGCGACCGTTAAGCCGCCCAGGCCCGAGTCGAACACGCCGATCGGACGCGTGTCCCCGGCCAGATTATCGATATCGGACATTACCTCACCAGATTCTCTCTCGAAAAATGCGACCACTCGTGATGCGTCGCGCTACGAACGGGCTGCGACCAGCAGCTCGGCCGTTGCCACCCAACCGTCGACAATCTTGCCGCGCGTAATATAGGCATTGTCGCAGGCGTCCAAGAACTCCGGGGCACCGGCGCTCGTCAGACCGTTCTCGACCAGGCAGAACATGCCAACATGGTCGGCCATGTAGAAGTCGGACTCGGAGTCGCCGAGCGCAAGCGTCTCCTCGAGCTCGATCCCCAGGTGCTCGCAGAAGCGCGCAATGGCAACGCCTTTGTTGAGACCCGCCGGATTGATGTTGAAGGCGCGGCCGTCCTCGACGCGATTAAGCTCGAGCGTCGTCGGCTTGGACAGGTGAGTCAGATGGCCGTTGCAAGCCCAGACCAGACCGCAGCCGGCCTCGTCCAGGATGGCCTGGACTCATCGTCGGGCACATCGCCGCGCATGCCGACGGTGACCTCACGGTACTTGTAGCCGGTCGACATGTCGTTGTGGTATTCGATCTTGTGCGGCCAGCGGGCAAGGATCTTCTCGCACACGCCGGTCTGCTCGATCATCTGGTGCGGCGTGAGACCGCAGGCGGGGTCGTAGGGCATGTCGCCCGTCAGGTACTCCCAGTCGTTGGCCTTGAGGTCGTACATGACCAGGCCGCCCATCTCGCCGATGTAGGAGTTGAGGCCGAGCACGCGGGCGTCCTCATGGATCATGGTGCGATTGCGACCCGAGGTGGGGACACCTGGATGCCGGCACGGGCGAGCGCGACAACCGCCTCGACGAGCTTGGTCGAGGGATTGCCGTCGTTATCGCGCAGTACACACGAGCCGGGGGGCGAGCATCGTGGCGTCCAGATCGGTAAAGACATACTTGACCTTGGCAAGACGCTCGCGCACCTCGCCCGAAAGCTCGGCAACGGTCGGCAGGATGTTGTGGGACATGGTCACTCCGTTTACATAGAAGGGGCTGGTCTAGGCGTCGTACGCCGCAAGGGTGCGCTTGAGAATCGAACCGTCGCGCTCACAAGGCTCGGGTCCGTTCTTGCGCAGCATACACTCTTCCTCGCCCTTACCGGTCACGATGACCACGGCAGGACGGACAGTTTCGCGCACGGCAGTCTCGATAGCGGCAACGCGATCAGTCACGATTTGCCAGTTATCATTTCCCTGCGCTTGAACGTTGCGCGCGATCTCGGCGCAGATGTCCTCGACATCCTCGGGGCCGGGGTCATCCTCGGTAATCACGATTCGGTCGGCATACTTGCCAGCGGCGATGCCCATCGTGGTGCGTCGATCGACACCCTTACCGCCCGTAGCGCCAAATACAACCGCCAGCTCGCGCTCGGGATAGTTCTCGCGCAAGTCGCGCAGGAGTGTCTCGAGGCTCATGCCGTTATGTGCAAAATCGACGATGCCCAGGATTTTGCCCGATACGGACGGATAGAGCTCCATACGACCGGGAACGAAGACGCCCTCAAAGCCATGGACGATACCCTCTTCGGAAATGCCCAGGGCCTCGGCGCAGGCAATAGCGGCAAGCGCGTTGGACACATTGAACTTAACCGGCGTGGGAATCACAATGTCACGCGTAAAACGGGGCGTGCGCACCGTTGCCACCACGCCGCAGTCGCCATTGCAAATCGCCAGCGCAAGCACGTCGGCACGCTCGTCGGTCAGGGAGAACGTCACCGTACGTTCGCAACGAGATGCCGCCTCGAGCACGCGATCGACCTTATCCATATCGAGATTGACCACGGCAAAACGGCTCTGCGAGAAGATTTTGAGCTTGCTGGCAAAGTAATCCTCGAGCGTCGGATGCTCAATCGGCGAAATGTGATCCTCGCCGATATTGGTAAAGGCGCCGACTTCAAAGTCAATCTTGCCCGTGCGCTCGTATTTGAGGCCCTGACTCGATGCCTCCATAACCAGCCACGGGGCACCCGCCTCCGCAGCATGTGCGATGCGAGACTGCAGCAGGAAGGATTCGGGGGTCGTCAGCTTGGAAGGGCCCGTCTCGATGCCGTCGTCGAACTCAATGCCCGTATTAAGAGCGGGTCGATGACAGCCCGTAAGCTTGGCCTCGTTGGCGAGGATGCCGCGCAGATAAAAGCTGCAGGTCGACTTGCCCTTGGTGCCTGTAAAGGCGCAGACCTTCACCTTACCCGACGGGTGCTCATAAAAGGCATCTGCACCACGGCGAGCGTGCGACGAATATCGCTCACAATCACCGCGGGAAGATCAACATCGTAATCGACCTCGGAAACGTAGGCCACGGCGCCATCGGCGATTGCCGAAAGCAGGTACTCGCGCTTAAACGCACGGCCTTTGCAGACAAACAACGTGCCCGGACGCACCTGGCGCGAGTCATCAGTCGCAAACTCAATGCGCTGGTCGCACGAAGCGCTCGGTCTGGAAACAACAAGGTCATCTTCCTCGAGCAACTCTATATAGCGCATCAGAGTTAGCTTCTCTTGTGTCGGACTCGACATACAAAGACCTCTCTCGCTAAATTCAGCCTTAAAGGGCAGAAGACGTCCCGCGGCAGAAACGATGAAACTTCTGTATTATCAACCATCCTAATATGCACCTGACCTTGCGCGCATCACAGCCTTCTAAAAAATTGCATGGACTGTGCCGTGGTCTAATAAATGGCAACGGTGTTCACCCCGTGTAAAAACAAGGAAATCTGGGTGCTGTTCTTTAACATAGCGTTCGCAACCACGTCCCGCCGCTTCGCCTGAAGATCGGGACGTGGTTTTTTCGGTTCGCTCGGCGCTTATGCCCTATCACGAAACAAAAGATTGGCATGATAGTAAAGATTATTTGACATCAGCTGCCGCAATCCTTGCGGCAGTACACCTGAGCCGTCAGCAGAAAGGATCTTGCATGTGCGGTTTTGTCGGTTTTACCGGTACAGATGAACAGAGTGAGCTGGTTCTCACGGCCATGATGAATCGCATCATCCACCGTGGTCCCGATATGGGCGGCCAGCATATCGTCGACAACGTTGCCCTTGGTTTTCGTCGTCTTTCGATTCTCGATCTATCCGAAGCTGGAGCCCAGCCCATGTCGAGCGACGACGGCAAGGTCACGATTGTCTTCAACGGAGAGATCTACAACTTCCAGGAGCTTCGCGCCGAGCTGGAGGCGGCCGGCTACGCCTTCCACTGCAACGCTGATACCGAAGTCCTGGTACACGGTTACGAGGAGTGGGGCGAGGACCTGGTCAACCGTCTGCGCGGCATGTACGCGTTCGTAATTCACGACCAGAACAAGAACAAACTCTTTGGTGCTCGTGACATCTTTGGTATCAAGCCGTTCTATTACTACCAGGCATCCGATGGCTCGCTGCTGTTTGGCTCCGAGATCAAGAGCTTCCTGGACCATCCCAAGTTTGAGAAGGCTGTCAACCACGACGCGCTGCGCCCCTACCTGACGCTGCAATTCCCCGCCACGGAGGAGACCTTCTTTAAGGGCGTGTTCAAGCTTGCCCCGGCGCATTGCTTTACGTATGACCTGACGACCAACACCATGGACATCAAGCGTTACTGGAGCTGCGACTTCACCGACGACAACTCCAAGACCTTCGAGGAGTACGTGGACGAGTGCGACAAGGTCGTGCACGAAAGCGTCGCTGCGCACCGAATCGCCGATGTTAAGGTGGGCTCGTTCCTTTCTGGCGGTGTGGACTCCAGCTACATTGCCGCCTGTCTCATGCCCGACACCACGTATTCTGTCGGCTTCGATTACAAGAACTTCAACGAGACCAACTACGCCGCCGAGCTTTCCGACAAGCTGGGCATCAAGAACGTGCGCAAGATGATTACCGCCGACGAGTTCTTTGATGCACTGCCCGATATCCAGTACCACATGGACGAGCCGCAATCGAACCTGTCCAGCGTGCCGCTGTACTATCTGGCGCAGATGGCTTCCAAGGAGGTCACCGTCGTCCTTTCGGGCGAGGGTGCCGACGAACTGTTTGCCGGCTATGAGTGGTACGAGGACACCCCCGAGATGCGCACCTTTAAGAAGCGCGTGCCGCTCGGCGTACGTCGCGCCCTGGGCTCACTCGTTCAGCATCTCCCCTACTTTAAGGGCCACAACTTCCTGACGAAATGCGCCGAGGTTCCCGAGCGCTGGTATGTGGGTCAGGCAAAGGTGTTCGATCCCTCCGAGGTCGACGAGGTGCTCAAGCCCGCTTATGACACCGGCAAGAACGCCGCCGAGATGTGCGCCGAGTACTACAAGCAGGTTCCCAACTGCTGCGAGCTTTCCAAGAAACAGTATCTGGATATGAACATGTGGCTGCCGGGCGACATTCTGCTCAAGGCCGACAAAATGTGCATGGCGCATTCTCTGGAGCTTCGCGTCCCGTTCCTGGACAAGAAGGTCATGGAGTTTGCAGAGCACATTCCCGCCAACTACCGTGTTAACGAAGAAGGCTGCAAGCTCGTTCTGCGTCACGCTGCCAACCGCACGCTGCCCGACGAGTGGGCAACGCGCAAGAAGGTGGGCTTCCCCGTACCGGTCAAGTTCTGGCTGCGCGAGCAAAAGTATTACGACTACGTAAAGGAATACTTCACCGCGCCGTGGGCTGCTGATTTCTTTGACACCGATGCGCTCATGAAACTGCTCGACGATCACTTTAAGGGTCGCGCGCTCAACCAGCGCAAGATCTATACCACGCTGACGTTCCTCATTTGGTACAAGCGCTTCTTTATCGACGAGGACAAGGGCGCTAAAGTCGCCGCTTAGTTTTCGTTATGAATTAGCGGTGAACCACGCAGGGTTTCCGCTATACTCAATCCCTGCGGGCGATTGGCGCAACGGTTAGCGCAGGTGCTTTACACGCACAAGGCTGGGGGTTCGAATCCCTCATCGCCCACCACTGATTTGATAGGCTCCCAGCTATGGGGGCCTTTCGTTTTTGGGCCCATCGCATGGGATTCGAACCCGCAAGGGTGCGGAGCTGAGGAAACGCGAAGCGTTTTCCAGCGCAGCACGCGAGGAGCGAAGTAGCGAAGTGAAGCGCGGGCGGCAAAATGGACCCCTGGCGAATACCCGTGTGCAAAAAATGCCAAATATGAGTACTGCTACCTTTTTAGTAGCAGCGTTTTCGAAGTCATAAAAGGCAAATCCGGCATTAGAAAGACGATCGATAGTCCAGTTAAGCCAATTTGCCAACTACAAAACTGGACATATGTGGCCCAACTCGTCTAAAAACAACTAATTTATATGTTACGAAGTTAGTGCCCGTACTCATATTTACCACTTTTTGCACACGGCCCATCCCGGCATGGTAAATCGATAGCAAAACGGGCTCCAGTTCGCCCAATCGTGTGCCAAACGGCACGTGACGGTCTGGAGCCCGCTTCAAATTGCTATGCCTAATAGCGCTAAGCCAAAACACCCGCCAGGATCTCGATCAGGTTGTCCACGTCGGCCTCTTCGCACACGAGCGGCGGCAGGAAGCGCAGCGTATGTGCGCCTGTAGCGTTGATCACGGCACCAGCCCCCAATGCACGGGCCACGACGTCGTGTGCATCACCCGCGGCATCATCCAAATCGCAGCCGAGCATCAGGCCGCGACCACGCACCTCTACCACATGCGGAAGCTTAGCCAGCGCCTGCTCCATATAAGCACCCACCTTGGCAACATGCTCGGCAAAATCGCCGCGCACGAGCGCAGAGAGCGTCGCGGCGCACGCCGCGACAGCCAAGCAGCTACCGCCAAAGGTCGAGCCGTGGTCACCCGGCTTAAACACGTCGGCGATCTCCTTCTTTGCCACCACGGCACCCATGGGCACGCCATCGGCAATGCCCTTGGCAAGGCTCATAATGTCGGGCTCCACGCCATAGGTCTGGAATGCAAACGGCTTGCCGGAGCGGAAGATGCCACACTGGACCTCGTCGGCGATAAGAACGGCGCCCACCTCGTGTGCCAAGTCGCGCGCCGCCGCCATAAACTCCTCGGTCATGGGGTGCACGCCGCTCTCGCCCTGAATCGGCTCGAGCATGACGGCGCAGACCTCGCTTCCCAGCTGCTTAAAGATCGAACGCAGTTCGTCGACATCGTTGGGCGTACAGGCCACAAAGCCACCCGGCAGCGGACGGAAACTGTCCTGTAGCGATCCTGCATGGTGGCGGCAATGGTCTCGAGCGTACGGCCGTGGAAGCCGCCACGCATGCATACGATGGTGTTGCCGCCGTTACCAGCACGCTTGGCGTACAGACGCGCGAGCTTCATCGAGCCCTCGTTGGCTTCGGCACCAGAATTGGCAAAGAACGTCTCCCACACCTGCTCGTCCGCAGCCGGGGCACCGAGCGCAGCGGCCGTGGTCTCATCGCCGGCGGCAATGGCATCGGCCAGCACGCACGCACCATCTACGTCGTCGTTGGCAAGCTTGGACAGCAGCGCCGCGACCTGTCCACGCTGCTCGATGTAGAAGTAGTTAGACACATGCAGAAGCTTTTTGGTCTGAGCCTCGAGCGCCGAGAGCACTGCAGGGTTGCCGTGGCCAAGGCTGCACACACCGATACCAGCGAGAAAGTCGAGATACTCACGACCATCGTCACCGATGAGCTTCATACCGTGACCTTCGACAAACTCTACCGGCGAGCGACCAAAGGTATGCATAACGTAATGGGATTCGAGTGATTGCTGAGTTGCAAGTGACATGAGATGCCTTTCGTTGGGCGCCGTACGGCGCAGGGCTATGGGTGCAGGGACGCGACGACCGCGGGTCGGCTAGACCGTCTGGAGCTTCTCGACCTCGTCGAGGTTCTCGGTCAGACGCGCCGCAAACGTCGAAAGCGGATGCGGATGCGTATCGAACTCGTAGGCCGTCTCGGTGGAGTGGATCACGGTACCGACGCCAGCATCGGTCAGCAACTCCAGCAGCAGCGAGTGCGGCGTCGTGCCGTTGATGATGTGGGCTCGGAACACGCCAGCAGCAAGCGCATCGACGGCGGCGCGCAGCTTGGGAATCATACCCTTGTCGACTTCTCCGCCGTAGAGCATCTCGTTGACCTCGTCGAGCGTCAGGTTGGAGATAAGCGAGTCCTTGTCGCTAAAATCCTTGTACAGGCCGTCGACATCGGTCAAAAAAATCGCCTTATGCGCGTGAAGCGCCGCCGCAACGGCACCGGCAGCGGTGTCGGCATTGATGTTGAAGAATCCGCCGTCCTCCCCCGCCGCGACGGTAGCGATAACGGGAATGTACTCGCTATCGAGCAAGCGCTCGATATAGTCGGTGTTGACGTGCGTCACTTTGCCCACGCGACCGAGCTCGGGGTCGAGCAGCTCGGCGATGAGTGTGCCGGCATCGCTGCCCGACACGCCTACGGCCAGGTTGCCGTGGTGGTTGATGGCGGCGACCAGCTCCTGGTTAACCTTGCCGCCCAGCACCTCGCGCACGATATCCATAGTCGCCGGCGTGGTCACGCGCTGGCCGTTCTTAAACTCGACGGGAATATCGTAATGGCTCAGCGCCTCGTTGATGGCCTTGCCGCCGCCATGCACGATGACGGGGCGCATACCGATGATCTTGAGCAAAACGATGTCGCTCATCACGTCGCGGCGCAGCTGCTCATCGACCATGGCGGCTCCGCCATACTTGATAACGACCGTCTTGCCGGTCAGGTTTTTAATCCACGGCAGCGCTTCGAACAGCAGCTGCGCGGTTGCTTCGTTGGATTCGCTCGAACGACAATCGCGTGCGAATTTCATAATCTGCCTCGTCTTTCGTATCGTTATCGTGCCGTGCTCCGCCGTCCGCAATCGCGGCAAGATGCGCAGCGTGCCTGGAATCTAGGAACGGTAGTCACCGTTGATGGAGATGTACTCGTGCGTGAGGTCGCAGGTCCACACGGTCGTTGCCGCATCGCCTGCGCCCAGGTCGGCCGAGATCACGATCTCGGGCGCCTCAAAACGTCGCAGAGCCTCGTCCTCGTCAAAGGGAACGGTCAGACCATCGCGACAGACGGGCATGCCCATCATGTCGATGGAAACGTCTTCCTGATTAAACTTCACGCCGCACTTGCCAAGCGCCATGGCGACGCGGCCCCAGTTGCAGTCGTGGCCGGCGATGCAGGTCTTGACGAGCGGCGAATTGGCGACGGCGCGGGCGGCGATATCGGCTTCCTCGTCGTTGGCGGCGCCGGCGACGTTAACCGTCACGAGCTTTGACGCACCCTCGCCATCGGCCGCAATGTTGCGCGCCAGGCTCTCGCACACCTCGTGCACGGCAAAGGCCAACTCGTCAAAGGCATCAGTACCCTCGACGATGGCCTCGGCATCTGCGACTGCAGCGCCAGAAGCAAGCATGATGCAGGTGTCGTTGGTCGAGGTATCAGAATCGACCGTCACTTTATTGAAGGTCTGCTTAACGGTCGAGAGCAACAGGGCGTGGAGCGCCGCCGGCTCGACGGGGGCATCGGTAGTAATGACCGCGATCATGGTGGCCATATTAGGCATGATCATGCCCGAGCCCTTGCACATACCGCCCACCGTATAGGCATTGCCTGCGTGCCCCGCAGCCTCACTGCGATAGCGAACGGCATACTCCTTGGAATGTGTATCAGTCGTCATGATAGCGCGGGCGGCATCGGCGCCACCATGAGCGGAGAGCGCCTCGAAGGCGGACGGAACGGCCGTCTCAAACGTGTCGATCGGCAGAATCTGTCCGATCACGCCTGTGGATGCAACTAGGATCTGCTGGGGTTCACAGCCGATGACCTGCGACGCGATGTTGCATGTCTCGCGCGCACAGGCTAGGCCGGTCTCGCCCGTGGCGGCGTTCGCGTTGCCGGAGTTGATTGAAACACCGGCGATGATGCCATAGCCCTTGTCCGCACCGCCCAGGTTGGCACGGCTCACCTGCACGGGCGCCGCGCAAAAGCGGTTGGTCGTAAACACGCCGGCACCTGGACAGGCTTATCGGGCACGACGAGTGCATAGTCCAAGCGCTCGGGATTCTTCCGGAATCCCGCATGGATACCTGCAGCCTTAAAGCCGGCCGCTGCCGTAACGCCGCCCTCGACGGCGCGAATCTTGATATCAATCAGGTCGGTATTCATCGTCCCTACGACTCCTTATATCAAATAAAAAAGCGGGCATCGGCTGGCACGCCATACCGGTCGCAATTAGTAGACCAGCTTAAAAGTGGCGCCCAACTCGATACCCGACTACCAAATCGTTAACAATCGAATGTGCTACACCGGGCACGCCACTGTGGGCAAGCCTCGTCGCTCGTCAAAGCCAAAAACGATGTTGGCGCACTGGACCGCCTGGCCCGCAGCACCCTTGCACAAATTGTCGATAGCGCCCGTCGCCACCAGCACGCCCGCACGCTTGTTGAGCGCAAGGCCGATCTGGGCGGCGTTGGTGCCGACGACCGAAGCCGTCTTGGGCTGCTGGCCGGCATCGAGCACGCGCACAAAGCTGCGTCCGGCGTAAAACTTCTTGTAATGGTCGACGACGTCCTCAAGGGCCAACGCGTCGAGAGCCTGCGGCGCGAGCGGCATCGTCACCGTGGAAAGCAGGCCGCGCTTGAGCGGTGCCAAGTGCGGAGTAAAGACGACGCGATCGGTCAGGTCCAGGATCTGCTCAATCTCGGGCGTATGGCGATGTTTGCCTACGCCATAGGCCTCCAGGTTCTCGTCCGCGCTACAAAAATGGGTGCGAGCGTTGCAGGACTTACCGGCGCCCGTCACGCCACTAATGGCATCGACGATTACGGGGCCGTTCTCTGCCACCCAGCCCGCACGCACGGCAGGAGCGGCAGCAAGGCTCGTTGCGGTGGGATAGCAACCGGCGCAGGCGACCAGCACGGGTTTGCCGTCGGCATGGTCGGATGCGGCGGTCTCCAAGTCCCGGCAGAATAGCTCGGGCAGGCCAAAGGCACGGGTCTTGAGCAGCTCGGGGCTCGTATGCTCGGCGGCATACCACGTCTCAAAGACGGACGCGTCGTTCAGGCGGTAGTCGGCCGAAAGATCAAAGCAGGAGACGCCCGATGCAAGCAGCGCGGGCACCTGTGCCATGGCAGCCGTGTGCGGCACGGCAAGAAAAACCGCATCGCAGCTCTTGAGCTCGGGGGCGTCATGCGTGGTGAAAACCAGATCGCTCACGCCAGCAAAGCTCGGATACACCGCGGACAGCGGCTGGCCGGCATCGGCGTTGGACGTAATGGCAACAAGTTCAAACTCGGGATGGCCGAGTACGAGGCGAATGAGCTCGGCTCCGGCATATCCAGCCGCGCCGACGATTCCAACCTTCAAAGACATATCAGACTCCTTGTCTGCGATTTATGCACCGATGCGCATTTCGCAGCGGTCGTTATGAAGTGGGTTGAAACTTTAGCACCAAAAGATGCATTTATACGTAAATAGCTTGCATGTTCATGCATTGAAACATTCCCGACACATTCACTTGAAGGAATTGACAAATAGAGCGGGCCCCGTATTGACCGGCACTCCTTACGGCGCCGGGCAACACGGGACCCGCCCATGCGAAAACTAAGTTGTTAGGATGAGCCAGCTGGCTAGAGCTCGACCGGCACCCATTCGTCGTGATTGCAGATAAAAGCCTCGGGATCCTCAACGCTAAAGAAGACGAGCGCGGGGTCGTTAGGCCCCTCATAGTGCTCGCTCAAGCGCTCAAGATGTTTCCATCCGGCCTCGCGCATTTCGCTCGAAGCCCGGTCTTCCAGCCCTGCACGCCCGCGCAGGATCAACCAACCATGGCCCGGCCACCAACTCGTGGCCTCAAAGCGCTGGTTTTGCAGCAGCTCCTGCCACACATCTTTGGTGCGCGCTGTCACAAACCACAGCTTGCCGTCCTGAATCTGCGCAAACGAGAACGGACGCACATGCGGCTGCCCGCCCACGCTCGTCGCCAGATACCACGCCGGCACCGACGTCAGATACTCCAACACCGTATTCAATCCGTCCATGTGTCCTCCTGACGCCTGACCAGTCTTTTTGGAATGGGTAGCCAATTTGGGAAATTAGAGCTCGAGGCGCTCTTCGCTGCCGTCGATATCGCAGAACCGTGCGGCGATGTTGCGGACCGAGAAGAATGCAAGGCGGCCGTCGTTGGCACTATCGTGTTGCTCGCCAATGCCCACCATGTGCCTAAAGCCCGCCTGACGCACCTTGTCGCTCACGACTGCATCATCATCGAGCGCGGCCTCACCGGTTAACACGATCCAGCACTCCCCCGGCTTCCAGCCCGATACCTCAAACTTGGGATTCGCGCTCAACTCCGCCCACACGTCCTTGTCGCGCGACGTGCAAAACCACAGTTTGTCGTCATCGACCATGGCAAACGAAAACGGCCTCACGCGGGGCTGATGCCCGTCGCTCACATCGGTCGTGGCAAGATACCACGCCGGAATGCGTCTGAGATACGAGCAAGCGCGCTCGAGCTGAGCCGTGCGATCGATGTCGGTCATAGAGACCCCTTTCTTGCGCTCGAATCGAGCTTAGACGAGTTGAAGATTGATAACGACAACGCATGTCACCAGCAGCGCCATCGCCACCGCGGCCAGTGCATCCCCGCGGCCAAACGTAAGCGCATGCAGACGCGTGCGTCCCTGTTCGCCGTGATAGCAGCGCGCATCCATGGCGGCCGAAAGCGTCTCGGCATGACGAAACACGCCGGTGAACAGCGGAATCGCCACACTGCCGAGCATGCGCACACCGCCGAGCGGACCGCCCGTCACGCGCGCGCCGCGACTTGCCTGTGCATCGGCCGTCTGTTTCATCTCGGTGGCAAATTGCGGCATAAACCGCAGCGCGATACCCATAATCATGCCGAGCTCGTGCGCCGGAAGCCCCACGCGCGCAAATGGTGCGAGCAGACGTTCAAAGCCCGCGGTGAGGTCGAGCGTCGGCGTGGTGAGTGTAATGGCGCTCATGCCGGCCATCATCAACGTCAGGCGGCACGCCACAAACGCCGCAGAACGCAGCGAGCCCTCGCTCACCTGCAAAAAGCCAAGCTGCCACAGGATGCGGCCACTCTGGTCGGAAAACAGGTTGAGCACCGCGACCACCACGACAATCGCCAGCAATGGTGCCATCGATGATAGGACCCGGCGCAACGGCACCCGGGCTGCGAGATAGACCAGCACGACAAAAAATGCGACCGGAACCAGCCCGCAAAAGCTTCCGACGGTGAGCACGGTGACCAGAAATGCAAAACCTAGGAGCAACTTAGTACGCGGATCCAGGCGATGCACCGCGCTATCCCCGGGATAGTAGCTGCCAAATGAGAACGCCTCCATTAGCAGCCCTCCTCTCGCGTGGGCGCCTTGGAACCAGCCTGACACGGAACCCTCAAAGGCACGTCCGCGCAGCCCAGCAGCAAGCCGGCCAACTCGTCGGCTAGCGCCTCAACCGTATAAAGCTTGTCGCAGCGGAGCGGCACACCGGCTTGCGCAAGCGCCAGCGCCATGCGCTGGGCGGCAGGAACGCCCAGGCCGATCGATTTGAGCTCGTTCGCGCGCGCAAACACCTGCGCGGGCGTCCCTCGGCAAACACGGCGCCCTCGTTCATCACAACGATACGGTCACAGCAATTTGCCAGTCATCCATGCTATGCGAAACCATGACAACAGTCAGGCCCTCGCGATGGAGCCGATCGATGAGCCCCAGGAAATCCCTGCGCGCAGCCGGATCGAGCCCCGCCATGGGCTCGTCGAGCACCAGCACCTCGGGCTCCATGGCGAGCACGCCGGCAAACGCCACGCGGCGCTGCTGGCCGCCCGAAAGCTCAAAGGGGTTCTTGTCGCCTATCGCGGCAAGGTCGAGGCCCACGCGCGCAAGCGATGATGCGACACGGCGTGCAACCTCGTCTTCTGGCAGGCCAAGGTTGCACGGGCCAAACGCCACGTCCTGCGCCACGGTCTCGGCAAATAGCTGGCGCTCGGGATACTGAAACACCACGCCGACCTTGGCCTTAACCGCGGCGGCGTCTTTCTTGCTTGATAGGTCGAGCCCCAGCGCGCAAACGCTTCCCTCCTGCGGACGAATCAACCCGTTGAGATGCTGAACCAGCGTCGATTTACCCGAGCCGGTATGACCCGCCAATCCCAGAAACTCGCCGCGGCGCACCGTCAACGAAACATCACGTAGCGCCCAGGGGCTGTTTGGATCGTTGCCCCAAAGAGCTTGTTTGCTCGATGCGTCCGCAGTGGTCGAGCGCTTGCGCCATCGACGGCGCTCGCGGGCGCTCAGCGAGTAACTATGCGAGAGGTGCGAGATCTCGATAACGGGCTCCGACGCGGCCGCCTCGTTAGTCGCGAAGGATGCATTGTCGAGCATACGAGAATCGGATGCAGAAGGCTGCACTGCGACGTCCGCCCCGCCCCGCTCGGCGTAAACCCGCGCAATCTCGGCGACCATATCTGCCTCGCGCACCTGCGCGCAAACGGATACGCCCTTCGCGCGAAGTGTCCTACCCAGGCAGCACGACGCCGGCATATCCAAGTTGAGCTGAGCAAGTTCGTCCGCCCGCGTCAAGATTTCCTCGGGCGTACCGAGCATGGCAACGCGCCCCGCCCGAAACACCGCGACACGATCGACCTCGGCGGCCTCTTCCATAAAGTGCGTAATCATCACGATGGTCATGCCGCGATCGTGCAACGCGCGGCAAGCCTTCATGAGGCCCTTGCGTCCACGTGGATCGAGCATCGAGGAAGCCTCATCCAAAATGAGAACGCGCGGCTCCATGGCGAGCACGCCGGCAAGCGCCACGCGCTGCTTTTGGCCGCCCGAAAGCGCATGGGTCTCGTGACGCTCAAAGCCCACCAGGCCCACACCCTTCAGCGCCTCGCGTACGCGCTGCGCAATTTGTGCCGACGGCACGCCAAGGTTTTCGGGACCAAACGCAACGTCATCTTCGACAAGCGTTGCCACCAGCTGGTCATCGGGATTCTGGAATACCATGCCCGCAGTCGAGCGGATGTCGTAGACCAGCTCGGGGTCGGACGCATCCATGCCGTTGACGCATACCGTACCCGCATCGGGCCGCAACAGTGCATTCAGATGCTTGGCAAACGTCGACTTGCCCGACCCATTGCCACCGAGGATGCAGAAAAACTCGCCATCCTCGATGTTCAGATCGACGCCGTCGAGTGCCGGTGCGGCACCGTCATAGCTAAAGGAAACGCCCCGACACTCAATCATGCGCGACCTTTGACCTGGTCCTTTTTAGGCGTGATGAGGTTGGAGACCGCCTTGTACACCGCAAGCGTCAACACCGAGTTGAGCACGGTCTTGATGAGGTTGAACGGCAGCACCGCAGGAATCATGAGCGGGGCGATCACATCGACCGAGCCATACCAGAACCATACGCCAATGGTAAGATTTGCGACCATAGACAACGCCGTAGCGGCAATAACGCCGAGCACCAGGCCAATCACGGCACCCTTATAGGTATGCATCTTCTGGTAGACGATAGCCGCGGGCAGAATGTAGCCCAGCGTGGCAACCAGATTCATAAGCGCGCCGACCCAGTCACCCGTAGTGAGCGCATGGATAACGATCGCCATGGCTGCAACAGCGTACCAGCACCGGGGCCATACGCAAATCCGCACACCATCGCCGGCACCAGCGACGGGTCATACGTCAAAAATGGCGCCGAAGGAAGAATGGGCAGCTGCACGTACATAAACAGGGCGCCCAAGGCGCACATCAACGCCATGGTAACGAGCTGTTTGGTGCTCCACCTATTCGTGTTCTCAAAATGGATATGCTGCGACTGTTCAGACATAAGATCACCTGCCTCTTTCATCCGGACTCTAACCGTTGGTACTGGGATCTCACCAGTTCAGCCGGCATGCGAACCAACGCATGCACGGGTCGCGGACTCATCGGCTCGGTCGCAGACGCCTCGTCTGCGCCACGGCACCCCTTTGGCACCGCCCGATTTACCGCCAGTGGGGAATTTCACCCCGCCCTGAAACAGCAATTGCAAGTGTAGCACGGGCAGGTTTTCGCGCAAGTATGCCGAGGGTAATTTATGGTGGGGATCAGTTGCCGCAACAACCACGTTCCCCACCCATCCCAAAGTAGCGCGCCTTTCGCGGCAAAGCCGCGAAACAGCGACCGGGACATGTATCCCCATCAGCCACGATCTCCGTCCACGCCGACCTCAAGGCCGTAAACACAGGGGATCCGGGGGCGTGACGGGGCTTCTCTCCGGAACATTCCGCAGGACGCAAAGAGGCTCCGCAGCGCGAAGCGCGATGCGGAGCCTCTTTGCATGTCCGAGGACGTTCCGGAGAGAAGCCCCGTCACGCCCCCGGATTCCCGGTGGGAGTTCTAGACCTTGTCGGCCTTAGTACATACCGCCGCCCTGCTGACCAGCGGTGGCAGCAGCGATAGCGTCCTCAAGCTGAGTATTCTTGGGCACATCGGAGACGGTAGCCTCGGTGATGAGGATCAGGCTGGCGACGGAAGCAGCGTTCTGCAGGGTGACGCGGCTGACCTTGACGGGGTCGAGGACGCCCATCTCGATCATGTCGCCCCACTCGCCGTTGGCAGAGTTGAGACCCTGGCCGGCGGCAGCTCGGCAACCTTGTCGACCACGACAGCGCCCTCAAAGCCAGCGTTCTTGGCGATGGTAGCGACCGGAGCGGTCAGAGCCTTCTTGACGATGTCGACGCCGATCTTCTCCTCGGGGTCGTCGATCTCGACAGCATCGAGCGCAGGAACAGCGTCCATGAAGGCGACGCCGCCACCGGCGACAATGCCCTCCTCGACAGCAGCTCGGGTTGCCTGCAGGGCATCCTCGACGCGATGCTTGATCTCCTTGAGCTCGGACTCGGTAGCAGCGCCAACCTTGATGACGGCAACGCCACCGGAGAGCTTGGCCAGGCGCTCCTGGAGCTTCTCGCGGTCGAAGTCAGAGGTGGTGTTCTCCATCTCGCCCTTGATCTGAGCGATGCGGGCGTCGATGGCCTCCTTGGAACCAGCGCCGCCAACGACGACGGTGTTGTCCTTGGAGATGGTGACGGACTTAGCGGTACCGAGCATATCGGCGGTGATGTCAGCGACCTTCACGCCCAGCTCGTCCAGAGCGGCCTGGCCACCGGTAAGGACGGCGATGTCCTCGAGGATGCGCTTGCGGCGATCGCCGTAGCCCGGAGCCTTGACGGCGCAGACGCTGAGAGCGCCACGGATCTTGTTGAGGACCAGGGTGGGCAGGGCCTCGCCGTCGATGTCCTCAGCGATGATGAGCAGGCCACGGCCGGCGCGCTGGACAGCCTCGAGAACAGGCATGATGTCCTGAACGCTGGAGATCTTCTGGTCGGTGATGAGGATGTACGGATCCTTCATCACGGCCTCCATGCGGTCGTTATCCGTGACGAAGTAAGCGGAGACATAGCCTTGTCGAACTGCATGCCCTCGACGGTGTCGATGGTGATGTCGAACGTCTGGGAATCCTCGACGGTGATGACGCCGTCCTTGCCCACGACCTCCATGCCTCGGCGATCTTCTCGCCGACCTCGGGGTCACCGGCGGAGATGGTACCGACGGAAGCAATCTGCTCCTTGGTCTCGACCGGCTTGGCCTGCTTCTTCATCTCGGCGACGGCGGCGTTGACGGCCTTGTCGATGCCGCGACGGATGGCCAGCGGGTTGGCGCCAGCGGCGACGTTGCGCAGACCGTCGTTGACGATGGCCTGAGCGAGCAGGGTTGCGGTGGTGGTGCCGTCACCCACGGTGTCGTTGGTCTTGGTGGCGACCTCCTTCACCAGCTGGGCGCCCATGTTCTCGATGTTGTCCTCGAGCTCGATCTCCTTAGCGACGGAAACGCCGTCGTTGGTGATGGTCGGGGCACCGAACGTGCGCTGCAGCGCAACGTAGCGGCCCTTGGGGCCCATGGTGACGGTAACGGCGTCGGCCAGGGTGTTGACGCCCTTGGCGAGCTTAGCGCGGGCATCGGTGTTGAACGTAATGTTCTTTGCCATAGTGGGTAATCCTCCAAAAGAAATGTGACTCGCGTCGCCGCTTCCGAGTCCTATGCGACGAGCGCGTTCAAAGACGAATCAGAGATTCTGACGAGACTAGGCCTCGACGACAGCGTAGATGTCATCGGCGCGCATGAGCAGATACTTCTCGCCGTCGACCTTAACCTCGTTGCCACCGAACTTACCGTAGATGACAACGTCACCGACCTTGACGTCCATGGGAATGCGCTCACCCTTGTCGTTGACCTTGCCGGCGCCAACGGCAACAATGGTGCCGCGCTGCGGCTTCTCCTGAGCGTTGCTGGCGATATACAGACCAGAAGCGGTCTTCTGCTCGGCCTCGTCGGGCTTGACCAGAACACGATCTGCAAGCGGCTTCAAAGACGACATGCTTGTCTCCTCCTTTTTGGGCCGCGCGGTTATACCACGCGAATTAACCCTTTTTGTTTGCGTACGCGTTGAATGGTACCCACGAATGGCGGGTTATACAACACGGAGTCAAAAAATCTTATTTTTTGGCACTTAGATTTTCTGAATGCCGGGGGATAACTTAACGGTGGCTCCCGGGGCGGACCGGAGGGCATGAAGTTTGCTGCTCTACAGTCCTGCGCAAGACGGAAAGCACATTAAGTGCTTTCCTTTGCGTGCGGAACTCGCGACAAACTTCAT
>ENA-OQIO01000217-OQIO01000217.1-human-gut-metagenome-genome-assembly--contig:-NODE-217-length-30129-cov-4.175022_pt1 | contig 30129 bp, 44 predicted proteins | sample MGYA00242573_ERZ504737 | MGnify/ENA primary metagenome ERZ504737 (study PRJEB26092, sample SAMD00036203) | human gut metagenome | host: Homo sapiens | study: EMG produced TPA metagenomics assembly of...
CTTACGCCGATAGTCTCAGCCACAAACTCCTGCGTCATCTTGCAGCGGGTGCGGTTCTCCTTGAGCGTTTCAGAAAGCGACTTGCGCACGATCTTGACTTCTTCTGTAAGTTTCGGCGGCTTTTCCAGCATTGCGGGCAATGCGCCAGAGCAGATAGAGTGCAGCCACGATAGCCACCGGCAGCAGCAGCTGCACGAGCATCGTCGCGATGCTCACCGTCTGGAGCGCTCTGAAAAATAGGTTGGTCAGGAAATCACTTTTCATATTCGTTTCCTCCTTTGGAAGCTTTCTCTTGTGGTTTTTTGTGGCACGATTCTAGCACAAAAGCCCGGTTGCGTCCACCAACCAGAGCGCAAACTCCGGTTGCGGCGCGTATTTTTAGCCTATTGGGGCAGATAATTCACAAAAACGTTGCATCTGCATCGTTGCAACGGGCAAAACCTATGGTATACTATAAGGGATATCCGGGCAGGCATTTCTGCCCCCCAACACCCCCGCTGCGGGTCAACACAAAAGGAGTATTGTAGCGTTATGGTTCGCATTACTATGGAAGACGGCGGCATCATCGACATCGAGCTGAACGAGGAAGTTGCCCCCATCACCTGTGAGAATTTCAAAAAGCTGGTCAAGGAAGGCTTTTACAACGGCCTGACCTTCCACCGTGTCATCCCCGGCTTTATGATCCAGGGCGGCTGCCCGCTGGGCACCGGCACCGGCGGCCCGGGCTGGAACATCAAGGGCGAGTTTGCCGCTAACGGCGTCAACAACCCCCTCAAGCACACCCGCGGTGTGATCAGCATGGCCCGCAGCATGAACCCCAACAGCGCAGGCAGCCAGTTCTTCATCATGCATCAGGATGCACCTCATCTGGACGGCCAGTACGCCGCCTTCGGCAAGGTGGTTGCCGGCATGGACGTTGTGGATAAGATCGCTTCTGTCCGCACCGACTGGAACGACAAGCCCACCACCCCGGTCAAGATGAAGACCGTGGAGCTCATCGAGGCTAATTTTAAATGCAAAATAGCGGAACACCCTGCGGGTGTTCCGCTATTTTTTGCAAAAAACTCTCTGTGAAAAGGGTGCCCCGGAGCGTCCGCAGACGCTCCGGGGCACTGAAATAAAAAATCAAATTCCTTGGAGCATGGCCAAAGCGCACGCGGCGGCCATTTCAAATCGTTTTCAGCAGCCTTCTTTTTCAGCCAGCTTGCGGCCCATGAGCACGCCCATGACCGAGGCCATCATCAGCCCGCGCGTCCAGCCGAGGAGTCGCCCAAGCAGTGCAGACCCTGAATGTTGGTGTCGAGGTTCTCGTCCATCTTCACCTTGTTGGAGTAGAACTTCAGCTCCGGGCTGTACAGCAGGGTCTCGTTGGCGGCAAAGCCGGGCACGACCATGTCCAGCATCTTGATGAACTCGATGATGTTGGTCATGGCGCGGTAGGGCATGGCGGCGGTGATATCACCGGCTACGGCATCCTTCAACGTGGCTTCACGTTGGACTGTGCCAGTTCATTCTGCCAAGTGCGCTTGCCGTCCAGAATATCGCCGTAGCGCTGCACCATGATGTGGCCTGCGCCCAGCATATTGGTCAGCTCGCCCACCTTCTGGGCGTAGGCGATGGGCTGGTTGAAGGGCTCGGTAAAGTTGTGGGACACCAGAATGGCAAGGTTGGTGTTCGGGCTCTTCTTTTCCTTGAAGCTGTGGCCGTTGACCACCGCAAGGTCGTTGTCGTAGTTCTCCTGCGCCACAAAGCCGCCGGGGTTCTGGCAGAAGGTGCGCACCTTGTTCTTCCACGGCTTCGGGTAACCGATGAGCTTGGACTCATACAGCACCTTGTTCACCTTTTCCATCACTTCGTTGCGGCATTCCACGCGCACGCCGATGTCCACGGTGCCGGGCTTGTGGGCGATGTGGTGCTCTGCGCAGAGCTTTTCCAGCCAGTCTGCGCCACGGCGTCCGGTGCCGATGACCACCTCGTCCGCGTACACCGGCAGCAGGCTATCGCCATCCTTCAGCAGCACGCCCTTACAGCCTTCCTCTTCCAGAATGATGTTTTCGCACTCGGTATTGAAGCGCATCTCCACGCCGTTGTCTGCCAGATAGTTCTGGATGGCCAGATACAGCTCCTGTGCCTTTTCGGTGCCCAGATGGCGGATGGGGCAGTCCACCAGTTTCAGACCCGCATGGATGGCGTTTTTGCGGATCTCCTTGATGTCCTCACCGGTGTAGATGCCCTCCACATGGGGGTCTGCGCCGAACTCCAGATAAATTTTATCGGTGTAGTCGATGAGTTCCTGCGCAAACTCCTCCCCGATGAGTGGGCAGGTCGCCACCTACCTCGTAGGACAGGCTCAGCTTGCCGTCCGAGAACGCGCCCGCACCGGAAAAGCCGGTGGTGATGGCGCAGGTGGGGCGGCAGTTGACGCAGTGGCCTACCTCTGCCTTGGGGCAGTGGCGTTTTTCCACCGGCTTGCCCTTTTCCACCAGCAGCATCTTCTTTTTGCTGCCGTGGCGCAGCAGCTCCACAGCGGTAAAGATGCCGGCAGGGCCCGCACCCACGATGATCAGATCGTACTTTTCCATGATTTGTTCCTTTTCTTGTTATAGATTTACTCATTTATGATTTGGTGGAATGTGCTTGCCCTCTCCGTCACGGCGTAAACTTTCTCATTGCGTCTAATGCTTTAGTGCCAAGCTTTACGGCTTGGCTCTCCCTCCGGGAGAGCTGGCGCGGGAGCGCCTGAGAGGGTTTATTCCTTACTCCTGCTTCTCCTGCTCCACGGTGGCGCTCTCGTCCACATGGTCCAGTTCTACGGCAGTGGCCTCTGCATCGGTGCGGGTCACGTCCGGGGCGACAACGCCGTCGCCGTTCAGATCCTCACCGGTAATGCTTTCCAGTACGGACTGCGTTTCAGGGTGCAGCTTTGCAAAGCGGCGCACGGCCAGCACGGTGTACAGAGCGCTGAGCAGGTTGATGGCGCCCTCCACGATCAGGATGACGCCGATGGCCATCACCAGCGTTTCCATGGCGCCGAAGGGGTTTGCGATCAGGATGACGCCCAGCACCACGCTGAGCACCGGCAGCAGCAGAAAGCCCTTCCAGCTGTCGTAGCCGCAGCGGCGCAGGTCCAAAGCGTTCTGCACCCGGCCAATGGCGTCAAAGATGACGAACAGGCCGAACACGATGGCAGGATACTTACCACGATATCGCTGCGCAGCAGCAGAAAAACACCCAGTGCAAGGCAGATAAGGCCGGAGATCAGGGTAAGCTGGCTCTGGAACACCCCGCGCTCCACCACAAAGTAGCGGATCAGCTGCACCGCTGCGCAGGCCAGCACCACGCCGCCCAGCGCGTAGCAGACGATGTTCAGCGCCGTGCCGGGCTTCATGACCAGAAAAATGCCCAGCCCGACATACAGCAGGCTCATGAGGATCAGATTCCACTTCAGCTTTTTTACCATAGAGATCACGTTCCTTTCGTTTGCAGGGCCGCTGCCCGCACCCGGGTCAGTGGTACAGGGGTGCGATGGTGGTCTTGTTGATACGGGCATAGAAGGCCAGGCTCATCAGGACACTGACAAATTCCGCAATGAGGAAGGCCCACCAGACATTGTTGACACTGCCGGTCTGTGCCAGCAGCCACGCTGCCGGCAGCAGCACGAACAGCTGGCGGCAGACCGAAACGATGAGGCTGAAGACACCGTTGCCCAACGCCTGAAAGACCGAGCTGAGCACGATGCTGACGCCCGCCAGCAGGAAATGCAGGCAGATGATGCGCATGGCCGGGATGCCGATGGCCAGCATGGCGTCGCTGGCGGCAAAGATGCTCAGCACCTGCCGGGGTGCGAACTGGAAGATGCAGAAGCCTGCCAGCATGATACCTTCGGCGTAGCACACCGCCAGCTTGATGGTCTTTTTCACACGGTTCGGTCTGCGGGCACCATAGTTGTAGCTGATGATGGGCACCATGCCGTTGTTCAGGCCGAAAATGGGCATAAACACAAAGCTTTGCAGCTTGAAGTAGACGCCGAACACCGCCACCGCCGTAGCGGAGAAGGCCATCAGGATCAGGTTCATGCCAAAGGTCATCAGGCTGCCCACACACTGCATGGCGATGCTGGGCAGACCCACGGTGTAGATGCGGCCAATGGCCTTGGCGCTGGGACGGAAGCCTTTGAAGCTGATCTGGATGTCCGGGTTTTTGCGGGTGTTGAAGTACAACGTCATGCCTGCGCCGCAGAACTGACCGATGACCGTTGCCACCGCTGCGCCGGTGGTGCCGGACAGTGCCTCGCCGCAGTAGCCGAAGATGAAGATGGGATCCAGAATGATGTTCACCACGGCACCCACCAGCTGGCTGATCATGCTCAGATAGGTGCGCCCGGTAGCCGCCAGCAGCTTTTCGCCCATGGTCTGAGTGAACAGACCCAGACTAAAGATGCAGCACACCGACAAATACTGGATGCCCTGCTGCGCGATGACGGCGTCACTGGTCTGGGCGTAGAAGTAGGGCTTCATGCAGGTAAGGCCGATGACAAAAAACACCGCAAAGCTGCACAGGGAAAGAAAGATGCCGTTTTCTGCGGTGGCGTTGGCGCGGCTCTGGTTCTTTTCGCCAAGCTCTTGCTCAGCAGGGCGTTCACGCCCACACCGGTGCCCACGCCCACGGCGATCATGACATTCTGCAATGAAAAGGCCAGCGATACGGCGGTGAGGGCGCTCTCGCTGACATGAGACACGAACACCGAGTCCACCACGTTGTACAGCGCCTGCACCAGCATGGAGATCATCATCGGGATACTGAGTTTCGAGCAAAAGGGGGTTGATCTCCATGGTGCCCATGATATTTTCCCGCACCTCGGCGGGTGCGGTCTGCGATTGATTTGTTTTCACGATTTCTCCTTGCCGGAAATGTGGGCAGGGCGCAGAAGCGCCCTGCCCACGTTCTGTCGTTGTTTATTGGGTCTGGCCGGGGGTCACAGCGTTTTTTCCTTTGCGGCGGCTGCGTCTAAGATCATCTTCACGCAGGTCTCGCGGCCAAGGGCGGCGTTGATGGCCAGATCGTAGTTGTGGGCATCGCCCCAGCGGTTCTGGGTGTAGTAGTTGTAGTAGGCCGAGCGGTTGCGGTCGGTCTTTTCCACCTCGTCCTTGATGCCCTTTTCGTCCTTGGCCTTTACCAAGGGGTTGGTCTTGGCGTACTGCAAGCGCCACTCCTTGGGTGCATACACGAACACCCGCAGCACGTCCTTGCGCTCCCGCAGAACGTAGTCACCGCAGCGGCCAAGGATCACGCAGGGGCCTTCCTCGGCCAGCTGCTTGATGATACGGCTCTGCAGAATGAACACCTGATCGCCCAGCGGCAGCTCGTTGCCCATGGTGTACAGGCTGTACAGCAGGCTGTGGGTGTGCCGTTTCTCGCTGGCGGCAACAGCCTCCTCCGACAAACCGGAGTTCTTTGCTGCCATGGTGATCAGCTCCTTGTCGTAAAGCTTGATGCCCAGTGCATTTGCCACGTCCTCTGCGATGTAGCGTCCGCCGGTGCAGTACTCACGGCCCAAAGTGATGATCGTCTTTGCCATAATGTGTTCCTCCTGTTTCATATATCGCCCTGAAAAAGCTTACGGCTGTGCCGGGGCGTCCCCGGTCTGGCCGCTGGCTTTGGGTTCTGTGCTTGCAGGTACAGGCTTCGGCTTCGGCAGCCGTACCTCTGCTACCCGCATGGTGCCGGTCTGGTCCACTGCATACACACTGCAGCGTCCGCCTGCGGCCAGCAGCTCCGGCGGCAGCTGTACCCCGCCGTCCTCGGTGCGGGTACAGCGCAAAAAGGTGCGGTGGGCGGTGGTGGCGTGCGCCACGCCGTCGTGGGGTGCACAGGCGATCCAGCCGGAAAAATCCTCCGGCAGCGGGTCCTGCTGGCCCCGCTGCTCAAAGAAATAGCTGCCATCCTCGGCGCGGGTCAGGTCGCATCGCACCCGGTTGGCAGGTCGGCGGACACTTCCCGCTGCTTGGGCCGCAGGGCAATGGCCCGGCCCGTGAAATATCGCATAAAATCCGCCAGCGCCATGGTACAGTTCACGGCACCGTCGCTGTCGGCAGTGGGGTCGTTCAGCAGCACGAAATCCGCCAGAACGGCATCATCGTGCCCAAAGCCCCGCAGGCCCATCCAGACCCCACAGGTCCCGCTGGCCCCGGACGCGGCGCTCCACCCGGACTGCGATGGAGCAGTCATCGTGGATCTGGGCGCGCAGGTCGGCCAGATCCATCCAGGCCTGCCAGCAGGGGTAGCCGCAGCAGCCCGCCGCAGCAGCCGCAAAGGCGGCGTTGCCGGTGGAGCTGGTGGCTTTGTCCTCCATGGCGTAGGCCACTTCCTCGGGCAGGATATCCTCGCCGTAGCGGTTCATCAGGGCCGCCATCACAAGGGGAAGGTCCATCTCCCGGCCAAAGCTGGGGTCGTGGGCGCTCAGGCAGTATTCCGGCAGGTAGAGCCGCCGGTTCAGCGGGTGGCCGTTGTGCTTCTCCCAGGCAAGGGGGCGCACGGCGGCGGCCAGCAGCCGGACAGCCGGGGTTGCTTGTCATCGTTGGTGGAAAGGTTCACCTGCAGCTGGATGCCGGTGCCGCCGCCCGGTGTGGCAACGGTGACGGTGTCCCCCATCAGGAACACCAGCCGTCCTCGCTCTGGGCTTTGATGCTGCAGCGGGGGTAATCCGGTGCCCACTTGCCAAAGCTGAGCCAGCCGGTCCAGGTGTTCCCGGCATAGACCCGGCAGCGCACTTCGACCATGGTGTTGTGGGGGGCGCTGGCGTTCCAGCTGACATTCAGGTTGCAGAAGGCCGGCATGGCGAACTCCGGGGTGGTATAGCTGCCGTAGGGCAGGTAGCGGCCGGCGGAGGAATCCAGCACCACCGCGCCGCTTTCCAGCGCCACATTGTCCCAGTGCGCCCCGGGAGAAGGTCTCGGTGCCGTGCAGCACCAGATTGTTCCGTTGTTCCATCCGCACTTCTCTCCTTTGCGCGCTGTGGACGGCGCAGTGTTATTCTTCGGGGGTGTCCTGGCCGCGCTCGGCGCGCAGCTCCTTTTCCAGCTGGGCATCGTGGAGCTTCTGGATGCTCTCCTCAATGTGGAACACCCGGTTCAGGTCGCCGTAGACGATCTGGCAGCAGATCTCGCACTGGAACCAGAAGCCGAACACCAGCATCAGCAGCAGGCCCAGCGGCATGCACAGGATCACCAGGCCCCAGAACAGGATGGTGACCAGCGCTGCAGCCAGCGCATGGGGCAGGAACGCGATCATGCAGTTCAGGCTGTTTTTCAATGTCAGGCGCAGGGGCTGATCCAGCAGCACGATCTGGGGCCACATGTAGGAAAACAGCATGTGGAACAGCACAAGGTTCAGCACCGTGGCCACCCACATGGGAACGCCCACGTTGGTGCCGTGGTACAGCATGTTGAAGCAGAAATAGACCAGGAAGATCTGCACCGTGACGACCACGCAGTACAGGATGCCGGGCAGGATGCTGGCCTTGAAGTTCTGCCGGAAGGCCCGGCGGTAGGTCGTCCACCAGTAACCGGCCTCGTCACGCAGGGCGCGCAGCACCGTATCATACATGCCGGCCAGCGTGGGGCCTGCAAGGATGCCGCCCGCGATGGCGCTGACGATCATTACGGTCAGGTTGTTCATCAGGAAGCCGATGTACACCAGGCAGATCACCGGCAGAAAGCCGATGCAGGTGAGCAGGTTTGCAAGGAACATGCTGCTCATATCGCGGCCCACCAGCTCAAAAAAGCGGCCTATGCCCGTTTTGCGGGGCGTGTCCTTTTCAACGCCCGGCCCGTCCTTGAAATCTTTAGAAGAAGGAAATAAACCCATTTGTTCCGGAATACCTCTCTTTTGTAATGGGCAGCAATGCCATTGTGCTACCTTTCTGCTTATAAATATACCCGGATTTTGTGGATTTTGCAAGCTAAAAAGCACGTATTTGTAAAAAAAGTGTGTTCTCTCCCATTTTGCCCCAAAGTATGTTACAATGATACTGGCCTTTTGGGCCGGAAGGAGGAAAGGAATTTGAGCATTTTACGCACCATTGCGTTATTCGTTTATCTGTTTGGCTATATGATCGTGCACTATGCACCCTGCGCCGGGCCGAGCGCGCCCTGGCTGCCGGGGATCTGGACACGGTGGAGCGGATCGTCAAGGCCAACATCCCCCGCTGGAGCCGGGCATCCTGCATGTCACGGGGGCCCGGATGACGGTGGAAGGGCAGGAGAATATCCCGGCGGGGCCCTGTGTGTTCGTGGGCAACCACCGCAGCTACTATGATATCCCCATCCTGCTGACCGCGCTGGACGCACCCCACGGCATTCTGGCAAAGGAGGAGCTGGAAAAGATCCCCCTGCTCAACCGCTGGATGAAGCTGCTGGGCTGTGTGTTCGTCAAGCGGGATGACATCCGCGCTTCCGTCAAGGCCCTGAACGATGCCACCGCCATCGTGGAGAGCGGCCGGAGCTTCGTCATCTTCCCCGAGCACCCGCTACAAGGGCGAAGAGGGCGGCGCGGGCGAGTTCAAGGCCGGTGCCTTCCGCATTGCCATCAAGACGGGGGTGCCCGTGGTGCCGGTGGCCATCTCCGGCGCGCGGGACCTGTTTGAGGGCCACGGCCTGCGGGCCACGCCCGGCGATATCCGGGTGCGCATCCTGCCCGCCATCCAGACCGCAGGCATGAGCAAGGCCGAACAGAAGCAGCTGCCCGATGCCGTGCGCCAGACCATTCTGGCCCAGCTGTAAGGAGAACTATGGCAAGCTATCGTTATGAGCGGGACATCGACCCCGCAGACCTTACCCCGCGGGCGGAAAAACAGTATACCCGCAAAGAGCGCTGGGCCAACTGGTGGGATTATAACCTCAAGTGGGTTCTCCTGATCGGCATTGCAGCGGCTTTTGTGGCATACAGCTTCATCGGGCAGTATTTCTTTACCACCAAGCCCGATTATAATGTGGCGGTGGTGGCCCCCTGCTACCTGCCGGATGACACCGTGACCGCCCTGCAGGAGCAGTTGGCCCGGTACGGCGAGGACCTGAACGGCGACGGCAAAACGGTCGTGACCCTGAATGTCTACACGCTGGATTATTCTGCCGGGGATACCCAGACCGAGAGCGATGCCTACCTGACCATGGCGGGCACCACCAAGCTGGCCACAGATGTGGCGGGCGGTCTGAGCTCAGTGTTCCTGCTGTATGACCCGGCGGGCTTTCAGGAGAGCACCGGCGCTCTGCGGTATCTGGACGGCACCCTGCCCGAAGCCGGAAGCGACAGCGACTGGTGGAACATGGTCTACCGCTGGACGGACTGCCCGGTGCTGGCCGGGCTGGACCTGGGCGAGTACCGGGCCGACACCACCCACGCCCGGGGCGGCGACAGCCAGACCTGTCTCGCGGATTTCTATGTCGGGATGCGCGGGGCCTGGAACACCGGCACCGAGGAGAACCTTGCGGGCGGCGAGGAGCTCTGGCAGGCACTGACCGCCGGGGCAGTCTCCACCGTGGAAGCGGAGGGGTGAGCCGATGCGGTTCCGTATCCTGCGCCGGGAAAAAGGCGCGCCCCGCCGCCCGGCCCCCGTGCCGGGAACCGCTGCCGCGCCTGTTCCGCCCGTGCCGCTGCGCTGGAAAACCCCTATGGGAGATACTATGGAACGGCGCGAAGCCGGGAAGATCTGAAACGCTGAAGAGGTGCTGCCCATGGGCGGCACCTCTTCAATTCTATTCGCTTTTTGCAGGTGCTAGTTGAAAAGTTATCCACCCTGAAACAGTGCGCCCTTTGTTGTTTCTGTGTCCGAGTTATGGTATACTAATCCAGTATCACGAAATGCAAAGGATGTGGAATGATGGACGCACTGGAACAGGCCCGCCGGGAGATCGACACGGTGGATGCCCAGCTGGCTGCCCTGTTTGAGCGGCGGATGAAGGCGGTGCTCAGCGTGGCGGAATACAAAAAGGCCCACGGCCTGCCCATCTTTGATGCCGCCCGCGAAAAGGTGGTGCTGGACAAGGCCGAAGCGCGGATCGGGGACCCGGCCCTGCGCCCCTATTACCGGGATCATGTGCAGAACATGATGGACGTGGCCAAGCAGTACGAGGCCGAGGTGCTGGGCCGCAACCGCGCTGCCTATCAGGGCGTGGAGGGTGCCTTTGCCACATCGCGCTCCGGGCGCTCTTTCCCCATGCCGAGGCCGTGAGCTGTCCCACCTGGATGAGGTGTTCGATGCCGTGGAAAAGGGCGATGCCGCCCACGGCGTGGTGCCCTTTGAGAACAGCCACGCGGGGGATGTGTCGGCGGTGCTGGACCTGTGCTATAACCACCCCGGGCTGTGGGTGGTGGATGTCTACGATCTGCCCATCTCCCAGAACCTGCTGGTGCTGCCCGGCACCCAGCTTTCCGACCTGACCCGTGTGTACAGCCACCAGCAGGCCATTGCCCAGAGCGAGACCTTCCTGAAGCAGTTCGGCCTGCCTGCCACGGCCATGCCCAACACGGCCATGGCGGCAAAGTTTGTGGCAGAGAGCGGCGACCGGACCAAGGCGGCCATTGCCAGCGTGGAAACGGCCGCCCTGTACGGGCTGGAGGTGCTGGTGCCCAGCATCAACACCGACGGCGACAACACCACCCGCTTCATCGTCCTCAGCCGCGAAAAGCCCACGGCGGCAACCGGTTCTCCCTGCTGTTCACGCTGGACAACAAGCCCGGCAAGTTGGCCGAGGTCATTCAGGTCATTGGTGCCAGCGGCTACGATATGGAGTCCATCAAGAGCCGCCCGCTGCCCCACGTCCCCTTTGATTATTATTTTTATGTCGAGCTGGTGGGAGACCCCGCCGCCGAAAAGACCGCCGCGCTGCTGCGCGAGCTGAATCATGTCTGCCGCACGGTACGGCTGTTAGGAGTGTATACGAAATGAGCGATTTCATCGGGACAAAGCTCACCATGAATCTGGGCGAGCGCAGTTATGATATCATCCTGAAAAACGGTGCACTGGAAAATCTGTACCAGTTTGCCCGGCTGGACGCAAGGTGGCCGTTGTCACCGACAGCGGCGTGCCTGCCGAGTATGCCCAGCGCGTGGCCGACCAGTGCCGGGAATCCACCATCATCACAGTGCCGCAGGGCGAGGCCAGCAAGAGCTTCAAGGTCCTGGAAACGGTGCTCCGGCAGATGCTGGAGTTCAACATGGGCCGCGGCGACCTGGTGGTGGCCGTGGGCGGCGGCGTGGTCGGGGATCTGGCCGGATTTGCCGCTGCCATCTACATGCGGGGCATCGATTTCATCAACTGCCCCACCACCACCCTTTCCATGATCGATTCCTCCATCGGCGGCAAGACCGCTGTGGATCTGGGCGATACCAAGAACATCGTGGGCGCGTTCTGGCAGCCCAAGCTGGTCATCGTGGACCCGGCCACCCTTTCCACCCTGCCCCGCCGCCACTACATCAACGGTCTGGCGGAGGCGGTCAAGGCGGGCCTGCTGGCGGACCCTGAGCTGTTTGCCATCTTTGAAAAAGGCGATATCGACACCCAGATCAGCGAGATCATCTACCGCAGCCTGCGGTTCAAGAAGAACGTTGTGGAGCAGGATGAGACCGAGCGCGGGATGCGCAAGGCCCTGAACTTCGGCCACACCATCGGTCACGGCATCGAGGCCGTCAAGGGCATCAAGGGTCGCCGCACCGTGGGCCTGTTCCACGGCGAGTGCGTGGCGCTGGGCATGCTGCCCATGATCGAATCCAAGGCGCTGCAGAAGCGGGTGCGGGCGGTCTACCGCCGCATCGGCCTGCCCACCCGCACCACCTATAACAAGGAAAAGGTGCTGGCCGAGATGCTGCACGATAAAAAGGCCCAGGGCGGCCAGATCACGGTCATCAAGGTGCCGGGTCTGGGCTGCTGGCGGGCCGAGACCATCCCCGTGGAGGGCCTGCGCCCCCTGCTGGGTGTGGAGGAGTAAGCATGAAAAACACCTTTGGCAGCGACCTTTCGCTGACCATTTTGGCGAGAGCACGGCAGGGCTGTCGGCGCGGTGCTGGACGGCATGGCGGCGGGCGTGCCCGTGGAGGAAGCCTTTCTTGCTGCCTGCATGGATAAGCGCCGTGCCCGGGGCGACGGCCTTTCCACCCCCCGTGTGGAGGGGGATGCGGTGCAGTTTTTATCCGGTGTGGTCAACGGCCGCACCACCGGCACTGCCATTGCCCTGATGATCGAAAACCAGAACACCCGCAGCGGCGACTATGCCAAAACAGCTGACCTGCTGCGGCCCGGCCATGCGGATTACACTGCTTACGCCAAGTACCACGGCTATCAGGATGCCCCGGGGCGGCGGCCACTTTTCGGGGCCGCGTCACCGCCGCACTGGTGGCGGGCGGCGCTCTGGTGCTGGGCGCTCTGAACCGGGCCGGGATCGAGATCGTGACGCACATCGGGCGTGTGCCGGGATCGGCGATATCCCCTTTGCGCTGGACGATCCCGCCGCGCTGGCGGCGCAGGCCGAGGCACTGCTGAATCGGTCCGAGGCTTTGCCCTGCTGGACGGCAGTGTGGAAGAACCCATGAAGGCCGCCATCCGTGCCGCCGGTGCCGAGGGCGACAGCGTGGGCGTGTGCTGGAGACTGCCATTCTGGGCCTGCCCGCAGGCGTGGGTGAACCCTATTTCGACAGTGTGGAGAGCAAGCTCGCTCACCTGGCCTTCTCCATCCCGGCGGTCAAGGGCATCGAGTTTGGCTCCGGCTTCGGCTTTGCGGACCAGAAGGCTCGGAGGCCAACGATGCCTTCCGGATGCAGGGAAAGCGCATCGTCACCGCCACCAACCACAATGCGGGCCTGAACGGCGGCATCTCCAACGGGATGCCCGTGGTGTTCCGTACGGCGGTCAAGCCCACCCCCAGCATCTACAAAACGCAGGACACGGTGGACTATATGGCAAAGAAGGACGCGGAGCTGTCCATTCAGGGCCGCCACGACCCCTGCATCGTGCCCCGGGCCGCCATTGTGCAGACCTGCGCCGCCGCACTGGCCGTGGGCGACCTGCTCACCGCAAAATACGGCATGGCTGGATGGAGGACCCCACCGGCTACCGCAAGGAGGTGCTGTAAATGGAATACGGACTCATCGGCGGGCGGCTGGGCCACTCCTACTCCAAGGTCATCCATGAGATGCTCTGCGGCTACCGGTACGACCTGTGCCCCCTGCCCACGGAAGAGGAAGTCCGGGCTTTTATGACCCGGCGGCAGTTCAGGGCCATCAATGTCACCATCCCCTATAAGCTGGTGGTCATGGAGTACTGCTCCTACATCGACCCCCACGCCAAGGCCATCAACGCCGTGAACACCATCGTCAACAGGAACGGCCTGCTCTACGGCTACAACACCGATTACCCCGGCTTCTCCTACCTGTGCGATGCACACGGGGTGGAGTTCAAGGACAGGACGGTGCTCATTCTGGGCACCGGCGGCACCCACAACACCACCTGGGCCGTGGCCCATGACCGGGGCGCGAAACAGATCTATACCGTCAGCCGCCATCCCGACCCCGAAAAGGGAGAGCTGACTTATGCTCAGGCCCTGACCACTGGGGCGCAGATCATCATCAACACCACGCCGGTGGGCATGTACCCCAATGTGGGCGTAAGCGCCCTGGATATCACCTCCATGCCCGGGCTGGAAGCCGTGATCGATGTCATCTATAATCCCGATAAGACCGAGCTCATCCTCCGGGCCGAGGAGCTGGGGGTGCCCATTGCCGTCGGCGGTCTGGAAATGCTGGTGGCGCAGGCAGTGTACGCGGCAGAATTTTTCCTCGACCGCAAGTTTGAGGATGCAGGTGCGAGATCGCCCGTGTGACCAGCGAGCTGCGGCGGGAACAGCTGAACATTGCCTCATCGGGATGCCCTCCTCGGGCAAATCCACCCTGGGCCGCGCTCTGGCGGAACGGCTGGGCAAGCGGTTCGTGGATCTGGACGAGGAGATCGTCAAGGCCGACGGCCGGAGCATCCCGGACATCTTTGCCGCTGAGGGGGAGGCAGGCTTCCGGAAGCTGGAGGCCGCGCAGACCGCCCGCTTTGCCAGGGAGAACCGGCAGGTCATCTCCTGCGGCGGCGGCGTGGTCAAAGATCCGGCAAACCTCCGGGCGCTCCACGCCAACGGCATCGTGCTCTTTATCGACCGGCCGCTGGAAGATCTGCTGGTGGGCGGCGGAAGGCCCCTTTCCACCAGCCCTGAGGCCCTGAAAACCATGGAAGCCCAGCGCCGTCCGCTCTATCTGGCGGCAGCGGATGCTGTGATCCCCAACAAGACCACCCCTGCGGATGCCGTGACGGCGGCAATGGAGGCGCTGGATGAAATTTTTAGTCATTAACGGTCCCAACCTCAACCTGACCCAGTTCACGGAGCCGGGCATGGAGGGCAGATCGATTTCAATACACTGCTGGATTATATCGAGGCGGGCTGTGCCCAGATGGATGTTCAGGTGGACTTTTTTTCAGTCCAACCACGAGGGTGACCTCATCGATGAGATCCAGTCGGCGGCAGGCCGGGCCGATGGCATCATCCTCAACCCGGGCGCTACGCCTATTACAGCGTGGCCATTCTGGAAGCGCTGCAGGTGTGCGGCGTGCCCGCCGTGGAAGTGATGCTGGCCGACCCCAGCGGCAAGGAGCCCTTCCGCAGCGTGGACGTGGTCTCCTTTGGCTGTCAGGGCCGCTTTGCAGGCGAGGGGGTCAGCGGATATCTCCATGCCTGCGCCTACCTTGTGCAGCTGCTCCGGCTGGATGGCGGCGCGCAGACGCACCTGGTGCAGTAACAACCCTCTCAGTCTCGCATTCGCTCGCCAGCTCCCCCGAAGGGGGAGCCCTTGGCAAGTAGGGCAGGCTGTGCAGCAAAACGGAAAGCATAGAGACAAAACAGAAGGGAAAAGAAACAAGATGATCATTTCGACCAAAAAAGGCACCCCCAAGGAAGAGCTGGAAAAGATCGTAGACAAATTCGAGAAGCAGGGCCTGGATGTGACCCTGATCACCGGAAAGGATTACAATGTGTTCGGTCTGGTGGGCGATACCACCAAGATCGATGAGCGCGACGTGCTGGCCAACCCCTGGATCGACAACGTTACCCGCGTGTCCGCCCCCTATAAGCGGGCCAACCGCCTGTTCCACCCTGCCGATTCCGTCATCGACTGCGGCGGCGTGAAGATCGGCAGGGGCGAGAAGATCGCGTGATGGCAGGCCCCTGCAGCATCGAGGGGGAAGAGCAGGCACTGCGCATTGCCAACGGCGTAAAGGCGGGCGGTGCAAGCCTGTTCCGCGGCGGCGCTTATAAGCCTCGTACCTCTCCCTACTCCTTCCAGGGTCTGGAGACCGAGGGTATCCTCGATATGGTCAAGGCACGGGAGGCCACCGGAATGCCCATCGTCTCCGAGCTGATGAGCGAGGACCGGATCCCCGAGTTTGAGGAATATGTGGACGTGGTGCAGATCGGTGCCCGCAACATGCAGAACTTCCAGCTGCTCAAGGCCGTGGGTAAGATGCACAAGCCTGTGCTGCTCAAGCGCGGCCTGTGCAACACCATCGAGGAGTGGATCATGTCCGCAGAGTACATCATGGCCGGCGGCAACGAGCAGGTCATTCTCTGTGAGCGGGGCATCCGTACCTTTGAGAAGTACACCCGCAACACCCTCGACCTCTCCGCTGTGCCTATCATCCACGAAAAGACCCATCTGCCCATCATCGTGGACCCCAGCCACGCCACCGGCAAGGCCAATCTGGTTGAGCCGATGATGATCGCTGCTGTGGCCGCCGGTGCCGACGGTCTGGAGGTGGAAGTCCACTATGATCCCCGCCACGCCTGGAGCGATGGCGCACAGTGCCTGACCCCGGATGCCTTTGCACAGGCCATGGCAAAGTGCCGTCAGGTCGCATGGGCCATTGGCCGGGATATGTAACACGATGAACGGCCTCACCCTCTCAGTCAAAGCCTGACGGCTTTGCCAGCTCTCCCAAAGGGAGAGCCTCTGGCGAAACCACAGACCTTGCGGTGGACTGCCAAGGCCTCGCCCTTTGGGAGAGGTGGCAGCGCAAAGCGCTGACGGAGAGGGCGAGCCAGGTAAAGTAACACGATGAACATTACGATAAAATCAAGCCGGACGGTGGGCGGCAACATCGCCGCGCCGCCCAGCAAAAGCATGGCTCACCGGGCGGTGCTCTGCGCGGCGCTGGCAAAGGGAACCTCCCATCTCCATCCTCTTGCTTTCAGCAAGGATATCTCCGCCACGCTGGGCGCGGCGGCCCGGCTGTGCGCCCGTGTCACCACCGGTGAAAACGACGCGGTGGTGGAAGGGCTGGGCCGCTTTCTGCCGGTTGATGCCCCCGTGGACTGCTGTGAGAGCGGCAGCACTCTGCGCTTCCTCATTCCGCTGGCCAGCCTGACCGGGCAGAAAGTGACTTTTACGGGCCGCGGGCGGCTGATGGAGCGGCCCCAGTCGGTCTACAAAACGCTGTATCAGCAGCAGGGCCTGCGTTTTGAGCAGGGCGCGGACCGCCTGACCGTGGAAGGTGCCCTGACCCCGGGCGAATACGAGCTGGCGGGCAACGTGTCCAGCCAGTTCATCAGCGGGCTGCTGTTTGCCCTGCCCCTGCTGGGCGGCACCAGCACCCTGCACCTCATCCCGCCTGTGGAGAGCCGGAGCTACATCGATATGACCCGCGCGGTGCAGCACGCCTTTGGCGTGGAGAGCCGCTGGCTGGATGAAAACACGCTGGAAATTCCCGGTGGGCAGCACTATCTTCCCGGTGATTACACCGTGGAGGGCGATTACAGCCAGGCGGCTTTTCCTGCCGTGCTGGGCGCTGTGACCGGCGGTGTGGCCATCACCGGCCTGTCTGAGGAGACTTTGCAGGGCGATGCCGCCATTCTGGAGATCCTCCGGCGGTGCGGTGCAAGATTCACCCGCACCGGGCAGGGCGTGGTGTTTGAAAAGGCCCCGCTCCACGGAACGGACATCGACCTTGCCGACTGCCCCGACCTGGGCCCCGTGCTGATGGTGCTGGGCCTGCTGTGTGAGGGCACCACAGTCATCCGCAACGCCGAGCGTCTCCGCATCAAGGAGAGTGACCGCATTGAGGCCATGGAGACCGAGCTGCGGGCCTGCGGCGGGCAGCTGGAGAGCGAGGGAGGCACCATTACCATCCATGGGGGTGCCGGCGCGCTCCATGCCCCGGAGCAGCCGCTTTCCGGCCACAACGACCACCGCGTGGTGATGAGCCTTGCGGTGCTGGCGCTGGCCGCCGGGCTGGCCCTGCCCATCAGCGGGGCCGAGGCCATTGCCAAGAGCTGGCCGGATTTTCTGGAAGCCATCAGGCCTTTGGGCGCGGAGGTGGAACATGTTGGATAAATCAAAGCGTTATCTCATTGTGGGCCTGGGCCTGCTGGGCGGCAAGTACGCCTTGGAGCTGAGCAGGGCCGGGTTCCATGTGGACGGCATCAACCGCAGCGAGGGCCATCTGCAGTATGCCCTCGACCACGGCTATATCGCCAGCGGCAAGACCCATGATTTTGAAGATCTGGTGCGTCAGGCCGATCATATCATCTTCGGTTTGTACCCCACGGCCCTGATCGAGTGGTTCCGGACCTACGGCCACCTGCTGAAGGAGGGCTGCGTCTTTACCGATGTGTCGGGCGTAAAGACCGGTCTGGTGGAGCCCATTCAGGCCATGTGCAGGCCGGGCGTGGAGTTCATTGCCAGCCACCCCATGGCGGGCCGTGAGACCTCCAGCGTGGAGCACGCCGCCGAGGTGAATTTTGCCCCGGCCAACTTCATCGTGACCCCCACGGACAGGAACACCCCGGAGGCCATTCAGTGGGCCAGGGAGCTGGCCGAAGTGCTGGGCTTCAAGCATATCTGCACCCTGACCGTGCAGGAGCATGACAGGATGATCGGCTATGTCAGCCAGCTCTGCCATGCCATCGCCGTCAGCCTGATGTGCGCCAACGACAATACCTCGCTGTGCGAGTACACCGGCGATTCTTTCCGGGACCTGACCCGCATTGCACGCATCAACGATAAGATGTGGGCGGAGCTGTTCCTCTGGAACAAGGAAAACCTTATCTCCGAGATCGACCAGTTCAGCGGGGCGCTGAACGAGATGCGCAACGCCCTTGTGGCCGATGACCGGGAAAAGCTGGAGGAGATGTTCCGCCTGTCCACCCAGCGCCGCGCGGCGTTTGATAAGAAAGCGCCGTAACCTTTTCAGCACACAGCACTGCTGTTTTTTTTTTCAGCTCCCCTGCTGGGGAGCTGGAAGCGAGACTGAGAGGTTTGGCACAACACGAAAAAATGAGGTGTACCGAATGCCCAAACAGGAAGGCCAGAAATCCAAGCTGCTGGCGCTATTGCGCATTTTTGAGCAGCAGACCGATGAAAACCACCTGCTGAACGTGCCGCAGCTGGTGGAGCTGCTGGAGGCGCAGGGCATCCGCTGTGAGCGCAAGAGCGTGTACAGCGATATTGAGGCACTGGGTGCGCTGGGCTATGACATCAAGCTGCGCCGGGGCCGGGGCGGCGGGTATTTCCTTGCCAGCCGCACCTTTGATCTGGCGGAGCTCAAGCTGCTGGTGGATGCCGTGCAGGCAAGCCGGGTGGTATCCGGCACCACGAGCAGGCGGCTGATCCACAAGCTGGAAAAGCTCTGCTCCAACTACGAGGGCAGCCAGCTGCAGCGTCAGGTCTATGTGGAGGGCCGCCCCAAGACCGACAGCAAGAGCCTGCTGTACAGCATCGATGCCCTGCACGAGGCCATCAACAACGGTAAAATGGTGGAGTTCCTCTACAGAAAAGCCGACAGCCGCGAGAAAGAGAAAAGGACCATCAGCCCGTGGCAGCTGGCCTGGGAGAACGGGTGCTACTACCTCATTGCCTTTGCCGACGAAAAGGGCATCCGCCATTATCGGGTGGACAAGATGAGCGGGGTCCGGGTGCTGGATGCGCCCCGGCGGGGTCAGGAGCAGTTTGCGGATCTTGACCTGCCTGCCTATCTGCGCAAGCACTTTGGAATGTACGGCGGGCCGGAGCATCGCGTTACCCTGCGGTGCACCGCGGATCTGGAAGGTGCCATGCGGGAGCGCTTTGGCGCAACGCCCATGTTTTTACCCGAGGAGAATGGCTGCTTCCATTTTGATGTCCCCATCTGCGTCAGTGACCAGTTCTATGGCTGGGTCTGCGGCTTTGGCGGCAAGATAGAAGTGGTTGCCCCGCCCGAAGTGCGGCAGGGAATGCGGGAGGTGGCCGCCCGGCTGGCAGAACAGCATCAATAACAAGAAAAGGGACTGCGAAAGCAGTCCCTTTTTGTATGTTTATGGTTCCTTCAGTTCCAGATCGCCGGGCAGGAGGAGGTCCAGCTCGGCGGCAGGCTCGGCGACAAGGCGGCGGCTCTGGTGGAAGATGGCCTTTTCCAGGGTGTTGCGGGCAAGGCGGCCATTGCCGGCAGTGCGGGCATCGGCTGCCTGCAGCGGGCATAATAGCCCAGCAGGGGTTCGGTGCAGCTTTCGGCCAGACGGTACCCCTTGTTCCTTGCCTGAACGTGGGTGATCTGCAGCAGCTCTTCAGCGGTGTAGTCCGGGAACTCGATCTTGTTGGGGAAACGGCTGGCAAGGCCGCTGTTGGCGGTGAGGAAGGTCTCCATCTCCTTGGTGTAACCTGCCAGAATGACCACCAGCTCATCCCGGTGATCCTCCATTCCCTTCACCAGCGTGTCGATGGCTTCCAGCCCGAAGCTGTCCTGCTCGCCGCGGTAGAGGCTGTATGCTTCGTCAATGAAAAGCACGCCGCCCAGAGCGCTCTCGATGACGCTGTTGGTCAGGGGGGCGGTGTGGCCGGTGTAGCGGCCCACCAGGTCGGCACGGGTCACCTCCACCAGCTGCCCGCCCTTGAGGCACCGATGGCTTTCAGGTATTTCGCCACCAGCCGGGCAATGGTGGTCTTGCCGGTGCCGGGGTTGCCCGTGAAGATCATGTGCATGGACAGGCTGGCAGTCTTGAGCCGGCGGCGGCCCGGCGCTGCTGCACCTGCAGGTTGTCGGCCAGACCGAACACATATTCCTTGACCGGGGCAAGGCCCACCAGCTCGTTGATCTCGGCGCGGATGGCATCCAGCGCGCCGGTGTAGGCGGCAGGCAGCAGGTCGAACAGGGGCTGGTCTGCGCCGTCGTTCAGGCGGAACAGCACCCCTTCCGGCCCGGCGGTCAGGGTCACGGTGCCGGTAAGGGTTTCATCGGTTCGCAGGCAGTATTCGCTCAGGGCGCGGAAGATACGGTCACAGCATTCGGCCAGCCCGGCGGCACCCTTCTGCGCGGTGCACTGGGCCGCGACATAGTCCCGCACGTCGGCCCCGGCGGAAAGGGTCAGCCCCAGCCGGGTGCGGATCTTCTGGGCCAGCGCGTTGAGCTGCTGTGCGGCAAGGGCGGCCAGGTCCTCCCGGGTGTAGGAGGCCGTTTCGCAGACATCCCCCAGCGCCGACACCAGCGCCGCGCCGAATTTATCGGCCAGTGCCTCCCGGCCCTTGTGGGAGTAGAAGATGAGGTATTTGCCGCAGGGGTCGATGCGGCTGACGGCTCCCGGGGCAAGCGCCGTGCCTGCATCCACAAGGATGCCCTCCTTGTTTACGAGATACCGGCTGGACAGGGGGGCACTGCCCTTGACGGCCAGATCGGACAGGGTCTTCAGAAAGCCGGGATAGCAGCTTTCATAGTGCTCAAAGGCAAGGATCTCCCCGGGCGCGTGCAGGGCGGCGTAGAGGTCCTGCAGGAAGAGCTTTTCGGCTCCGGAATTGGGGTAAAGGGCCAGATCCAGCGTGGCGATCCTGTCGCTCTGCAAAAGGCCCCGGGCCGCCATGCAGCGGGCAGTCTCTTCCAGTGCAAAATGCCTGCCTGTGCCTGCCCCGCCTGTGAGCAGGATGACGTTGCGGGCGGCGGGGGCTTCGGTGCCCAGCACAAAGGGGCGGCGCATGGCCCGCACCACGCTGTCCACAAAAGCATCCTGCCCCAGCACCGTCTGCCTGACCTCGGCGGCAAGGCCTTCAAAGCTTCCCAGATGCTCCGGCTTCACGTCGGTGGTGCCCCTGGCCAGCAGGCTTCGTCCTCCATGTCCCGCAGCATCTGGCGGCTGCTTTCCAGCGCGGCGGCGGTGGCATCGCTCTGGGTTTTGAGCTGGGCGTTCTGCTGCTTCAACAGCTCGTCCAGCCGTTTCTGCTGTTCCAGAAGCGCCGCGTTCAGGTCGCAGGCGGCGCTGCCGCCTGTTTTGGGTGCAGAAGCGCCGGGGGCGGCCTTGAATCTGCCCCCCGGGCCGAACACGCCGTTCATCAGACTTTCCCAATCATCGGTGTATGCCATAAAACTACCCTCCGTGCAGTGTTTTTTCTTTCAGTATAGTGGAGTTGGAAGTGTTTTGCAAGGAAAGGGTTGAAATAAAGGACAAAGTTCGTTACACTATTGTCAAACGAAAGGATGAATTGCCATGGAGCCAAGAACACCTGCTGAATGGAAGACGCTGTTTGAGAGCGAAGCCTTTGCCCGCCAGACGGAATATTACGGCCCGCTGGGGGTGGAGTATACCCCCGCCGGGACACACCTGCGCTTGTGGGCTCCCACGGCAAAACAGGCAGCAGTGAACCTGTACCGCCGGGGCACCGGCGGGGCCTGTGTGGGCACCCTGCCCCTGCAGCAGCAGGACAAGGGTGTGTGGAGCGTCTATCTGCCGGCGACCAGCACGGGAAATACTACGATTTCACCTTACCACCCGTTTGGCACCTGCAATGCAGCTGACCTTACGCCCGCTCGGCCGGGGTGAACGGGGTGCGCAGCATGATCTTTGATCCGGCCCGGGTGGACCCGCAGGGCTGGGAGCGGGATGTGCGGCCGGTGATCCCGCCGGCCCGCCGCAGCGTTTGGGAGGTCGGCGTCCGGGATTTCTCGCAGGACCCGGCCAGCGGCGTGCACACAGCCTGGCGGGGCAAATTCCTGGCCTTTACCCAGCAGGGCACGACCCTGAGCAGCGACGGCATCCACCCCACCTGCCTGAATTACCTCAAGCGGCTGGGGGTGAGCTATGTCCAGCTCATGCCCATCTTCGATTTTGGCAGCGTGGACGAGAGCCGCCCCCTGACCCGGCAGTATAACTGGGGCTACGACCCCACCAACTTCAATGTGCCCGAGGGCAGCTACTCCACCGACCCACCCGGGGCGAGGTGCGGGTGCGGGAGTGCAAGCAGATGATCGCGGCCCTCCATGCGGCGGGCATCGGCGTTGTAATGGACGTGGTGTATAACCACATGTATCGTTCCGACAATGTGCTGAACCGGGTGGTGCCCCTCTACTACTTCCGCCAGAACGACGACGGTTCCCTCTCCAACGGCAGCGGCTGCGGCAACGAGTTTGCCTCCGAGCGGCCCATGGCCCGGCGCTATCTCATTGATTCAGTGCTCTACTGGGCGCGGGAATATCACATCGACGGCTTCCGGTTTGATCTGATGGGCCTGTATGACGTGGAGACCATGAACCTCCTCCGGGCTGAACTGGACAAGCTGCCGCCCCACGCCCCGGGCAGATCATCAGCTATGTCTCGGCCCACGACAACTTCACCCTGTGGGATAAGCTTCTGATGGTGCGCTACGCCCGCCCGGAGTTTGCCGCTGTGGACAAGACCGCCCTGGCCCAGAACCGGCTGGCGGCGGGCATCTACCTGACCAGCATGGGCCTGCCTTTCTGGCAGGCGGGCGAGGAGTTTGCCCGCACCAAGAAGGGGCAGGGCAACAGCTACCGCTCCAGCCCGGCCTCAACCGGCTGGACTGGCACCGGCCGAACAGTTCCACAGCCTTGTGGATTACTACCGCGGGCTCATTGGTCTGCGGGCGGCGTTCCCCCGGCTGGCGCGCTGGACAAGGCCGGCCCCGCCGCCATCGAGTTCTTCCCGCTGGAACAGCCTCTTGTGGGCTGGCGGCTCCCCGCCCAGTGGGGCGACGGCGCAGCGTGGAGCGCCTGTGCGTCTACTATAACCCCACCGAGACGGCGCAGGTCGTCACTCTGCCCGGCGGCAGCTGGAAGCTGCTGAGCGACGGCATCTCCTCCAGCCTGTGGCGGGGCAGCAGCCGCATCTGCACCGGCCAGACCGTTCTCCTGCCCCTGAGCGCCACCGTGTTCGGGCAGGTATAAAAATCCCCTGACCAGTTCACGCCGGTCAGGGGATTTTTGATTTATGGATCAGGAAAAAGATTGGGGAGAATCAGGAGTTTTTCTGTGCCTGCTGGGTCTGGGCGTTCTTTTCGCCCAGAGTCAGGCTGACAGTCTGCATCTGGCCTTCCCGGGCCACGGTGATGGAAAGGGTATCACCGGCGGCATGCTGCTGGATCAGGGTGCCAAGGTCGTCCTTCTGGGCAATCTCAGTGCCGTCGATGCTCACGATGCGGTCACCGGTCTTCAGACCGGCCTTGTCGGCGGGGCCGCCCTGCACAACATCCACAACGTAAACGCCGTAGGCATTGACGTTGAGCTGTGCGGCGGTCTGGGCATCGGTCACAGCCAGATAGGTGATGCCCATGTAGGGGCGGCCGGAGACATAGCCGTTCTCCAGCAGATCCTGTGCCACCTTGATGGCATCGTTGATGGGGATGGCGAAGCCCAGACCCTCCGCATCGCTGGAGGAGGACTTTGCGTTGACCAGACCGATGAGCTCACCGTTCATGTTGAACAGGCCGCCGCCGGAGTTGCCGGGGCTGACAGAGGCATCCATCTGGATCAGGGACATGGTGTTGGTGGAGCTGGTGCCCTGGATGGTCACGCTGCGGTTCAGGGCGCTGACGATGCCGCTGGTCACGGTGCCGCCCAGCTCACCCAGTGGGTTGCCCACGGCCAGCACGCTCTCGCCTACGGCAAGGCTGTCGCTGTTGCCAACGGTGGCGGGGGTCAGGTCGGTGGCGTCGATCTTGAGGACAGCCACATCGCTGGTGTCATCCTCGCCCACCACGGTGGCGGGGTAATCGGTATCGCCGATGGTCACGGTGATGTTGGATGCGCCGGATACAACGTGTGCACAGGTCAGGATATAGCCGTCGGAGCTGATTACGACACCGCTGCCTGCGCCGCTCTCCACCTGGCTCTGGCCGTACCAGGACCACTGGGAGTAGACCACCTGCTCGGTGGTGATGACCACAACGCTGGGGCTGACCATCTCAGAGACCTGAGCGGTGGTCATGCCGGAAGCAGTGTTCACTGCGGAGGCAGAGCCGGAATCACTGCTGGACGTGGAGGAAGGTGCCACCTGCTGGATGACCACCTTGCCGCCTGTGTTGCCCACCCGCTCCCACAAAGCCGCCGACAAAGCCCATGGCTGCGGCCAGCACCAGCGCAACTGCACTGCGGGCGATATTGCCGTTTTTCCGGCGGCGCTTTTTGGGAGGCTGCTTGGGGCTTCCCTGTGCGGCCTGATACCGGGGGTCTTCCGGAGGCGGCACCGCGCCGCCATCGCTGCCGCTGTTCGGCTCGGCCTGGGGGGCAGCCTGTGCAGCCTCGCCGTAGGTACCTGCCGTGTTGGCGGTGTTCATGCCGGAGGAGCCGACGTTGGGGTAGCCGGTCTCGCCGGTCTGGCTATGTTCAGAGGAATAATCGTATTCCCACTTGTTCTCGTTGTCCATACTGGTTACTTCCTTTCTCAAAGGGAATGGTTCGGAGGGGGCGCTCTGCCGCACCTCCTTGGAACTGTTTCTATTGTATCCGGTAATTGTGAAAAGGAATCGCTGACCGGGTGAAGAATATGTGAAATAAGGTCGCAGCGGGAAGCCTTGACAGCGGCGCGGGGGCTTGGTATTTTAAGAACGACCCTCTCAGTCATCGCTGCGCGATGCCAGTTCCCCCGAAGGGGGGAGCCAACACATCTGACAGGCGAGCAATCGCTGATTTGCAGGGCCTTATTCGGAGCCACAATAGGCTCTCCCTTTGGGAGAGCTGTCTGCGAAAGCAGACTGAGAGGGCAAGCTCGCGAAAGGAGCAAATTATGAAACTGGAAAAGATTCCGGGCGGTTATGCCCTGTATAAAGAGAAAACCATCATTGGCACCTGCCAGGCCCGGCCCACGGAGCAGGGCGCGGACATCACTGCCCTGACCATTGTGCCGGAATGGCGGCGCAAGGGCTACGGCTCCTACCTGTTAAAAGAGGTATTGCGTAGCCTGGGCGGCTATGACAAAGAGATGGCCACGGTGTTCACGGCTCCTCTGCCTGCCGATGCGGGGGAGCTGGCTTTCTGGGCAAAGTTTGGTTTTGCGGCAGAGGGCAGCGGCCTGTGCCGCCGCCGCACCCCCGACCTGACGGCCGTGAAGCTTGTGCAGGACTTCCTCGCCGCGCGGCTGACTGACCCGGGGCTCTGCATCGATGCCACCTGCGGCAACGGGGGCGACACGGCCTTTCTCTGCCGCCTTGTGGGTGAAGGCGGCCGGGTGCTGGGCTTTGACATCCAGCCGGAAGCCATTGCCTCCACCCGGCAGAACCTTGCACGGAAGGGCCTTGCGGCAGAGCTTCACTGCGACAGCCACGCCAACCTCTTACAATATGTGCAGCCCGGCACCGTTGATGCCGTGATGTTCAACTTCGGCTGGCTGCCCGGTGCCGACCACGGGGTGTTCTCCCGCGCACAAAGCAGCATCCCGGCGCTGGAAGCCGCCCTCGAGGCTCTGCGGCCCGGCGGGGTGCTCAGCGCCATCCTGTACAGCGGCAAGGTCATCGGTTCCGACGAAAAGACCGAGATCCTTCAGTGGATGCGCTCCCGGCCCCTGAAACAGTGCACCGCCCTTGTCTGCGGTTTCGCCAATTGGGCCGATACCGCCCCCTTGCCCTGCTTCCTCCTGAAAAAATAACAAAAACTCTTGCATCTAGGTGGAATTGCTGGTAAAATATAAGTTGTGTGTAATTTTGGCATCCTTGCCTCTCAGCCAAAGCCTGTCGGCTTTGCCAGCTCCCCCGAAGGGGGAGCCAACGCATCTGGAAGGAGAAGTGCTGCAGATCTGCAGGGCCTGTACCTGGAGCAGCAACCGGCTCTCCCTTTGGGAGAGCTGGCTGCGAAGCAGACTGAGAGGGCAAGCCAGTTTACGGAGAATCACCAATGTAACGTGAGATTGACCGAATAAAGAGCCATTCTGATTCAGGAGAAATCAATATATGACAAATCGTGAAGAGATCGAGCGCCGCCGGACGTTTGCGATCATCAGCCACCCCGATGCCGGCAAAACGACCCTGACCGAAAAGCTGCTGCTGTACGGTGGAGCCATCAATCAGGCCGGTTCCGTCAAGGGCAAGCAGAGCGCCAAGCACGCTGTGTCTGACTGGATGGATATCGAAAAGCAGCGCGGTATTTCTGTCACTTCCTCTGTTCTGCAGTTCAACTATGCAGGCAAGTGCGTGAACATTCTGGATACCCCGGGCCATCAGGACTTCTCGGAGGATACCTACCGCACCCTGATGGCAGCGGACTCCGCTGTCATGGTCATCGATGCGGCAAAGGGCGTTGAGGCCCAGACCATCAAGCTGTTCAAGGTCTGCACCCTGCGCCATATCCCCATCTTCACCTTCATCAACAAGATGGACCGCGAAGCCCGCGATCCCTTTGAGCTGATGGAGAACATCGAGGAGATCCTGGGCATCAAAACCTACCCCATGAACTGGCCCATCGGCTGCGGCAAGGAGTTCAAGGGCGTGTTTGACCGCAACACCCGCAAGGTGCTGGCTTTCTCCAGCGACGGCCGGGCCAACGGCGTGAAGAAGGTCAACGAGACCGAGGCCGAACTGGGCGATGCCGCACTGGACGAGATGCTGACCCCCTACCTGCACCAGCAGCTGGTGGACGAGATCGAGCTGCTGGACGGCGCTGCCGAGGAATTTGACCTCGACAAGGTGCTGCGCGGTGAGCTGAGCCCTGTGTTCTTTGGCTCTGCATTGACCAACTTCGGCGTGGAGCCTTCCTGGAAAACTTCCTGCGGCTCACCCCCACCCCGCTGGCCCGTGTGGACAGCCTGACCGGCGAGCCGGTGGACCCCTGCCGTGACGAGTTCTCGGCCTTCATCTTCAAGATCCAGGCCAACATGAACAAGGCCCACCGTGACCGCATCGCCTTTATGCGCATCTGCTCCGGCAAGTTCGAGCGCGGCATGGAGGCTTACCACGTGCAGGAGGGCAAGAACATCAAGCTTGCCACCGGAACCCAGCTGATGGCGCAGGACCGCGCATCGTGGATGAGGCCTACGCGGGCGATATCATCGGCCTGTTTGACCCGGGCATCTTCTCCATCGGCGACACCCTGTGCACCGGCAAAAAGAAGGTCGAGTTTGCGGGCATCCCCACTTTCTCACCGGAGCATTTTGCCCGCATCGAGCAGAAGGACACCATGAAGCGCAAGCAGTTCGTGAAGGGTATGGAGCAGATCGCCCAGGAGGGTGCCATCCAGATCTTCCGCGAAGTCGGCGGCGGCATGGAGGAGGTCGTGGTTGGCGTGGTCGGTGTGCTGCAGCTGGAAGTGCTGGAGTACCGCCTGAATACCGAGTACAACGTGGAGATCCGGATGCAGCAGCTGCCGTTCGAGCAGCTGCGCTGGGTGAAGAACGACCCCGACACCTACAACCTGCGCGACCTGGACCTGACCAGCGATACCAAGGCTGTGGAGGATATGAAGGGCAACCGTCTGCTGCTGTTCACTTCTGATTGGGCCGTCCGCTGGGCCGAGACCCACAACGAAACGCTGGAATTGAGCGAGTTCGGCAATATCTGATTGGAAAAAAGAGAGCTGCTGTGCGGAGCTGACTCGCACCGCAGTTCTCTTTTTTATAAAAAGCAAAAAACACAACAAAAGATGCCAGCCTCTGTATGAATGGTTCCCATTGCGGGGAACACTGCTGGCATGGAGGGAAACGTATATGGAAAACCTGAACATTGGCCGCAGCGGCATCGAAGTACCTTTTCTGGGCATGGGCACCTGGGCCATCGGCGGCGGCAGCTGGTGGGGCGACAACGATGATGCCCTTTCGGTCAAAGCCATCCAGACTGCTGTGGAGCAGGGCATCCGGTGGATCGACACCGCGCCCATCTACGGCCTGTACCACAGCGAGACCGTGGTGGGCGAGGCCCTGAAGCACATCGACCGGGACAAGGTGGTGCTCTCCACCAAATGCGGCCTGGAGTGGCGGCATGAAACGCCGGTGCTCCACAAGGTCGTGGACGGCACCGCCGTCTACCGGGACCTCTCGGCGCAGAGCATCATCGAGGACGTGGAGGACAGCCTGCGCCGCCTGGGCACAGACCACCTGGATGTACTGTACACCCACTGGCAGAGCCCGGACCTCGGCCTCTATCCGCTGGAGGAGACCGTGGAGGCCATGATGAAGCTGAAGGAGCAGGGCAAGATCCGCGCCATTGGTGCGTCCAACGTGACAGCGGATCTCATCCGGGGCTACTACCGGTACGGCCAGCTGGATGTCATTCAGGAGAAGTACAGTCTGCTGACCCGCCGCATCGAAAAGCAGCTCCTGCCCACCTGCAGGGAGCTGGGTGTTTCGGTGCAGGCCTACTCCCCGCTGGAGCAGGGTCTGCTCACCGGCAGGGTCACCATGGAGACCACCTTCCCCGAGGCAGCACCCGGAACAGCAATCTCTGCTTCCAGCCTGCCCGCCGGAAGCAGGCGCTGGACCTGCTGGCCAAGTGGGACGACCTGACCGGGAAATACGACTGCACCATGGCCCAGCTGGTCATTGCCCTGACGGCCCGGATGATCCCCGGCCTGCATGTGCTGTGCGGTGCCCGCACCCCGGAGCAGGTGCTGGACAATGCCGGTGCACTGAATATCAAACTGGACGGTGCGGATGCCGTCCGCATGAAGTGGGACGTGGATGCCATTTCCTGAGCCGGTGCTTCAGAACAAAAGCAGATAATCAAAAAGGGACGATGCCGCAAAAGCATCGTCCCTTTTTGGTTATTTGTGCTCCTTCAGTTGGCAGAGGAAGTCATCGGCTTCGATGGCCTCCGGGGTGAAGGAATTGTTCTTCCACCAGCTGACCAGCGCGGTGGCAATGGTCAGGCCGGTGGAGACCAGCTGCTCCAGCTCTGCCGATTCAATGGGCAGGACACGGTGGCCGGTGGCACTGAGCACCTGATTGGTCAGCGCCAGTGCCAGCGCCGCCGTGCGGGCCAGCGTGGCGGGAGAGATCTTGCATTTCTTCATGGGGAACTCCTTTCTTTTATAGGATGGTACGGTCGAGCCCCGCCCGGTGGAGCAGGGCGGGATAATCCTTTTCGGTGCGGCTCAGGTCCACGGGGCCGGAGATGCCGGGTGCCCTGCCCCTGCTGGTGTACTGCCACATTCCGTGCCTGCGGGCCGGGCGTTTGCCCCGGTAGTCCGCCAGCCAGAGGTCAAAGGGGGCCAGTGTGTCCATGTGCAGGGCGGTATCTGCAAAATGGGTGTAGGTGTATACCATGGCGTACAGGCCCCAGTGCTCCAGCTGCCGTGCCGCCCCGGCAACAAGGGCGGAGAGCGCGTCCGGTGTCAGGGCACGCAGACGGGCATCCTCCACGTCGATGGCAGCGGGCAGCTGAAGCCGCTTTCCCCTGAGGGCATCGTGCAGGAGGGCCAGCTCGGCATCCCGCTGTGGGGCGGTAACGGCACAGCTGTAATAGTAGACCCCCACCGGGATGCCCAGCCGGGTGCAAGCAGAGTAGTTTGTTTCAAACATGGGGTCGATGTAGGGCGTGCCGCTCCTGCTGCCCAGTGCGCGCAGCATCACGCCGTGGACCCTGCCGCTGGCTTTTACGGTATCCCAGTCTATGCGGCCCTGCCAGCGGGAGACATCCAGCACTGTGAACATCAGGTGGCCTCCAGCAGGGTCTTGAGGGCGGCGGGAGTGACGGTGTCCACCACCAGACTGCCATCGCTGCGGATGGACAGCACCCGCAGGAGGCACCAGCCTGCGGGGCCACCGGGGCAGGCAGCGCGCCTACGTCCTGCGCGTCCAGCACCACTGCGCCGCCTTTGCCGTTGACACTGAGCAGGGTGCCGTCCTCGGGCGCAAAGGATTCAGCGCGCAG
>ENA-OQIO01000218-OQIO01000218.1-human-gut-metagenome-genome-assembly--contig:-NODE-218-length-30124-cov-2.845751_pt1 | contig 30124 bp, 39 predicted proteins | sample MGYA00242573_ERZ504737 | MGnify/ENA primary metagenome ERZ504737 (study PRJEB26092, sample SAMD00036203) | human gut metagenome | host: Homo sapiens | study: EMG produced TPA metagenomics assembly of...
GCAAGATGACGATATCTAACAATTTGAGTAGCTGTATCATACTGGGGATTATTTGCTAAAACATAAGAACTGTAAACTCCATATAAGTCAATTCAGTATTTTTCACAAACAGGAGATACCATATTTTCATACAATTCTTCTACATCAACACAATGTGCAAAATAATTTTTCACAAATGCACCTTCTTTCATTTTGAACTGTTCGTTTTTGAACTTTAATAATATACACCGCTTTTTTTATCCTGTCAAGATGCTATTAATCTTCTAATAAATCTAGCTCAATATAGATATTCTTTTAATCACTTACACATCTATCAAAAAATAATTGCTCCAATACATTAAAATTTTGAGGGTTCTTGTAACTGTAATGAAGCCCAAAAACAAAATCAGCAAAAGAGTAGGGCATAAAATCATATAATAACTTTGAACCCCGTTTGAAATGTTCCATAACAACAACGGGTTAGCGAGGTGCTTTATGAACAAATACGCTCCTAATCCTATTATTAAGAGAAACCCACCATATTGAATGACAAATAATAGAAACTACCTATCATGGAGGTGCATTTGCAAAATAAAACTGCTTGTGAAAGCAGCCTAGTAATGGTATTATTTTCATAGGCAGTGATTCTTTCTTTTGTGTTATGTTTTGTGTGGTAACTTAACAATAACTATTTTTAAGAAAAGAAGCAACTGCCTTTTTTAGAAAAAGTAGAAAAACTGCGCCACAGCCTTGGCAGGCCATCGCGCAGCGATTTTGTTCAACTGGAAGTTTTCTCTTTTTATAATAACATGATTTTTTCTTCAATTTGCTTAATTACTTCTTTAAAGACTTCATCACTCTGTCCTGTTGGATCTGGTAATCCCCAGTTATCATCAAAATATCTGCCAATATACGGACATCCCACATCACATCCCATTGAAATAGCAATATCAGGTGTCGGAATTTTATCATAAGTTTTACTAAACTGTTTTTCTTCCATATCAATCCCGTATAACTTTTTCATCAGTCTGACCGCATCCTGGTTTTATCTGTGGTTTAGTCTCTGTTCCACAGGAATAGCATTCAAAATCATTGCCTCTCAAATGATTGCCTAATGCCTCAGCTATCTGGCTTCTACATGAATTATGAACACAAACAAAAGCAATTTTCTTCTTTTCCATTATCCTCTGACCTCTTTGAGAATCTTAATAACCTCTTCTTTCTTTAATACTTTGCCAAAGGAAACAATCTTTCCGTCAATAACCAAAGCTGGTGTTGTCATTACTCCATAAGAGGCAATTTCTCCCCATTCTTTAATATGTTCAATGGTTGTATCCATACCTAATTCAGTTAGCGCTTCTACCGTTGCAGCTTCAAGCTGATTACATTTTGCACAACCACCACCAAGAATCTTTACCCCCATACTGTTTTTCTTTTCTTCTGCCTTTTCCATTGTCTCAGGCGTGCAGGTTCCACCACAGCAGCATGATGATTTTGTTTCGTCTTTCTTCTTACCTAATCCAAATAATGCCATAATCATTCTCCTTTTATATCATAAAAATATTGTAATGTGTTAAATACATAACCAACAACTATAATTCCGATTGCACAGATAGCAATAAAAATTCCAAGAAGTTTTGGTTTAAACTGCTTTTCTTAGCATAATCAGAGATGGAAGGCTCAATGTGGTTACCGCCATCATAAAAGATAAAATAGTTCCAAGCTGGGCACCTTTTGCAAGCAAAGCCTCTGCAATCGGTATTGTCCCAAAAATGTCAGCATACATGGGAATTCCGATTAAGGTTGCTAATATTACGCCAAAAGGATTATTACTTCCAAGAATACTTTCTACCCAAACTTCCGGAATCCAGTTATGAATCAATGCACCAATACCTACACCTACCACAATATAAGGAAATACTTTTCTGAATGTAGATACTACCTGGTCTTTCGCATATTCCAATCTTTCCTTTTGTGTTAATGTTGGAGAATCAATATCCACTGCACTTGCATTTCTTACAAATGCCTCCACATAATTTTCTAAGTGCATTTTTTCAATAAGGGTACCACCAGCTACTGCAATCACAAGTCCGAATATAACATATACCACTGCAACCTTTGTTCCAAAAATACTCATCAAAAGAATCAAACTGCCAAGATCAACCATAGGAGATGAAATCAAAAAGGAAAAGGTTACTCCTAACGGAAGTCCTGCACTTGTAAATCCTATAAACAAAGGAATAGATGAGCAGGAACAAAACGGTGTGACCGTTCCAAGCAAAGCTGCTATGCAGTGTGCAGAGATACCTTTAAATCTTCCCATGATCTTCTTACTTCTTTCCGGAGGAAAGTAGCTTTGGATATAGGAAATCATGTAGATTAAGAAGCAGAGCAGCACTGTAATTTTCAGAACATCATAAATAAAAAATTGAATGCTGCCACCCACTCTGGTATTTATATCTAATCCCATCATGGTAAGTGCATTTCCTATCAGTCATTAAGCCACTTCATTCCCAATATCTGATTCTGAATAAACTCCCAAATCATGAATTACAACAGCCCCCTTTACCATCAGTGCAGGATAACCCTTCAATAAACTGTTTATATTCCTTCAATGTTTCACAGTTTAAAGAATAATGACTCCATTTTCCTTCCTTACGTGCATTTACCAAACCACACTCTGTTAATATTCTCATATGATGAGAAAGAGTTGGCTGGGTAATTTTAAAAGCTTCTAAAAGTTTACAGCCGCATTTTTCGCCCTCCGATAACATTTGTACAATTTGAAGTCTATTGCTATCTCCAAGAGCTTTACAAATAAGTGCAACATCCATAGTATTCATTTCAGTCACCTCGCATAGATATTTATCTATATGTCATTATATACAATACATAGATGATTGTCAATGTGATTTGAAAAAGAATATGAATCACCTGACTCATATTCTTTTTCATCTTATTTATATACTCTTATTTATCGTGAAAATTTAAATTTGTTGAATTAAGAAAATCGGAATTGACCGAGTTCTTTGAGCGAGGGATACTTCTTGTCCGAAGGGTAAGAAGGTGGGCGTGAAAAGAATTAGAACCTTTTTTTCTTCTTCTTTTCATCTTTATTTAATGTTGTGTAACCCATTGTTCTTTCCTCTTGTTTAATCGTATTTTGAATGTATACACAGTATCAGTATGCATTCCAATTTTTACCTTTTTGCCCATTATATATGAAAAAAACAATATCATTCTCTGCTGTCAAAACAGCAAAAAAGAACCGGTACAGGATTTCACTCCCATACCGGTTCTTTCATAAAATATATCATCGTAAATCACTTTTTAAAATCACCTTCCGGCAACGCATTTTCCGATAACTGCCATTACAACAAACACAACAATATCCGCCGCCACAATCGTTGAGCCGACCGGCGTTGAAAACAGTACGGATGCCAGAATACCGAATAACGCACACAGCACCGAAATCACGGCAGAACAGATGACTACACCTTTGAAATTTTTAATCACCTGCATGGCAGACAGCGCCGGGAATATCACCAGTGCCGAAATCAGCAGGGAACCGACAAGGTTCATTGCAAGCACGATAATGACTGCCGTTACCACGCAATCAGCAGGTTATAGCGGTCTGCCTTCATGCCGGTTGCGTTGCAAAATTTTCATCAAATGTAACGGCAAATATCTTATTATAGAAGAAAACGTATATAAAATCACCACGACCGAAGCCGCTACACACAGCCATACCTCGGCTGTCGTCAGTGTCAGAATGGACGTTGAACCAAACAGCGTTCCGCACACATCCCCGTTAATATTCGTCGATGTCGAAAACAGATTCAGCAAAAGGTAGCCGACAGCCAGTGCACCGACGGAAAGCATGGCGATTGCCGCATCTCCGTGGATTTTGGTATTCTGTCCGGTGCGCAGTAACAGAATTGCCGCCACAACCGTCACCGGCATGACAAGCAGGGTGTCATTGGTCAGGTTCAAAACCGCCGCCACCGCCATTGCGCCGAATGCGACATGCGAAAGTCCGTCACCGATATACGAAAATCTTTTTAAAACCAGCGTCACGCCGAGCAGTGAGGAACACAGCGCAATCAGCACACCTACAATCAGCGCATAACGCACAAACGGAAAACGCATATAAAATGCCAGTGTTGTTATCATATCACTCATTGTCTTTCTCCTCCGTTCCTTCCAGTAATTTCCATGCGTCACTTTCCAGATAGTCTTTGCTTGAGCCGAAATAGAGCTGTTTTTTTCCTATCTGTAAAATATGGCTCGCATATTTTAACGCCGCCTGAATATCATGCGATACCATAATAATCGTGACACCGCTCTTGTTAAGCTGTTCAATCAACTGATACATTTCAGCCGTTACTTTCGGGTCCAGCCCTGCCACCGGTTCGTCTAAAAGAAGCAGCTTGGTTGTGGCACACAGCGCCCTTGCTAGCAGGACTCTCTGCTGCTGCCCGCCGGAAAGCTCCCGGTAACAGCGGTTTCTTAAATTCCAGATACCCATTTTTTCCATATTCTGCTGCGCTTCATTTTTCTGCTGTCTGCTGTAAAACGGCTTCCAGCCGCTTTTATTTAACGTTCCCGTCAGCACAATCTCCATAACCGATGCCGGGAAGTCCTTCTGCACTGCCGTCTGCTGTGGCAGATAGCCGACTTCATAGGCTGACAGTCCGTCCCCCGTTTCGATTGTTCCCGAAATGGGCTGTATCAGACGTAACAGGGTCTTCATCAGCGTACTTTTTCCTGCACCGTTTTCACCGATAATGCAAAGGTAGTCCCCTTTGTTTACCGTAAAATGTATATGCTCCGTCACTGCTTTTCCTTCATAGCCCAGTGCCAGATCTTCACATGTTATATAAGCCATAACTGCTCCTTTCCAGTGTGTATCTGCCGTTATAAATTCTCAATACACAGATTTTTTATCATCAATTTAATGCCGCCTTTAAGACCTCAAGATTTTTCTCCATCACTGAAAGATACGTGTACCCGTCCGCTATCTGCTTTTTCGTGACAGACTGCATGGAATCCAGTGTCAGGATTTCGGCATTTTTATTTTTGTATTTCAATAACAGTCTTTGCCACCTGTTCTCCCGAATTTTCAATTACCAGCACTTTGGACAGTCCCAGTTCGTCGATTTTTCCCGATAAAAAAACGACCGTTTTAAAGCTTGCGGAAGTTTCCGAACTGCACCCCGCAAATGCCGCATAGTAATTGATTCCGTAATCGTCAACCAGATAGCGGAACGGGAAGCGGTCACCAAACAGCACGGTGTCGTGCTTTGCGCTCTGTACAGCCTGCGCATACTGTGTATCCAGTTCATTTAACCGGCTCTGATAAGCGCTTGCGTTTTCCCGGATTGCCTGTGCGTGTTTGGTATCTTTCCCGGCAAGAACATTTGTTAATTCTTCCACAATCTTTTCTGCATTTTTTACGGAAAGCCAGATGTGTTCATCATATTCGATTTCATCTTCGTGATGATGTTCTTCACCGTGGTCATGACTGCCGTCATGTGCCTCGTCATGGTCATCGTCTTCCTGTGCATGGCTGTGGGTGTGTCCGTGGCTGTCCCCCTGCATACCCTCTGCCAGTTCTTCCTCTTTTACGGAATCGCCTAAATAGTCCATGAGATTTACAACGGTCATATCGGGATTTACCGCTTCTTTTAATGCCGATGTCACCCAGTTTTCAGATGTTCCTCCAGTGTACACCAGCACGTCACAGGAAGCCACTGCCGCAATATCCGCCGTGGACGGCTGGTAGCTGTGCATATCCACACCGTTGTCCGTCAGTAGTTTAATCTCGAATTCGTCACTGTTCTCTCCTAAAATCTGCCGCACCCAGTCGTACTGCGGAAATGTCGTGCATACCACTTTGATTTTATCCGAAGTCACAAAAGACGAAGGCAGTTTCCCACAGCCCGCCATTGCCGCGATAGACGTTATGCACAGCAGAAACGCACATATAACAGCGCCTTTTTCTTTTATTTTATTCATGATTCTTTTCATGACTGCCGCTCTCCATTTCCTTACATTCCCTGCACATTCCGTACAGCACAGAACTGCTGCACTCCAGGGCAAATCCGTGATGTTCCTCAAGATGTGCCCGGATATCTTTCATAAATCCACATTCCAGATGAATCACCCGTCCACAGCGCACGCACTGTAAATGCAGATGTTCGTGACATTCCGGGTGTCCGTCCGTATACTGGTAAACCGCGTGTTCATCTTTTGCGGTCTTATATTTTAACAAAATGCCTTCGTCCGTCATCTTGTCGAGATTCCGGTAAATCGTTGCCAGATTGACCTGCTTGCCGTTCTCCTCTAAATAATGGTGAATATCCGCCGCACTGACAATCTGCTCTTTGTGTGCCGTAAAAAACTCCATAATATAGCTTCTGCTTTTGGTTTTATAACCGTTCTGCATGATTTTTCCTCGATTCTTTTTTGTGCTATCCTCCATTCCACAGGCATTTTAATGCCTGCGGGCACAATACTGCCAATAACAAGTGAAGCTTGCTGTTGCCAATTTGCAAATCATTTGCATTTTGGAATTGTAGCACATTCATTTCGTACTGTCAACAGATTTGCAAAACATTTGCAAATTCATTTTTCGGCAATAAAATATCCGGGACTTACAAAAACACGGACGCTTTCCTCGTCATTTTTTGTAAATCCCGGATTTTAAATTTCACGGATTTTAAATTGTATTTTTGCTCTTAACCTTTCACACCACCAAGTGTAACGCCCCGTACAATAAATTTTGACAGGCACAGATAAACGATGATAACCGGTAAGATGGCACAGCCAAGCATCATATAGACCTTGCCCATATCAAACTTTAAGAAGTCGGCACTTCTTAACTGCGCAATCAGAATCGGAAGTGTCTTTTTACTGTCTTTGTTTAACAGCAGGGATGGAATAAAGTAATTATTCATGATGACACGAATGTAAATATGGCCTGCACGGCAATTGCCGGTTTCATCAGCGGCAGTACAATCTGGTTAAAAATTCTGAATTCATGCGCTCCGTCAATCCGGGCTGCTTCAACCAGCTCCATCGGAAGCACGCTGTCCATATACTGCTTAATAAAGAAGAATACAACCGGTGATGCAATGGACGGTATAATCAGCGGAATAAATGAATTCATCAACCGCATGTTGCTCATCTGGTTAATAAAACCAAGTGCAGATACCTGTGTCGGCACCATCATGATGACCATAATAAAGGTAAATGCTGCTTTCTTAAACCTGAAATCATATGCGTGGATTGCATATGCCGTCAGTGCCGAAAAATATACGGAAAGCACTGCCGAACCGGAAGCTACCAGAAGGCTGTTGCACATTCCCTTTAAGACCGGAAGCTGTTTATCCTTCAACAGATTCGTCAGATTGACAAAAAATGACTTTCCCGGAATTAAAGAGAATCCTTTTTGTATATCCGGGTGGGACCTTGTCGTATTAATCAGCAGTACGTAAAAAGAAAACAGGCACAGTATAGAATGATAATTAATACGATATAGCACAAAGTTCTCTGTATATTCAAAATGATTTTATCCTTTTTATCGGATTTCTTTTTGCTGACAGCGCTCATAATCTATACCCCCTTTGCCTTTTTAACTTTCTTTGCCCCTACGTTTACCATATCTTTGGTAACATACTTAAATACCGCAACACTCAGTATCGCCGTAATGATAAACAAAATCACGGATAACGCACCTGCCATGCCGTAGTTCTTACTATATAAATGCTTATTCAGATACATAATAACCGTCATGCTCGTTCTGTCCGGATTACCGTTACCGTTTGTTAAAATCTGCGGAACATCAAACATCTGAATACCACCAATCAGCGATGTTACAAGGGTGTATGCCATAATCGGACGGATAATCGGAAGTGTAATGCGTCTGAATATCTGAATGGAATTCGCCCCGTCAATTCTTGCAGCTTCAAGAATACTGGTATCAATTCCCATAATACCTGCCATTAAAACAATGGTCGTATTACCAAACCACATGAGGAAATTCATCAGTGCAATCAGACCTCTTGCGCCTGCAACTTCCGAAAGAAACCGGTATGTAGGAAGTCCCATGGAATTCAGCAGGTTATTAATCGGGCCTACATCTGAAAATATGGTGTAAAACAGCATTGAAAATGCAGATGCCATAATCAGGTTCGGCATATAAATAACGGTCTTAAAGAATCCCGTACATTTCAATCTCAATCGCAAATCCGTAAACCAGGATGCAAGCAGCAGTGAGAAAAACATCTGCGGAATAAAGCCCATCATCCAGATAATAAACGTATTTTTCAAATAAATCGGCAATTCGCTGTTAAATAGTATTTCTTTATAATTCTGTAATCCTACAAACTTTGGTCCTATCTGCATAAGACCCACTCTGTAATTTTCAAAAAAGCTGTTATAGAAAGTGGAAATCAGCGGAAGCAGCTGAAAAATAAAATATACCAGAAAGAACGGTATCAAAAATATATATCCCCACTTTGCATAACTTACACATTTTGATCTTCTTTTTCTTTTCATGCCGCCCTCCATTTCCGGTAAACAAATGCACGCCCTGAAACCCGTTTCTTGAAACCAGCTTTATTCTGATAACAATTCAATGATTTCAAGGCGTGTCTGTCACCTTATACTGTCATGTTATTAATGTGTCAGATTCGGGTATTTCTCTGTTGCGGCCTTGTAGAAATTATCAAGTGCCTTGTCTTTTGTAACATTTCCGTCGAAGTAATCCTTCATTGCCTTCTGGAATTCTTCATTTAATCCCTGGTCATATGCTGAAATATTCTTCATATTAATCTTCGGTGCAGCTTCTGCAAAGAGTTTAATATGGTTCTGTCCGCCAAGGAAGTCTGACTTGAAATTGCTGTTTGCAAGTTCATTCATGCCGGAAATGGTATTGGTGTAATCCTGTGTATCTTTTGTAATCTGGACTTCTGTATCCTTATCGCAGGTCATTGTCTGCATAATTTCTTTAATCAGGTTCGGATTATCGGTTCCGGCTGCTGCACAAATCCATGTACCGCCCCAGTAATAGCTCTGTGGTCCCTGGCATACGGCATAATCCCCGTAAATACCATTACCGACTTCTTCCTTACCGCCTTCTTTTACAGGTGTTTCCAGTGCATTGCCAAGAAGTGTAAAGTTAATACCCCATGTTGAATAAAAGAATCCAAATACATTTCCTTTCGGGCCCTGGTCAGCCTGCCATACATTGTCCCAGAGTGAAGACTTGTTGTTGTAGCCTTTTTCTGTAAAGGTCTTTGTCTGGTCAACCCATTTCATAATGTTGTCATCAATGACAATCTTATTATTGGAATCAACCCACGGTGCTGATACGTTGTTTGAGAATACTCTGTAGGCATCGTCATATCCGGAAAGCATTTTGTAACCTTTTTCAGATGCCTTTTCAGCTACAGCATTAAACTTATCCCATGAAGAAAGCTGTGCCTGTACTGCATCCGGATCATCCGTGCCGAGAACATCTTTTGCAATGGAACGTCTGTATGCGAACAATCCCGGTGTTGCCTGCCATGTTGTACCTTTCTGTACGCCCTTTGAATCTGTTACGATATCTTTGGTGTACTGATACTGGTCAGCCAGTGCATCCTTTGAAAGTCCGATGTCATTGACAACGTCCAGTGTGTAATCACTGTCAACATATTTCAACGCATAATCGGCTTCAATCAGGAAAATATCAATCTTTTCATCTGCCGGTACGTCATTCTGTTTTAAAAGTGCTGCATCCAGTGCATTCTGGTATGCGTTGTTTTCATTCGGTGTAACCACGAAATTTACTTTTACATCTGACGGAAGCTTTCCGGACTTTTTAAAATATTCAAATCTGTCCTGAAATTCTGTATTCCAGCAGTAGATATTCAATACTTTTCCCTGTGCTGCCTCACTTGTATCAACCTTTGAAGCGGCCTGTTTTCCTCCCGAACCGCATCCTGCAAGTGTTGTCACTGCCATCATTCCCGCAAGCATTAAACTTGTAAATTTACCCTTCTTCATAATAATACCTCCTCAAAAACCCCTTTAGCTGATATCTCTGACAGTTTCACCCTCTATCAGAGTTCCTTCAACTATAACTCTTTTTACCAGTGTCGTCTTCGGACGTTCAATCGCCGCTATCAGTTCTTTGGCTGCCTTCTTTCCGATCTCCATCGTATCCTGCCGCAGTGTGGTAAGTTTCGGGCTTAACATCTGCGATAATTTAATACCGTCATATCCTACCGTCGAAATATCCCTCGGCACTTTTAAACCCCTTTTGCGGACTGCATTGAGTCCTCCGGTATTCGACAGGTCATCCGGATAAAATATGCAGGTCGGTGCATCTTTCATATCCAGCAGTTCATCTGTGAACTGTTCTGCTTTGACTGAATTCAGATACTCTGATGATTTCACGTATTCATCCGGTACCTCAATCCCCAATTCCTCAAGTGTCCTGTAAAATGATGTTAATCTCTGCTTTGTTACCTCCGAATCATCCTCTCCATGTATATAAGCAATCCTGCGATGTCCCATCTCATATACATACCGGACTAAATCTCTCATCCCCTTTACATTATCCGAGCTTACCGAAGTGCAGCTGTTAAATACGTAGTCAATCGTTACCGTGGGAATCGTTCCGTTGACAACTTCCTTCACTTCCTCACACTCAAAATCCGTACATGCAATAACAACTCCATCGAGATTACGATATTTACAATGTTCATAATAAGTCATTGTCTTGCTGTGCGTATTAATAAATGTAATATCGTATCCGCAGCTTTCTGCCTCGACTTTGACACCTTGAAGCACCGCTGAAAAATATTCATGCGTCAGACCGCTGTTTGCTTTGTCATTTAAAAGAACGCCAATATTATAGGAACGGTGTGTCTTTAATGCCCTCGCCGCCGAGTTCGGATAATATCCCATCTCATCTGCCGCTTTCTGAATCCGCTTTCTGGTTTCCTCGCTGATGTCACTATGATGGTTCAGCGCTTTACTGACCGTTGCAACAGATACTTTACATCTGTCTGCAATATCTCTCATAGATACCATAGTCACTTACCTCGTTTGTCTGAGCCGTTAATAGTTACTTAATCGTTTTCGTAAATTCAATATAGCATGTTATTATTTTAAATGCAACTCTTTTTTGACATTTTATAAAATTAGTGCATTTTGTATATACACTTTTGTGCATTTTGACTATTTTTCTGTTTTTCTCATTTCAACATTGCATTTTTCTTTTTATTAAAATATACTCAGCTTAGAGATAAATATGATTATTTTCTATCTGTTTTTCTGCATATACTAGTGTATAAGCCCGGCAGGCTTTTTATTTTCCGGAATTTCTTAATCGTTTTCGTTAAATGGCACGTATTTTTTCCGCCATAAAATACCTGTAAACTTAACAAAAGGAGGTTTTCTATGAATTTTGGATATTTTGATGATACAAATAAAGAATATGTGATTACTACACCACAGACGCCGCTGCCATGGATTAATTATCTGGCTGCGAAGCTTCTTCCGCCTGATCAGCAACACCGGCGGCGGCTATGCTTTTTATAAAGATGCCAAACTGATGCGTCTTACCCGATACCGCTATAACAATGCACCGTTAGACAGCAACGGCCACTACTACTATATCAAAGACGGCAGCACCGTATGGAATCCTGGCTGGCAGCCGTCACAGACCGCACTGGATGCTTATGAATGCCGCCACGGTCTTGGATATACGATTTACAAAGGTATTAAAAATGAACTGGAAGCCTGTGTAACCGCACTCGTTCCAATCGGTGCCGACTGTGAATTAAACAAAATCAGCCTGAAAAATCTTTCTGACAGCAAAAAAAACATCAGTCTTTATTCTTATGTTGAATTCTGTCTGTGGAATGCCGTTGAAGATATGAATAATTTTCAGAAAAATTACAGCACCGGTGAAGTCGAAGTCGTAAAGGGCGACAGCCGCTCCTGCATTTATCACAAAACCGAATACCGTGAACGCCGCAATCACTATGCCGTCTATGCTGTAAATGCTGCGTGTGACGGATTTGATACCGCACGCGAGAGCTTTCTTGGTACATACGGCTCCCCTGCCGCACCACAGTCCGTTGGAAACGGCACTTCCTGCAATTCCATTGCCAACGGCTGGCAGCCATGCGGTTCTTTCCGGCTGGATATTACGCTTGAACCGCACGAAAGCGTGATTTCATCTTTATGCTCGGCTACATTGAAAATCCGGCAGATGATAAATGGGAAGCGCCACAGATTATCAACAAGAAAAAAGCAAATGAATTGATGGAACATTTTCTTTCTATCAAAGATTTTGACAATGCGCTGTTACGTTTAAAAGACTACTGGAGTCATCTGCTCTCCGGCTATACACTTGAAGCCGATGATGAGAAACTCTGCCGCATGGTCAATATCTGGAACCAGTATCAGTGCATGGTTACTTTTAATATGTCCCGCTCCGCTTCTTATTTTGAATCGGGTATCGGCAGAGGCATGGGATTTAGGGATTCCTGCCAGGATCTGCTTGGCTTTGTCCACTTAATCCCGGATAAAGCGCGCCAGCGTATTTTAGATATTGCTTCTACCCAGTTTGAAAACGGAAGTGCTTACCACCAGTACCAGCCGCTGACCAAAAAGGGAAATGCAGACATCGGAAGCGGCTTTAATGACGACCCGTTATGGCTGATTGCCGGAACTGCCGCTTATTTAAAAGAAACCGGCGACTATTCGATTCTGGATGAAATGACACCGTTTGACAGCAATCCGGACAATCAGGCTCCGCTGATGGAACATCTGCGCCGCTCTTTTCATTTTACGTCCACACATCTCGGACCACACAACCTGCCGCTGATTGGCCGTGCCGACTGGAACGACTGCCTGAATCTGAACTGTTTTTCAACCGTTCCCGATGAATCCTTCCAGACTGCCGGTGCTTCCGAAGGTCCTGTTGCTGAATCTGTTTTTATTGCCGGAATGTATGTAAAGTACGGCAGGGACTATGCACAAATCTGCCGCCATGCCGGTCTTACCAAAGAAGCTGATGATGCCGATGCGCAGGTTGAGCAAATGATACAGGCGGTTTTAAAATCCGGCTGGGACGGCGAATGGTTCTTACGTGCCTACGATGCCGCCGGAAAAAAAGTCGGTTCGCATGAATGTGAAGAAGGTCAGATTTTTATTGAGCCGCAGGGCTTCTGTGTCATGGCTGGAATCGGGGTAAAGGAAGGTCTTGCCGAAAAAGCACTGGAAGTCCGTAAAAAACAGGCTGGATACAAAATATGGCATTGTTCTTTTACAGCCGGCTTACACATACTATCACCTTGAACTGGGTGAAATTTCATCTTACCCGGAAGGCTACAAAGAAAATGCCGGTATCTTCTGCCACAACAATCCATGGGTTTCCATTGCCGAAACTGTTTTGGGACACGGCAGCCGCGCCTTTGAAATTTATAAAAAAATCTGTCCGGCATATCTTCAGGATATCAGCGACCTGCACCGGACGGAAGCTTACGTTTATTCGCAGATGATTGCCGGAAAAGATGCATGCCGTTTCGGTGAAGCAAAAAACAGCTGGCTTACGGGAACTGCCGCATGGACATTTACAAATGTTTCACAGTATATTCTCGGTATCCGCCCTGAATTTGACGGACTCTGCATCGATCCGTGTATTCCGGAAACCCTGTCCGGATTTACCGTAACGCGGCATTTCCGCGGTGCCGTTTATCATATTCACGTTGATAATTCTGCCAAATCGCAGAAAGGCATCAAAACCCTTCTTGTAAACGGCACTCCGGTTGAAGGAAATATGATCCTTATCAGAAAGATGTGACGGAATATCATGTCTCTGCAATTATGTAATGGAGGAACTTTGTATGAAACATATTAATTTTCCAAAAGATTTTATATGGGGAACAGCTTCCAGCTCCTATCAGACCGAAGGGGCTTATAACCGGGACGGCAAAGGCGCTTCTATCTGGGATACGTTCTGTCAAAAAAGCGGTGTCATTGCTGACAGCTCTGACGGAACGCTTGCCTGCTGTTATTATGATAACTATGAAGAAGATATCCGGTTCATGGCAGATGCCGGTATCCGCGCGTACCGTTTTTCTGTTTCATGGCCGCGGATTTTTCCAAACGGCGATGATCCTGCTGTCAATCCTTTGGGGCTTGCCTTTTATGACCGTGTTGTAGACTGCTGTATCCAGTATGGCATCCAGCCGCACATTACGCTTTTTCACTGGGACCTTCCACAGTCCCTTTCGGACCGCGGCGGCTGGCTGTCTGCGCATACGATTGAAGCATTTGTGCGTTATGCTGCTGTTATCTGTGAACATTTTTCGGACCGTGTAACTTATTTTTCCACAATCAATGAACCGCAGATTATTACAAAAATGGGGTATTATGACGGTCTTCACGCGCCCGGATACCGGCTTTCCATGCTGGAAACACTGGATATTCTCCACGCACTTGCCAAAGCTCATGCACTTGCCGTTCCCGCAATGCGCAGGGCTGCAAAGAAACCGGTCAAAATTGGTTTTTCAAGTACCGGAAATCTGTGCTATCCATGCAGTGAAAATGAAGCGGATATCTGTGCCGCAAGAACTATGACATTTGCCAATACCAAAGAAAATATTTTATTCTGTCATCACATTTTCTGCGATGCGGTTATCAACGGACTTGCACCGGATTTTGAAGCACTTGCGCCGGAGATTACTGCTGATTTAAAATCAGATGATACGCTGAATTTTGTAACACAGCACCTTAAAAATGTGTGGAACGACTGCAGCGAATTAAATCCGCCTTTGGATTTTCTGGGGCTGAACATTTATAACGGACGCAAAGCCGGTGCAGACGGTTTTACGAAACGATATGCAGGTTTTCCAAAGACAGCACTGAAATGGCCTGTCACTCCCGAAGTTATGAACTGGGGTACACGCTTTCTGTATGAACGCTATCATCTGCCGATTTTTATTACTGAAAATGGGCTTTCCTGCAATGACCACATTTTCCTTGACGGAAAGTCCATGATGCTGAACGCATTGATTTTCTGACGCGCTATCTGTTACAGCTGAGTGAATCCATAAAAGAGGGTACACCCGTCATGGGGTATTTTCACTGGTCTTTTACGGACAATTTTGAATGGCACAGCGGTTACGATGAACGTTTCGGACTGGTATATATTGATTATCCGACACAAAAACGGATTCCGAAAGATTCCTATTACTGGTACCGGAATCTGATTGCAGACTCTGCAGAATAAGCCGCAGATTTACGGAATTTCATATACCTCTTTTACCGCGGTTAATGCGTCCTTAAAAATCAAATGATTCAGTTCTGATTCATTCTGATAAAATATCTCAAGTGTATCGGAAGCTTTGTCTGTTTTTCCGGCTGTCCGGTACATATGATAATCAACTGCGCTGTTGTAGCAGGCACTGAAAGCATAGTAGTCCCTGTCATCTTCTGTGACTGTTCTTCCAACAGCGCGGTTATATGCCACCTTTTCTGATAATCTGCCGTAATCACCATCGCAGAAATCCTCATACAGCTTCTCTGACGTATATCCTTTTCTGGACTGCTTTTCCCGAAAATAATCATACGCATTTTCCGCCGCTGACGGAATAATCATCAAAACCAGTACGGCAACAACCAGATACAACAGCTTTCCTATTATATTAACACGATTTTTTTTATTCTTCATCAAACATTCTCCTCGTCAGTAATGCAATTACCGATGTTCTGTCACGGTTTTCGAGCGAATCTATATCAGCCTGTGTAAAATTACAGTAATCCTTTAAAAACAGCCCTGCTTTTTCTTTTATATCTTCCATATAAGGAATACTCTCTGCCGCCCGTTCCCTGTAACTTTTCCCCTGCGCGCTTCCGGTTATCATACAGATTGCTTCTGCCGCATTGTTTAATGCCGTTTCTTTGGAATAATGCTCTGACAGTTCCGGATTATAGTAAAACATAATGGCATTGCGCAGACGCAGATACCCTTCTGTCATGTTGTAAAAATCATACCAGCCGCTGTTTCCCGTTCCGCTCATTCGCTGGTTCAGACGGGTGTAGAGCTGATACACTTCTTCATACTGCCCGTTATCCAGCAGTGTCTGTAAATGTTCTTTGATTTCCTGCTCATGTGTCTGATTATATTTTTTCTGCTTTTGTTCTGCCAGATTATATCCCCAGAGGTGATTTGCCTGAATGGTTACTATGACTGCTGCAATTCCCGCAATCACCAGCGATGTAACCGGTGCAATGTATTTTATGAACCATTTACTGTTACGGACAACTTCTTTTTGTGTATCCGAAAATTCATGTTCATAATGCTCCATATCTTTGATGTGCTGCTGACTCTGTTCATTAGGTGTCCCGCAGTTTGGACAGAATTTTTCAAGCATTGTCAGTTCTGCACCGCAATTTTTACATTTCATAAATATTCCCCACTGTCATTTTTCATATTTTTGTGCTTTTTCACGGAACATGTTGTAATTACTGACATCACCGTTCCCGTACAAAGCCTGATAGTCTGCGGCATAGTCGGCTTCCGACTGTCCGATGGTATCGGTAAGAACCGCCTTTACATGCTGTGTCCACGTACTGATAATTTCTTTTTCCTGTGTATCACAGCTTTTATAATACCGATACATATATCCGTCCGTATCTTCCAGCATATTCATATATTCCATGCAGCTGCGGTACAGATTTTCAAATTCATAGCTTTCAAGCGGCGTTCCCTGTGCGATTTTATCATCATAGCGCAGTGTATCTGAATACGCATATTTATAAATATATAAAATATTATAATGTTTCCACTGCTGTAATATTTTATTTTTATAAGAATCCGCCGTCACTTCACTGATGTCTGCAAAGTTTCCCTGCTCGTAGGCTTCATTTATCTGCGGCACATTTTCATCATACCATGCCATGCCCTCTGCAATCTCTCTGCGTTCCGAAGCCGAATTATAATAAGAACGATATTTTGTATATCCCCATGCAGTCCCGACAAGCAGTGCTGCTGCAACCGCCGCCAGCGTAATGACAGCATGACAAATGATTCTGTTCCGGATATAACGGTTTGCATTTTCATCAAGTCCGTCCATGGTATCATTCATTTTGTACAGGTGATTCATGTACTCTTTTTCCGATGCTTCATACTGCATGGCATGGCAGTATGGGCATTGTGTCTGTGTTTCCTCAATATCCGCTCCGCAGTTATTACACCGTATCATCTGATTTTCCTCTCTTTTACCCGCACTGTTTTGCCGCACATGTACAGGCTTCTTCTCTCCTGCCTGTAACATGCGCCTTGCGTATGTTGTATTTTAGTATAACATACTTCCACCGGTTATAAAATCCGCTTTTATTCCTATAGTTTCTGCTCAATCGGAATGATTCTTCCCATTTTTGCGGATACTCTGTGTGAAATGGAGATAACCGTTCTGTTTTCGGATACTCTCTTTAGCGCTTCAAGCACTTTCTTTTTCCGTTTCGGCATCGAGATTTGCGTGATTTCATCCAATAACAAAAGCTTCGGTCTTGCCGCCGCCGCACGCGCTATGGATAAAAGCTGCCACTGTCCCTGTGAAAACAGTTCCGGTGTACAGATGGTGTCATATCCGTCCGGGAGGTGCATAATTGTATCATGCAGTCCCGTCAGTTCTGCCGCTTCTTTTACATTTTCCATGGAAATCTTTTCATCATACAGCGTAATCTGGTCTTTGACCGTTCCCGCTACTCTGTGAAATGACTGCTCTACATAGCCAAACAAAAAACGTCTGTCCTTCCGGTCAATCGCTGCTGCCTCTCTGCCGTCAATCCACACACTGCCCTCACCCGGTTCGTAAAGTCCCAGAAGCAGCTTAAATACCGTACTTTTTCCGGCACCGGTTCTGCCTGAAAGTGTAATCTGTTCGCCTTCCTCTACCTGAAAGCTTAAATGCTTTAACACCGTATGTTCGTCATAACCAAAGGTGACGTCCCGAAATTCCACAAAGGATTTACCGTTATTTTGTACCGGTTTTGAATCTGCTGTATTTTCATGCTGTTTTGGTGCAGGCTCCGGCAGTGCAAAAAATTCATTGATTCTCTGCACACCCGCAATAGCAGACTGAATGGTCTGAATCTCCATGCCAAGACTTTCAAGCGGTGTAAATATCTGTGAAATGTAATTCATAACTGCAACCGCCGTACCGGCTGACATACCAAACAGTGTCAGAACCTTAGGACTGCCGGAAGCGGACAAAAGCATGACTAGCGCAACAACAACCGCATTTAAAATTAAAATGACCGGTGAATAGACCGCATCGTAAAAGTTGGTCTTTTCCATGGCATGATAGCTTTGCTGGATATATTCGTCATATCGTTTTTCCATATAATTTTCTTTGGAAAGGTTATGAATCGTACGGATATTATGCAGGGTTTCCGGCACATGACCGGAAGCGCGGCTGACCGCACGGCGGTTTTCAACCTGCGCAGCTAACATATTTTTCTGGACATACCGTGTAAACCAGAACAGAAACGGCAGTAAAATAAACAGTACAAGCGCAAGTCCCTTATTCTGAAACCATATGACTGCCAGAATACTGATGATGCGGCAGGCATCCGCAAACATACTGATAATGCCCGATGTAAACAGATTTTCTACCGTATCTACATCACCGACAAACCGTGATACCAGTGCGCCCGGTTCCTGTTTGTTTAAACTGTCTGCCGTCAGTCTTGTAAACTTTTCCATAAGACTGCTTCTTAATGCATGTGTGATTTTCTGTCCAAATACCGTCAGAAATCCTTCTCTTGACACTTCCATAACACCTGTCAGCGCCGTCAGCCCGAAATAAAGCGCCACAAAGGTAAAGCCGACATTCTGTTTTTGTGTCATGGCATCAATCATTTTTGCCAGTACAAGCGGCGGAAGCAGGGATATGACAACGGCTCCGCACACTGCGATAACAATTCCCACTGCCAGAAGAACATTTTTCTTTACAGTCTGTCTGATAATGTTTCCACAATCACTGTTCATAAATACTTCCTCCTTCCTGCGCATGGTAAAGCTGTGCGTATTCCGGTATCTCCTGCATCAGTTTTTCATGCGTACCGGTTACTGCCTGTCCATTTTCCAGCCAGATTACCTGATTCATCTGCGGGAACAGATACAGTCTGTGTGATATTATTATCACAATGCCGTCTGCCATATATTTTTTCAGATTTGCAAAAATCTGTTTTTCGGTGTCTTTATCGAGTGCCGAAAACGGGTCGTCTAAAATGAGTACCGGACGTTTATGACAGAGCGTTCTTGCCAGCGCAAGGCGCTGTGCCTGACCGCCGGAGAGCCGCACGCCGCCGTTTCCGACCATTGTATTTTCTTTGTCCGGCATTGCCTGTACTTCTTCATTAAAACAGACCAGTTTCAGGTAATCGGATACATTTTTATTTTCTCCCATTAAAATATTGTTTTCAATAGTATCGTTAAATAATTCCGGGTCATGTCCCAGATAACCGATAATGCCGCGTGCTGTCTTCTGTCCAGACTTCCCAGCTCTTTACCGTCAACCGTGATGCTGCCCTGATACGGATATTCTCCGAGAAATGCCTTGCCGAAAGTAGATTTTCCGCACGCAACCGCTCCGGTCACACCGATAATATCTCCAGCTTTGCCGCAAGGGAAATGTTTTCAAATATATTTTCACCATCAGGATACGCAAATGTAAGCTCCTGTACCGATAACTGTGAAACCGTCCGGATTTCAGGCTTTTCATTTTCTATCACCGGATTCATCAACGGCTTAATACGCTTCCATGAAACCTGTGCCTTATGCACGGCATTAAATAATTTTGCCGCATTGGAGGATTTGACGGACAGCTTTGTAAAACAGGATAAAAATGTTGTAAAAATTGCAGCCGTCCAGACTTTCCAGCCTGTTCCAAGCACATTTGCCGCACCGAAATATAAAATAAACAGCACACCTGTCATTGAAATGACCTTATAAAGCGGCGGCATCATCGTATTCCAGATATTTGCGCTGACTGCGGCTTTTTCGTATGCCGTTAAATTTTCCTCATAAGCCTGTTTACGCTGCTGTTCACAGCCAAACACCCTGTAAGTAATGGCATTTTCTGCCCTGTCTAAGGTTGCCGAACTTAACGCACCGGACTGTTCCTTGTATACCACACCGGTCCGCTGTACAATGGCCTTCATTTTTTCGGCAAGCAGATAAGATACCGGCGGAAACAGCATGGAAAGCAGGGCAAGACGCCAGTCGTAATACAACAACATGCCCGCATACGCGGCAAGTGCAATACCGGTATCAAATATTTCTGTCGTAAATTTCCGCATACCCTCTACACAGTCATCAACGTCCAATATCGCCTTTGTCATAATATCGCCCGTTCCCTGCTCCTTTAACTCCGGTCTGCTTTTTTCGACCAGACTGGCGTAAAGAATACCTTTCATGCGGCGGTTGACATTATTGGCAAAACGTCTGACATAAAACCGCTTAATATACCGGGACGCCTGCACAACCGCAATGGAAAGCACGTAACAGCCCACCAGAATGAGCATATCATAAAATGTTTTCTTTCCATTTAAAATATTAACCAGACAGCCCGTCATCCGTCCTTCAAACCACGGCCCCGCAAGCAGACCTAAGTTATAAATCAGACCGGACACCGTTACAATCAGTAAAACAACCCACTCTGTCTTAAAATAAGAAATAATTTTGTTGGGTGTAAACGTTTGTTTACTCATTTTTTTCGCACTCCTTTTGCTCATTTTTATTCTCTATATGCACTGTCAATTTAATCTATCAAATCATTTTTATGTTTTCCGCCCCACTCACACATGGAAACAAGTATCGGTATCAGGGATTTGCCGCGTTCTGACAGGCTGTACTCTACTTTCGGTGGAATCTGCGGATATACTTACCTTTAGGTAAGTATATAACTTAAATGTGCGTACTTCCTTTTTGCTCCATTGTAGTGTATATTTAAAAAAAACGGCAATAATAGATTTGCACAATAAAATAAAGGAGGACAGCTTATTGAATCCGGTATTTACGATTGAAAATATGCGTCCCATACGGGACGGCATGACCGTTTCAAGAGATTCCAGACTTGGCACGGTCAATAAAATCACCTATTTTTCAATGGGTGCAGGAACCTCTATCAGTCAGGAAAGCTATGACAGAATGACCATGTATATCACAGACGCCGGAAGCGGAACATTTCTTCTGGGTGAAGAACCGAAAAATGTTTTTGCCACCCCCGGCACGGCACTCATTGTCCCTGAAAAGACTTTGTGCGGTATGCAGACAGAAAACGGACTGGTATACACTGAAATTATTTTTGAAAAGGAGAACATTATGAACGCAAATGTAAAAACAAATGAAGTATTCGCACTGAAAGATTTAATTTCTTATGAAGAAGGCAGTATCGCAACATGGACGTAGCCAGCAACCCATCAATGAAATATGTGTTAATGGCATTTGATGAAGGCACAGGTCTTACACCGCACCGCGCACCGGGCAATGCGATTGTTTTCGCACTGGAAGGCAAAGCGACAATCGGCTATGAAGGAATAGACTATGAAATCAGCGCCGGTGAATGTTTCCGTTTTGAAAAGAACGGTCTTCACAGCGTAACCGCAAATGGCAGATTTAAAATGGCACTTCTGCTTGTGTTGGAATAATCCGTTAAAGATTTGTTGGATAAAAAATCCGGAAACTGCATGATGAAAAGCAGTTTCCGGATTTTATTTTACGCCAGCCCCATTACACGGTACAGATATTCCATATCCATATTTTCACGAATCACATCGGCTAACTTATCATATTCTCTTTGTTTGTATTCCCAAAAACTCATCTGCCCGGACACAGCCGAATTCCTGCCTTTCTGCCGGCACAGTGTTTCTATGAGCCGCCCGCAAAATCCCACCTCGTCAAAAATCCCATGCAAATATGTCCCTGCTACATTTTCACGGACACAGCCGTCTGCGCGTGTTGATAAATCCGATTGATTGGTAAGCTGTATAAATCCCTGCGCATTTTCTTCGCAAATACGGCTCTCGCCCATATGGATTTCATAACCGGTACATTCACAGCCCGAAACGCTGCCCCAGATGCCGGATTGCGCACAAATCCGACCTTTTACGCGGGTTCTGTGCTTTTCTAATGAAAAAACGGTTTTTACCGGAAGCAATCCAAGCCCCGGAACTACCTCTCCCGTTTCTGCCCCACAGCTGTCGTCAATTTCATTGCCTAACATCTGATAGCCGCCACAAATTCCCAATACCGGAATTCCTTTTCTGGCACAGTTTAAAATCGGGCTTTCCAGTCCGGTGCGGCGAAGCCATTTCAAATCGTCAATCGTATTTTTTGTGCCCGGAAGAATCAGTAAATCCGGTGTCTGAATCTGTTCCGCACGGTCTGCATACCGTACGCGCACACCGTCAAGCCGTGCCAGCGCGTCCAAGTCCGTAAAATTAGAAATGTGCGGCAGACGAATCACCGCAATATCAAGCCGCATATCCGTTTCGTCCGGCAGTGCCGTCTGTAAAAGGCTTTCTGCCAGACTGTCTTCTTCCTCAATATCCAGTCTGGTATACGGAATCACGCCGATTGTCGGCACATGGCAGATATCATAAAGCTGGTCTAATCCCGGTTCCAGTATTTTTTTATCGCCGCGAAACTTATTCATCACCAGTCCCTTTACGCGCCTGCGTTCTTCTTCCTCTAACAGCATCAGTGTTCCTGCCAGCTGTGCAAACACGCCGCCCCTGTCAATATCCCCCACTAAAAGCACTGGTGCATCTACCAGTGCCGCCATGCCCATATTGACGATATCGTCCTGTTTTAAATTAATTTCCGCCGGACTTCCCGCACCTTCCAGTACAATCACATCATACTGCCTGTCTAATGTTTCATAGGCACTTAAAATATCGGGTATCAGCTTTTTTTATATTTAAAATATTCCTTTGCAGGCATGTTTTTCAGTGGAACACCGTTTACAATAACCTGCGAGCCTACATCACTGGTGGGTTTTAATAAAATGGGATTCATCTGCACACACGGCTCTATTCCTGCCGCCTCTGCCTGCATAACCTGTGCCCTGCCCATTTCCAGTCCGTCCTTTGTGATATAAGAATTTAATGCCATATTCTGCGATTTAAACGGTGCTACACGGTATCCGTCCTGCTTTAACACTCTTAAAATTCCCGCGGTGACAATACTTTTCCCCGCATTGGACATCGTCCCCTGCACCATAAGATTTTTTGCCATGGTTCTTTAAAATCCTTTCCCTGCGCTGTCAGATATTCATTGTATCAGAATCCGCCAAACCTGTCTGACCAGCTCCTCATTATCTGCATGCTGTTTTACCGCAATGCGGTAACAGTCCGGCGGCATATTCCTGTAATTTGCACAAGAGCGAATCAGTATTTTCCCCTCTAACAGCCGCTCCTTTAATAAAAATCCTGTCTTTTCCTGCGGCAGTCGGAATGTAATATAATCCGCTTCGGACGGAAATACGGTACAACCCATTTTTAAAAATTCCTGTATCAGATATCGGCGTTCCTTTTCAATCAACTGCCTTGTCCGCTTTTCATATTCTGTATCCTGTAATGCCGAAATTCCTGCACGCTGTGCGATTGACGACACATTCCACTCAGGAAGCTGCTGTGCCACCGCATGAAGCAATGACAAATCCCCGGTCATCAGATACCCCAGCCGCAGTCCCGCCATTGCATAAAACTTTGTAAATGCGTTGACGATGAGCAGATTCGGGTACTGTTTTAAAAAGCGCTTACAGCTCATTTTTTCATAATGCGGGTGAAACCGCAGAAAACATTCATCTGCGACAACACGGATTTTTGATGCACAAAACTGTAAAATTTCCGTCAAAATCTGCTCCGGGATTGTATTTCCCGTGGGATTATTCGGATTGCACAAAAAAAGCATCTGAACCGTCATTTTTGACAAGCGGTCACAGACTGTTTCATAACCAAAACCCGTGTCATGTGAAAGCTCATAAAATACCGGCTCTGCCCCTGCGGCACGCACCGCACGCTCATATCCTGAAAATGACGGTGCCGCTATGGCACATTTTTCCGGTGCGGCGGCACGCACAACTGCCATCAGCAGTTCCGATGCTCCGTTTCCACAAAGAATCTGCTCCGGCGCAATCCCTTCTTTTTGTGCTATCGCCCTGCGCAAATCCGTACATTCAATATCCGGATACGTTTCGTCCCATGCCGTGTATTCCGTAATTGCCTGCCTTACTCCCTGTGGCATGCCCAGTGGATTGATATTGACGGAAAAATCCAGCCGTACCTCTCTGCCATATACATTTCCGCCGTGTATTTCTCTCTGCATGCCTGCCTCCTGTCTGTATGCTTTGCTTTCTGTCTTACCCCCGCCGTGCAGGAACAGGATTGCTCCGCTTTCGTCCAGCACGGCTCATGCTTACGCATATTATACCATGCGGAAGGTGATTTCACAATAAATCTCCTGTAAGGGCTTGACTTAAACTTAACTTTAAGTATTACACTATTTTTATCATAGAAATTCTTATACGATGTAAATTTTAATAGTATAAATATTGTTTAGGAAGGGATTTACAATGTTGAAAAATATTTTTATAAAACTGCTCTTACCACCGCCGCGCTTTCTACAACTGTTTCTGTCCTGCTTGCCGGGTGCGGACAGTCCGCAGGTACAGGCACGGCAAAGACTAACACGGTTACTTCTGCCGTTTCGGGGCTGAATATGACCGCATTTTAACCGAAAAGTCTATCGAACACATTTTCTATGAAACAGAGGGCGGTCATGACGGTGATGTATGGCAGAAGGGCATGTATAATTTTATGAAGCGGCTGTTTTACGGAAGTGCGTTTCATTAAAAATTCAGTAACCCGATAATCACCCATAAAAAACACTTATCCGAATTGTGCGGATAAGGCTATTGGTTTATTCAGCTTTATTGTATTCAGCCTTTCTTCCCGCGCTTCTTCCAGTGTCATATCATCAGAAAGAACACCACCCTAAGCCCCAGTACCGCAGCCACCATTAAAAACGCAGAAATATACAGCAGTACGTGGCTTCTTTTAATATCTTCTGCTTCCAGCGGACGGACGGCATCGCTATCTGCGGCTTTTTTACAAGCTTTCCGAAATAATAATTATCGCCTGATAAAGCGACCATTAATGCACCGGCGCACGCGGCTTCCGTCTGGGCAGAATTCGGACTGCTGTGCTTTTTCGGTCGCGCAGAAAAATTTTCCACGCATTTTTCATGCTGTAGTGCTTTTCGCTGCTTCTTTCTGCCAGTGAAGCAATTCCCGCCGATAAAACCATTAATACACCGCCGATTCTTGACGGAATAAAATTTAAGACATCATCAAGCTTTGCCGCAAACCGCCCGAAGTACAGATATTTATCATTTTTATAACCAATCATGGAATCCATGGTGTTGACTGCTTTATAGATAAAACCGCCTGCCGCACCGAAAAAAAACATATAAAACAGCGGTGCAATCACACCGTCTGACGTATTTTCCGCAACCGTTTCCACTGCCGCACGCACAATGCCGTGTTCGTCAAGCTGTGCGGTATCCCGTCCGACAATCATGGAAACTGCCGTTCTTGCCGCAGGCAGACCGTCCTGCTTTAATGCCGCATAGACTTTCATGCTTTCTACCCTTAATGATTTGACTGCAAGAATCTGATAACACATGACGGATTCCACGATAAAACCCGCCGTCATGGAAATGCGGTAACAGATAAATAAAATCAATATTGTCACAGCGCCTGTCAATGCGGTTACAAGCACCGCAAGCACCGCACCGTTTCTAAACTTCTTTTTATCGGAATCTGTATCCTTTAATAAAACTTTTTCAAGTTTTGAAATAAGACTGCCGATTAGCTGTACCGGGTGGTACAGCCAATGCGGGTCACCAAAAATTAAATCCAGTAAAAATCCCAGTGCAACCGCACCGGTCTGACACCAAAAATACTGCATCTTATCCTGCCTTAGATTTCATAATCCATGCAGGAGCGGACTGCTGTATACGGCCTTACTTTGTTATCAGCCACTGCTACATGCTTTGGATGGGTGCTGTAATTTTTCAATGCTTCCGCTGTTTCAAATGTCGAATCCAGCATCACGTCTACTGTAGAACTTGGCAGACCGTCAATATTGACTTTGATTTCTGTCATGCCCGGAATCTGTCCGGCTAAGCCTTCCAGTCCTTCTTTGATTCCGGCTTTAATCTGCTGTTTTTCCTCTGCCGAAAATTCTTCTTTTAATTTCCACAAAATAACATGCTTAACCATTTTGTCCTCCTGATTTGTTATTTCAACTTATTACCGTCTGAAAATACGAATCCACTCCTGTGGGCGGCTGTATTCCATTGATTTATTAACATTTTTATTCTAGCACTGTACCGTGGATTTCACAACCATTTCGGGCGCTTATTTTTCCTATCACCGACAGCCTTTTATCTTTTGTCAGACTGCACAAATATCCTTCCCCGTTGCCGCAGTGATAATCATAATAGTCCCCGCCGTACAATTCCGACAATACCGCCATGATTGTACCGCCGTGAACGACATATGCCACTGTAGTGTCGTCCTGTTTTCCCGATGTTACCTGTCCTTTTAAAATGCTTTCCGATTTTGAAACCGTTTCCAAAAATGCACGGACACTTCTTTTCTTAAAATCCGTCAAAGTTTCCCCACACGGAAACGGCAGTGTGCCGTTGCTGTCAATCCACTGCTGATACTGCGGATTTCCTGTCAGTTCTTTATAATTCTTCCCTTCAAAAAGCCCGAAATCACACTCTCTGAAATCCCATACAATCTGCGGTGTCTGTACCGGATAAATACATTCTGCCGTAGACAGACACCGCTTCATCGGACTGGAAAAGACCGCCTGCGCCGGCGGATAAATGCCTGCGCACGTATCTTCTTTCAGTTTCTTTATGCCCTCACCGCACAAATCCTCGTCTGTTCTTCCGATATATCGTTTTTCAAGATTTCCCTTTGTTGCTCCGTGCCGAATCAGCACAATCTTCATATACGACCTCACCTCCCGCAGGCTTTCCCCGCGCTATTTTGTAATTCCTGCTGATTCCTGCTTCAGGCACTGTCCGATTCCGCATAAAATGCGTTCTACCCTGTCGGATTTTGCCACTGCCGCACACAGCACACGTCCGACAGTTTCCCTGTAAATCCTGTCTTTTCGTTCCAGCGGCACAATTCCGCTTCCGACCTCATCACAAATCAGAATCATCTGCGGATTGACGGCATATAGCTCATCAATAAGCGTATCTGTCGATTCTCCCGCCGCTATCCGCCTTTGAATCAATAAATGCAGGTGATTGACAACATCCGCCGACTGTAACCGCTTTTCATCACAGTCCCTGCCGTCCGCCACCTTTAAATTTCCTTTTTTCTTTAATACATAATCAAGCTTTCCCTGAAAAGCCCCGCCAAAATATACTTCCATATTTCTCCGTTCCTACGGTACTAAACTGTTACGCCCGCAATTACAAAATATTCACACACGCCAGTACCACCGTCATGCACAATTCACTCACGCACAAAAAATAGCCCGCTAAGTCGCCCGTTACACCGCCAAATTCTTTATATGCCATATGTCTGTAATAACACAGCACAAGCCCTGCGGCAAGGAATACCGCACCGGTCTTGTAAATATCAACCAGCCCCATTCCAACCAGGCAGATGACAAACTGTATGCCTAACAGCGCATTGACACGGTAACGGTCCGTCACACTGGTAAATGTATACAGCATCCCGTTTTTTCTTGCACCACGGAAATTGACCGCCGCAAATCCGCTGAGTATCCGTGACAAATAAAATATGCCCGCAAAAAGCAGAAATGCCTGTTCTTTTCCCTGCTCTGCCATCCAGAAAAGTGCCGCAAAATAAACCGCACTGTATACCAGCAGGCGGATAACCGCAAATGCCCCGATATGGGAATCCTTTAATATAGAAAGTTTTTTCTCCCTGTCACCGTATGAATGAATCGCATCACTGGTATCCATATAACCGTCCACATGAATCCCGCCTGTAACAATCACCGGCAGTACCAGAAAAATCAATGCCCGGCTGACGTTTGGCACGCCTAAAAATGCTGACAGCTTATACCATATAAACTGACATGCACCAAGCACCAATCCGACCAGCGGAAAAATCCCATAACATACCGCATATCTTTTTCTTCCAGATTCAGATGCGGCATTGGAATTTTAGAATACATCGAAAATGCGATGATAAGTGATTTTATCCAATTCATTTTTTCTGCCCGTTCCTCCTTCTTTTATACTATTTACGCTTTTTCTGCCCCTTTAAATATTTTGCCTGACAGCAGTGCTATTTTTACAGCGGCAAATTCTCCTGAATCAGCTCATACGCCCCTTTCCAATATACAGGAATCGAATAGACCACCTCTGTCACACAGTCGGCTTCCTGCGCAAGCTGTGTATTTAACCGTCCCAGCCGTGTGATATAATCCGTTGTCGTATTGTCGTACAGACAGCCGTCTGAAAAAATTTCATTCGTTACAATCACAAGATGACGCACTGTCTGTAAAGCTGTATACAGTCTGAAAATACAGCATCGGGTGTTCCGCCCTCTTCAAAACATTCATTTGCCATAAGATTTGAAAGACATTCTAACAGTACCACCGGCTTCTCATTTTGCGCTGCGTGTGACACAGCTTCTGTCTGCACTTTATCAAATGCCTTGCTGACATTTTGGTACTGCTCTATCGTTTCAAAGCCTTTTCCCTGCCGCAGTGCATGATGACGGCGGATTCTTTGTGCGCCCTCTGCACCGTAGGGCTGCATGGTTGCAATATAATATTTTTTTGCACTGCCCGCAAGTCCACAGCAGATTTTTTCCGCATATTCGGATTTGCCGCTCCCACTGGTACCTGTAATTAAAATTAACATTTTTTTATAATCCTCATTATTTTTATTGCTGTACCCAATAAGAACCATCACATTATCATTATTTATATAAACATCTGATTTTCTTCGTCATCGTCTATGGTTTTATAATATTTAAATCCTATTATATTTAAATAAGTTTTATACTCATCAATCTCCTTTTGTGTACAATCCGAAGCTTTAAATATATAATTATGAACAATATATCCATTGCTATTATCGTCACCGGCATATATAGGTATTTTAGAATATTTTTTATCAAACGGTATGAAACTGCTATCAATAGTTATAGTTCTTGTATTATTGTTCCATTTAACAACACATCCTGAATCTTCCGCTATTGCTCTTAACGGCACCAATGTACGTCCATTTACAAGTTGAGGTTTGACATTCTAATATTTTTCCATAATATTTTTGAATATCTGTTTTAGACATATCTTTTACACCACCGGTAATATTTAAATATGCTTTTTCATCCAATGTCATTATTATGAATTGAGAATTACGATTTGCAACAATTTGTTTATTTTCTTCATCCCATACAACATCATATCCCAAAGCTTCAAATATACCTCTCATAGGAACCATAGTGTAATCGTCAATAATTTGAGGAGGCACATCAAATGTCAATTCTGTACCATCTACTAACACTTTAATATCATCATTGCTCGCATTAACTTTAACCGTCAACATAGAAAACAATAATGACATCATACATAAAATACTAACAATTTTTTTCATTTTCTTCTTCATAAGTTTCATCCTTTCAATCTTTTGTATTTGTGATACTGTCATACTAATTTCAGTTACACTTTTCCCCCTTTTAAATTTTCTCACAAAAAAATGCGTGGTATCATAAATCTAATACCACGCATTAAAACGCAGCTTAGATTTAATGTTACCACACATTTACTTTGAATTAAAATATTCCCATAACAAAGGTATTCTATTAATACAAATTAAAGCTTGCGTTTTTAACAAAACTACAACCTTTATATTGGGAATAACAAAAGAAGAATATTCATAAAAATATCCTTTCATTAATAATATTAAATTAGTTCAAAGTAAAAATGTGGTATATTAATTATAAACAATTATATGATAGTTGTCAAGCGCAAACATTTTAGTAAACAACTACTTTTT